>Ga0210003_1002130_pt1 | contig 16931 bp, 11 predicted proteins | sample LantaG_FD_182804 | JGI IMG/M metagenome (GOLD analysis project Ga0210003, IMG submission 182804) | Deep subsurface microbial communities from Baltic Sea to uncover new lineages of life (NeLLi) - Landsort_02402 metaG (SPAdes) (version 2) | ecosystem: Environmental > Aquatic > Marine > Oceanic >...
TATCGCGCCGCCGACCTGTTCGTCCTGCCCACGCGGGCGCTCGAGGGGTTCGGCATGGCCACGCTCGAGGCCTTCGCCTGCGGCACGCCGGCCGTCGTGACGCCCGTTGGCGGCTCGCCCGAGCTGGCCGGGCAGATCGATCCGGCACTGGTGGCCGGCGGCACTGGCCCGCAAAACCTCGCAGCGGCCGTGCTTGCGTTTCTGAACCGCGCCGACCGGGACGACCTCGCCCGGCGGTGCCGCGAATTTGCCGAGACTTTTTCCTGGGATTCCATCGCCGAACAATATGAAAACCTGTACGAGCAAGCCATCCAGGACCACGCCGCAGCGACTTGACAGCGCCCTGTGGGCGATCCTCGCACTCGCCCTCGCCCTGCGCCTGCTGTACGTGCTGATAGCCGCGCCCGCCGGATTCCACGGGCCAGACGCGCCGCTGTACGACCGCATCGCCTGGCGGCTGATCACCGAGGGCCGCTACATCGCCGAGGACCACCTGGGCGGAATGTCATACGCCACGCGCCCGGTGCTGTTCCCGTTCGTGCTCGCCGGCATCTATGCCGTTTTCGGCCGCGGGTTTCTCGCGATACGGCTGCTGCAGTGCCTGCTGGGCGCCCTCACCTGCGGGCTTACGTATTCGATGGGCCGCGAGGTCGGCGGCCGGCGCACCGGCGTTCTCGCCGGACTCGGCGCCGCCATTTTCCCGCAGCTTATATACTACTGCGCAACGCTGACAACCGAAACGCTGTGCATTTTCCTGACGACCTGCGGGATGTATCTCGTGCTGCGGTCGTTCAGGCGCGAAGCAGGGCTTGGGTGGTGGGCGGCCGCCGGCGCGGCGCTCGGCCTTGCCGGGCTGACACGCTCGGCAATGCTTGGGCTGGTGCCGGCGCTGTGCCTGTGGCTGGTTTTCTCGATGAAGCCCAGGCGGGCGGCGCTCGCAAGGGCCGCGCTGATGGCAGCCGCCGCGGCCGCAGTGGTCTCGCCCTGGGCCATCCGCAATTATTCGGTGCTCGGCGAGTTCGTGCCCGCAACCACCGAGGGCGGCTACACGTTCTGGGTCACCAGCAACCCCAGGGCGACCGGCGGCGGGCATTGTTTCCTGCCCGACGATCTGGCACCCTTTGCGGGGTTGAACGAAGTTGAAGCCGACCGCCTGTTCTACAAGATGGGAATGCAGTTTGCGCGCCAGAACCCCTGGCGGTTCGCCCAACTGCTGGCTGCGAAACTCGTGCGGTTCTGGCGGCCTTGGCCGCACGCGGACGAGGTGGGCGCGAAGGCCGCGATAGTCGGCGGAATATCGTTCGTGCCGGTGCTGCTGCTGGCGGCGGCCGGCGTTGTGCTCGCGTGGCGCCGCCGGCGCGAGTTATCAATTCTATACGTTCAAACAGGCTACACAACGGCCGTCTACTGCATGTATATGGCCGTTACTCGTTATCGCGCTCCGCTGATGCCCGCACTGCTCGTGCTGGCGGCGCTGGCGGCGGCGCGTATCATCAAGGTTGATTCATGGCAATCGTAGGACTGCAGAAAATATCGAAAGCGTTTGGCGCGCAGGTGGTGCTCGAAGACGTAAGCCTGCAAGTGGAAGACGACGACAAGATCGGCCTGATCGGCGCCAACGGGACGGGCAAGTCAACACTGGTGCGGATAATCGCGGGCGAGATTTCGCCCGACGACGGCGCCGCGCATCGGCGCAAGGGGCTGTCCATCGGCCACGTCGAGCAGGACCCGGACGTAGCCGCGCACGCCACACTGTTCGACTACGTCCGCACCGCCTTCGACGACCTCACCGAGATGCAGCGCGAAATGCAGAGCATCGAGGCCGACCTCCACGAGCTGCCGCCCGGCGACGAACACGACCGCGCCGCGCACCGCCTGGCCGACCTCCACGACCAGTTTGAAACGCGCGGCGGATACTCCCACACCAACAGAATCGAGGAAGTGCTGATCGGCCTCGGTTTCACCGAGAGCAGCTTCACGCGCCCCGCCGACAAGCTCAGCGGCGGCGAACGCACACGAGCCGCAATCGCACAGGCGATCCTTCGCGAGCCGGACCTGCTGCTGCTGGACGAGCCGACCAATCACCTCGACCTCGACGCCACGCGCTGGCTCGAGCAATTCCTGCAGCGATACCGGAAGGCGGTGGTCGTGGTATCGCATGACCGCTACTTCCTCGACAACGTGGCGAAGAAAATCATCGAGCTTGAGCTGGCCGGAGCGTCTGTCTACAAAGGCAACTACACGCAGTTTGCCCAGCAGAAACAGGAGATGCTCAAGGCGCGGCGGCGCGAATTCGACAAGCAGCAGGCGTTCATCGCGAAGGAAACAGATTTCATACGCCGGCACATGGCCGGCCAGCGCACCAAGGAGGCCCAGGGCCGACGAAAGCGGCTCGAGCGCGTCGAGCAGGTCGAGCAGCCATTCGAATCGAACCGCAGCGTCAGCCTCGAGTTCCAGCCTGAAATCCGCGGCGGCAACCAGGTGCTGCGGCTGCGTGAACTGACCAAATCCTTCGGCGAGCGTACGCTGTTCGAGGGGCTGAACCTCGACCTGCTTCGCGGCGAGCGGCTGGGCATCGTCGGGCCGAGCGGCGCCGGAAAAACCACGCTCGTGCGCATAATCACAGGCGACGAACAGCCCACGTCCGGCGAGGCCAAACTCGGCCACAACATCACCGTGGGCTATCTCGCCCAGCACCGGATCGACCTCGACGAGAACGCAAGCGTGATCGCCGAAATGTTTCGAGCACGCCCCAAGGCCGAGATGAGCGCGATGCGATCGTACCTCGGCCGATTCCTGTTTTCAGGCGACGACATCGAAAAACGCATCGGCAGCCTGAGCGGCGGCGAGCAGACACGCCTCGCACTGGCCAGGCTGATCCTCGGCAACGCCAATTTCCTCGTGCTCGACGAGCCGACCAACCACCTCGACATCCCCTCGCGCGCCGCCCTGGAAGGCGCACTGGGCGGATACGAAGGCACCGTCCTGATCGTCTCGCACGACCGCTACCTGCTCAAGAACCTGGCCACGCAGATCATCCAGATTTCAGGCGGAGCCGCCCGGAAATTCACCTGCGACTACGCCGCATACGAAGCCCGCGTCACTGCCGAAACCGCGATCGCCGCCGCGGCCCGGCCAGGCAGGGGCGGGCCCTCGGTGACCGGCCACTCTGAAAATTCCGAGAAGCCGGATCAGCAGCCTGGCCACCCCCGCATAACAAAATCCGCAGCGAAGAAAATGCCGATGCCGGAAGTCGAGCGCAACATCATCCGCCTCGAGGACCTGATCGAGCGCCTCAGCGACCAGCTCAACGATCCGTTCATCTACGAGCACCCGGAGAAAGGCAAGCTGCTTCAGAAAGAATACCGCCGCGCCCGCCGCGAGCTTGACCAGCTCAACGCGCTGTGGGAGGGGATGATCGAAAACGGGGAATACTGATCCGCAGATTTCGGGATTATGCCGATCTGCGTGATCTTGCAGACAAATAGAACGTATAGGACATATAGGACGCATACCATCAGGGAAGAATCTGCTCGTGATCTGCGCAATCTGCGGAAAAATTCTTCTGCGGGTAGAACTTTTTACGCTTCCGCGCAGTTTACTACATATATAGAGGCGCTGTATTTTCATGGTTTCAGGATGACGGAGCATTGTCATGGCGAAGCTTCAACCAGGCGATAAGGCCCCAGACTTCGAACTCGCCAACCAGGACGGAGACATGGTGAGCCTTTCCGATTTCAGCGGTCAGATGCTGCTGCTATACTTCTACCCGCAAGCCGATACCCCCGGCTGCACCAGGCAGGCGTGCGATATCCGCGATACAATGCCCGACCTGCGCCGGCTCGACCTCGCGGCAGTCGGTATCAGCCCCGACGCACCCGGCCCGCAGAAGGAGTTCGACCAGAAGTACGGCCTCGGTTTTCCCCTGCTGTGCGACCAGAACCACAAGGTGGCCGAGGCCTACGGCGTGTGGGATAATGGCATCGTGCGGTCGTCGTTCCTGATCGACGGCGAAGGCACTATCGTGGAAACCTTCTACAACGTCAAGCCGGAAGACACCGTGCCCAAGGCGATGGAGGCGATGTCGAACCTCGCGAAATGAACGGGCGCGCCGCCGCATCCACGATAACGGCGGCGCCATTTTTTGAAACGGAGATCGAGCGGTGCCCGATGAAGGCTGCCAATGCCGGTTTGGGGTGTTTGTTGTCTGCGTGCTGATAGTGGCCGCGGCGGCGGTGGCCGGCGGCATGTTCACCCGCACGGGCGTGGAAAGCGAATGGTATCAGCAGCGTAAGGCGGATATCACTCCGCCGGGCTGGGTCTTCTCGGTCGCGTGGAGCATCCTGTATCTGCTGATCGCGGTCTCGCTGTATCTGGCTTGGATCGGTGCGGCGTCGGCGGGGCAACGCCGTGCGGTGGCGGTCGTCTTCGGCATCAATCTGATTCTGAACGCAGCCTGGCCGGCGCTGTATTTCGGGCTTCAGCGTCCGCTGCTGGCCTTCGCGGATCTTATCGCCCTGTGGCTGTCGATAATCGCGATGATAGTCGTCACGTGGCGGATACGGCGTGCGTCGGCGCTGCTGCTGGCGCCGTACCTGCTGTGGGTTTCTTTCGCGGGCGTGCTGAACTGGCTGAGCAGGTGAGGGGTAACTCACCACACGCGACTCGTGCAGGACCACCAGATCAAGCTTTTTGTGGCCTTGTGCGTGTATAGTCAACAGACGCTACGTCTTCTGTCTTCGCTGCGGCGCCGGATAGAAGATGCGTATGGTCCGTCCTGCCAAGAGATTCGTCTCCTTTGATACTGCTCGCAGATAGTCATCGGAATAACGCGAAGACCTCAGTGCAGCGTTTTCTGCGCTCTTGTCTTCATTTGATTTGTTTTTCATCCGTTCGCTCCTTCAACGGTAGAGTCTGAAAAAAGCTGAACTCTTGACACCTTCGAATGTCTCAAGTGTCACGTTTGAATCCTTTAAGACCTCCGTGGCCTCCTTCATCCTGTATGGCTCGGCGTAGACGACCTTTCTTATTCCAACTTCAGCGATTTTGTTGGCACAAAGCTTGCATGGAAACGTAGTGGTGAAGAGAACGGTATCACCGGTTACCCTCCCACCGCTGCGCACCAGGTTGAGAATAGCGCTTTCCTCCGCGTGCAGGGATCGGCAGATGTCGAGCAATTTTCCTCCTGAAAGTGCCCTACCCGGCACAAATCGCTCATATACGTCTATTCTACCGGTATTACTAAGGCAGCTTGGATTGGGGCATATGCACTTGATGTCCGTATCTTGGCTGCATTCAGGGCATACCGTCTTGAAGGTGTCAAGCTCTGCGCCGCAATTGGAGCACTTCATCTTTGCAGGAAGTGCCGTGCCACAGTAAGGGCAGTGCTTGATGCTATTCGTCACATCTTCCTTGATCTTGTCTCGAGCACAACAGAGAAGGGTGCTCTCGAAGACACAGGCTTTCTGGCCCACTGGTACATCATTGTGACCACAGGAAATCACAAAACCCCTCGCTTCCGGCTCGGTTCCTTCATATATATCTGCGATGACCGCGCCAACCTTACGTTTGAGGCAGCGGGAACGTGCACTCTCACAATAAGCCATGGTCATAAACGCCTCATTGATTGAGGGTTTGTTTTCATAGCTCTGCCTGTTATCACGCAAAGCCTCTATTAACCGCACATAGCGGTCATATAGCCCTTCGCGCACATAGTTGTTTTTGGTAGTCGGTTCTGTCGCAACTATGTTTTTCATGTTGTTGAATATTATGTCCGCTTCATAGTTGCATTTCTTGACTTGCTGGCCGTACGATAGCTTCTCATCCGAATCCCGTTCGTCGATAGCATCAAATTCTTCTCGTGAGGTTACCTTTTTATCATAGCGAAGTCTCTTGTACCGAGTTTCTCTCTCTGCATGAATCGAAAATACGAAGAAGTTTGGGAACTGCCTGAGACATTGGACTTCTCCTACGTTACGGATTCCAGAGAGAATCAGGCCCTTGAACCCACTTCGAGGTCCATTCCACTTCTTGAGAGCTAGTTTTGCCAAGATACCGGCGTCGCGGTACTCCGCACGTATCGCATCGCCCAACTCTTGGAGATCCACAAGCGATGCCCCCTCCGGCGCTTGGGCGCGAATCTCATCTGATAGCTCGCAATGCATGTAGTGGGCAATAGCCGCGAGTTCCTTCGAGATGAACGTGCACCCGCTACCCAGGAATCCTGTGAACCCCAAGATAATGGTGTCAGCAGGAAACTCCCCGTATTCAGCCAGTCCCTTGCTCGCGTCATCCACGGACTGCGTCTCCCCGTGATTGAAGTGCTTCCCTGGTTCCATTCGTTCAAAACGCCCTAATCCTACCGCAAGAAGTATAACACCCCTTCCTTGGCTTGTCAAGTTCCATTCAAAAAATTTCCCCAGCAGGCGACGTCCCCGCACCCTCGCGTCCTCCCACCCCTTGATTCCCCTCCGCAAGCGCATTACAATCGCACGAAATCGCACCTCACTCCTTGCAGGAAAGGATTCCCAATGGCTGCATCGCTGAAGCTCCAACCGCATCCGCGTCTGTATCTGGGCGGGGGGATCGAACGCCTCGGCCGCGAGTTCAGGTGGCCTTACCTCCGGCAGGTGTCGGCGGTGTCGGCGAAAGCCGCCGATTCGTTTGCGAAGGTGCCCGAGCTGAAATACGAACGCCATAAGACAACGCTCACCTGACCAGGGCGCGCGAAGTGCAGGACCGCGCTGTGACGCTGCTGACCCGCTGGCAGCAGCCGGGACGCCGGCGAGCCGCTGCATAGGCTCAGCGAATGGCGCGATGCGTATGCGGCAGGCGGACAGGAAGGCCTCAAGCCAAGCCCGGCGATCCCTTCAGCACTGAGCTGCGCCAGGCCTGGGACCTGATCGCCCGGCAGGCTCTCGAGATCGAAATCTTGAAAAAAGCGAAGGCTCGCGCGGACGGCCGGAAGCAGCCTGTTTTGGCTGTTTGCCATCATCGACCACTACTCCGACGGGGTGCTGGGCGTACACGTCGTGGAGCAAGGCAGCGGCGACCGCTGGGCAGCACTGGAGCCGATCAGGCAGGCCGTCCGCAAAATACGTGGTGCGGCCGCCCGGAACATCGGCGAGGGCATCGCGATCCGTCACGACTGGGGGCCGCAATACATCGCCAACGACTTCAGGCACTAACTGGCTTACCTGGGGCTGGGCAACAGCCCGGCCTTCCAGCACGAGCCGGAGACCAACGGCGTCATCGAACGGTTCTTTCAGACACTGAAGTGGGAGTGCCTGCGGGTGGAGCACTTCCTGACCCTGGACGATGCCCGCAGCAAGATCACCACGTGGATCGAGACATACAACAGCCATTGGCTGATCGAACGTCACGGCCATCGCACAGCTCGTGAAGTCCGCCAGGCATGCGAGACACAGCAGCTTGAGACTGCAGTTGCCTGAAAAATTCCGAAAGCGCCACTTGACATCTGAACGGCAGGTTGATATACTGCCAATGTCCGGTGAAGCGGAAGCGGGCAACGCTTGAGAGCGACCGGCCCCTGCCTCTTGGCAGGCGGAATACGGACCGGGCAAAGACGGATGCACATCGGGTAGTCTCAGCAAGGCTCCCCCTTCGCCTCCTGATGGTTACCGTAGCCGCTGTGGCTTACGGTGTTTCCCAAAGATTCGGTACTGTACACTGGGGAGAGCTGATATTCGAGGAATAAGTTCGCAGTGTAAAACGGGGCAACATAACGACCGGGCCCGCACGATTTTGAAAAGGAGCTGATTCATGTTAAGAGCGATAGTGAAGTGCTTTATTTGCGTTCTGGCTGCGGGCGTTGCGTTTGGCGCCACACAAACAGAAAACTACGGCATCTCCGTGCTGCCTGCTCCGGGCAATGTGACTATCGACGGAAAGTACGACGATTGGGACCTCTCCGGCGGCATTTTCGCGTGCAACAACGTCGAGGAGCAGCGCGACCGCCATAGCGCGTGGCTGCACATGATGTACGACAAGGATAACCTCTACGTGCTCGCCCGCGTGAAAACCGAGAAACTTGCCGAGAAGAGCGGACTGCGCATGCTGATGCTCACCGCGCCGGGCACTCCACAGCAGTTCCAGCCGAACCTCTCGTGCACCCGCGACAAGGATGGCAAGGCCGCGATCTCCGTCAGTTTCGAGCCTTCTCTCAAGAACCCCCCCGATCCCGCCAAACTCGGGGCGGAGCAGGCCTTCCTCAACGACCGGGACGGCAAAGGCTACACGCAGGAAATCCGCCTGCCGCTCAAGTTGATCACCGCCGAAGGCGTGAGCCTCGCGCCGGGCAGCGAGATCAGGGTGCTTTTCATTCTGCCGTTCGGCTGGAGCCTCGACGCGTGGGACTGCTTCATGCCCGGAGTGCCGCTGGAGCGAACCTACTGGGGCACCAGGCGGCTGAACCAGTTCGGCCCGGCGACTTTTGAACGTGAAGGCAGGATCAAGCCGCAGATGCTGCATCTCGCCGATGGCCGCAGGCTGCCGGTGTCGATGAGGAGAGGCGTGCCGGCGGTGGACTGGTCGGCGCTGAGCGAAGGCCCCAAGGGTTTCAAGCCGATCAAGTTCAAAATGCCCGATGCCGGCTACGTGTCGATGAACATTCGCAATGCCGACGGCGTTGTCGTGCGGCAGTTGCTGAACTGCGAGCCGATGGCCAAAGGCACGCACACCGTAACGTGGGACGGGCTGACCACGCCGATCTGGCGGACGCCCGGCGAGCCCGTGCCGCCCGGAGACTACACCTGGCAGGCGATCTGGCACAAGGGCATAGGGCTTCGGCTTCGGGGCTGGGCGGGCAACAGCGGCAATGCCCCGTGGCACAGCGGGCCGACCTCCAACTGGGGAGGCGACCTTGGCGTGCCCTGGACGTGCGCCGCGCAGGGCGATTCAGTATACCTGGGATGGGGAGCCGCCGAAGCGGGGCGCGGCCTGCTGGCCTGCGACCTCGACGGCAACGTCAGGTGGAAGCACAAGTACGGCGGCTTCGGCGGGGCCGAACTGCTGGCCGTCGAGGGCGACCTCGTCTACGTGGGCAACAGCTCGGGCAGCGCGCAGGTGCTCTTCCGGCTGGATACCGCCGGCGGCTCGTATCAGAACTGGGACAAGGCCAACGACGGCGGATTCCGGGATCTCTTCACGAAGGATCTGTGGAAGGGTCAGCCCGGCATGCCCGATAAGGCCGAAGCGATGGCCGTCCGCAACGGCAAGATATACCTGACCTTCCAATCCTACAATTTCCGCAGGAGCGACGTGACCGACTGGCGCGCGTTCCTCACGAAGCTTTCATCGGCAGCCGACGGCATAGGCAAGGCGATCTGGGAGAAGACCGACGCAAACGTGCGCCAGCGCGCCGAAAGGTGGCTGGCGGGCGACGAGCCGGAAGATAAGGCTTTGGCCGCACCCAATTACTATACGCCGGACGTGCGCGATGCCGTGGCCCAGACCATCAACGGCATGCTCAACGACAAGTCGCTCGTGGAGGGCGGGGAGGAAATGCCGTCTCTTAAGCTGCAGGCGGCAGTACGGCGCAAGGTCGAAGCCGCTTTCCCGCAGGAAGTGGCCGTGATGAAAAGCGATTTCGTGGCCGTGCTCGACGCCGCCACCGGCAAGGTGCTCAAGACGATCCCGGTGCAGTCGCCCAGTGGAATCACCGCAGTGAGCGATTCGCTTATTTACGTCCTTTCCGGCACCGATTCCGTGGCGGCTGTGGACCCGGCCACCGATGCCGTCAGGCCGGTGCTGACCGGTCTCGCTGACACCAGGAGCCTTACCGTCGATGCTGCCGGCAGAATCTACGTGGGCGAAGGCGAGCCGAGCGTGCAGATCAAGGTGTTCACGCCCGACGGCAAGCAGGTGCTGGCCATCGGCAGGCAGGGCGGCCGGCCGCGCACCGGCCCGTGGGTGAAGGACGGCATGTGGAACATCCACGGCCTGGCCGTCGACACACAGGGCAGGCTGTGGGTGGCCGAAGCGCTGTACTTCCCGAAACGGTTCAGCGTGTGGAGCAGCCGGACCGGCGCGTTCGTCCGCGAGTTCTTCGGCTCCACGCACTACGGAGCCAGCGGCGGCGCGATCAGCCCCGACGATCCGAACCTTATGCTGGGCGAGTCATGCGAATGGCGGCTCGACCCCGCCACCGGCCGCGCAGAGTGCCTTGGCACGGTCGAGGATGGCGGAAACCGCGAGTGGAACAGCCTCTTCCACAGCTTCGCACGCTTCTGCCGCGGCAGCAACGGCAAAACATACGTAGCCGTCACACTGGGAACCGAAACACACGTCTGGGAACGCACCGGCGACGCCATCTACGTGCTGAGATCAACCTTCGGACGCAACGACAAGGACAGGACGACCGTTTTCTGGTCCGACGAGAACGGAGATCAGCAGAAGCAGGATAACGAGACGACCGTGGTGCCCACGCTGATGTCGTTCAACGGCTACCTCAACTGGTCGCTGGGGCTGAACACCGACCTCACGCTGTTCGCGGGCATGCTCGATTCGAAGACTAACCGGTGGGATCGCGGCGCGCGGATCGATCTCGCAGGCTTCACCGCTTGCGGCGCACCCAAATGGGATACCGAAAACCTCCACATGCTGCCTGCCCTCGCAGGCCCGATGCCCTCGCCCGACAACAGCCTCGTGCTCTCGTGCGATTCAGAGAAGCAACTGTTCAATTGCTACGATGTCTCATCGGGCAAGCTGCGATGGACCTACCCGAACACCTTCCACGGAGTGCACGGCTCGCACATGGCACCGGGGCCGCAAACCGGCCTCATTCGCGGCGCGTTCGGGACCGTAGGCAGCGCCACGTTGGCCGATCCTATCGGCTGCGCGTGGGTGATCAACACCAACGTGGGCGAATGGCACATGCTGACGCGCGACGGCTTCTACCTCACGCGGTTGTTCCAAGGCGACTTCTCGAAGGTGCAGTGGCCCGAGAAGGCAGTGCCGGGGGCAGTGCTCGACAACGTGCCATGCGGCGAAGGCGGCGAGGACTTCGGCGGCAGCATCGCGCAAGGCAAGGACGGCAAGCTGTACGTGACTGCCGGCAAGACCGCGAACTGGAACGTTGAAGTCGTTGGCCTCGAAACGGTCAAGCCGCTGGATTCCGGCAAGGTCACGATCGAGGAGAACGACCTGAAGCTTGCCGAAACGATTCGCGGCGAGCTGATTCAGATGAGCGCCGGCCTGCGTCGCTGCGAGGTCGGGAAAACCACCCCTGCCTTCACGGGCGACCTCGGCAAGGACTTCGCCGGCAACGAGATCGTGTTCAAAAAGCAGGGCGACTCCGAGGTGCGAGCCGCCATTGCGTGGGACGACAATTTCATCTACCTCGGCTGGCGCGTGGCCGATGCCACGCCGTGGGTCAACGGCGCCGACTCGCCGGAGTTCATGTACGCTCGCGGCGACACCGTAGATTTCCAGCTCGGCACGGATCCGAACGCCGACGAGCTACGCGCTGAGGCGGCCAAGGGCGATCTGCGGCTCTCTATCGGCAATTTCCAGGGCAAGCCCACCGCAGTGCTCTACCGCAAGGTCGCCGATCAGAAGAACCGCAAGACCTTCAGCTCCGGCATCGTGAAGAACTACGTGATGGACAGCGTGACCGTGCTGGAGGACGCGAAGATCGAGGTGAAGAAAGGCGACCGCTGGTACGTGGTTGAGGCGGCGGTGCCTCTTGCAGCGCTTGGCCTGAAGCCTTTCGCGGGCATGAAACTGTCCGGCGATTTCGGAGCCACGCACGGCACCCCTGCCAGCGATGACACGCTCCTGCGCACACACTGGAACAACATATCGACCGGACTGGTCAACGACGAGGTCTTCGAGCTTAAGATGGACCCCAGGAACTGGGGCCGGCTGTACTTCAGGGAATGAACGAGTTCGATGCGCAATTTGTGGCAGTACGTTCTTGATTGGCATCTACAGGAGATATTCGTGAAAAGGATACTTGCTCTGGCCGGCATACTTGCTCTTTCGGCGGAATTCGCGGCAGGAGCTCCGGCGCCTCCATTGGCAGGAGATGACGTCTTCGCACCGTATGTAAGGGGAGTGCCCAAGGTCACGACGGTGATCTCGGAGGAAACCAAGGATGGCGTGAAAGTGACGAAACTTCGCTTTGCCAGTGCAGAAGGCAGCAAAGAGGGCGACGTCAAGGATTGCGAGATCTATGCCGTGGTAGCTCGGCCGGCCGACAGTGCGGGCAAGAAGCTGCCGGGGATGCTCGTGTGCCACGGCGGCGGCGGGATGGCCGCTGAAGGAGGCCCCATCGCCTGGGCGAAGCTCGGCTATGTGGCAATCTCGCCCGACCTGCCAGGCTACGGCGCCAACGGCAAGATGCAAAGCATCACCCGCGTGAACGACATGCCGTACGGCGCCGACCAGATCATCCCGCCCAAGCCCACGCCATACGTCTGCGTGCTCTTCGACGCAGTCACCTCCGGTCTGCGGGCGTTCAACCTCCTCGAAGCCCAGCCGGACGTTGACCCGCAGAAGCTCTGCATGACCGGCATCAGTTGGGGCGGCTACATGGTAACCATGCTCTCTGGCCTGCTCGACGAGCGCGTGAAAGCCACCTTCAACCTCTATGGCTCGGGGTTCTATCAGATCGATGCGATAGGATCGAGCACACTGGCGAAGATGGACGAGGCGGACCGCAACGCCTGGGTGAAATGTTTCGACGCAGGCACGCGGCTCAACCGCTGCCGGGCCGCGTACCTGATGTACAACGGTACGAACGACATCTTCTTCAAGCCGCCGTCGGTGATGGCCACGCTCGATGCAATCCCCGGCAACAAGTACATCTGCTTCGGCCCGAACAAGAGCCACTACATGTCGCTCCCGGGCGGGCCGGTGCGCTGGGAATACCCGATAAACGCCGAAGTGGAGCCTGCCTTCTTCGCGCACGTGCTCGCCGGAAATAACCCGCGGCTGCCCGAGCCGGCCGCAGTGGCCGTGCCGCGCGAAGGCAAAACGCTGAAGTTCACCGTGAAGAACTGCCCCAACACGGCCGTCGGCTGGTTCTACGTGAGTTGGCTTCCCGACCAACCGCGCGGCTGGGATGCACGCGATTGGGCACGCATCGAAGCCGCGCGCGGGGCCGATGGCGAGTTCACCTGCGCCATTCCCGACTCGCTTGAGGCATTCGACTGGTTCGGAGGCATCACCTTCACATTGAAGGCCGGCGAATACATCCAGCCGATGAGCCTGAGCACGAAGATATACCGTTGCGGAGAGCAGGCTGCCAAATAGCAGAGCAGGAACAAAAGCAATCGGCGTGGCCATTTTCAGACATCGGCATGGATGGTGTGCTGTCGTTCCTCCGTAGGGGCGGGGTGCACGCCGTCTTCGGCGGGTTCACTGCCCTCCGGGGCAGACATTCCCCGCCCTGTGCGTTGGGCAGACAACGCCCGTAATTCTATATCGCCGAATTCCGTGTGGTCTGCCTCTGTCTGCGGCGGGGTTGTCCGCCCTTCGTCTGGTGCCGTTTCTCGGAGGGCAGGCAACATCCGGCCAATTGGCCTGACGGCCAATGCCTGCCCCAGAAGGCAGGGCCGTGCGGCCTGCCCCTACGTACGCCGTGCGACCGTCCCGTACGCACAAACTGGCGCAAGCACTGCATGACTGTGATGGCCAAACATCTTTTGCATTCTCATATGTATTCAGAAAATGGCGCAGCAGGATAATGCGAGCTATAAAACAAGATCGAAAATGCTGCACACCTGCCTGCCGGCAGGCATGGTCGGACGTGTCCGAAAATAGCCACGCCCAAAAGCAATGAACAAGTCAGAAACCGACAACAAGGTGCATCTCGTCTGCAATGCGCACATCGACCCTGCGTGGCAGTGGGTGTGGCAGGACGGCGCGGCGGAAGCCATTTCCACCTTCCGCACGGCGGCAGACATGTGCGAGGAGTTCGACGGATTCATCTTCAGCCACAACGAGTCAATGCTCTACGAGTGGGTGGAGCAGTTTGAGCCTGCCCTCTTCACGCGCATCCGCAAGCTCGTCAAGCAGGGCAAGTGGCAGATAATCGGCGGCTGGTACGTGCAGCCCGACTGCAACATGCCGAGCGGCGAGTCGCTGGTGCGGCAAGCGCTGGTGGGCAAGAGATACTTCCGGCAGAAGTTCGGCGTCGATGTGAAAATCGCCGCCAACCTCGACAGCTTCGGCCACTCGCGCGGTCTGCCGCAAATTCTCCGGAAAAGCGGCTACGACTATTACGTGGCCCTGCGGCCCGACAAACCTCGCCACCACGAGGAGCTTAGCAGCCCGATGTTCCGCTGGATCGGCTTCGACGGCTCCGAAGTGATCGTCCGGCGCGTGGGCGGCAACGGCTATGCCACGCGTGTCAACTCGATGAAGCCGTTCATGGAAATCTGGCTGAGGGATCACCCGAACCCCGGCACCGAACTCCTGCTGTGGGGCGTGGGCGACCACGGCGGCGGGGCGTCGCGCGCAGACCTCCGCCAGATACAGGAGCTGATCGACAAGACGAAAGACGTGCGGCTTGTCCATTCCTCGCTCGAAAACTACTTCCACGAGATGGAGAGCAAACGCGAACGCCTCCCGGCTTTCCGGCACGACCTCAATCCCACGTCCATCGGCTGCTACACGTCGATGATCCGCGTGAAGCAAAAGCACAGGCGGCTGGAGAACGAGATCATTTCGCTGGAGAAGATGGCGACCGCCGCGGCCATGCAGGGGCTGATCGAATACCCCAGGGCGAGCATCGACGCCGCGCTCAAGTCTCTGCTGTTCAGCCAGTTTCACGACATGCTGCCCGGCTCCGGAATTCAGGACGTTGAAGAAGACACGCTGCAGCTTCTTGATCACGGCCTCGAGCTGGCGGCCCGCGAGAAACTGAAGACGTTCTTTGCATTGACGCGCGGCCAGAAAACTGCCACGGTAGACAATCCCCCGATCATGGTCTACAACCCGCATCCGTTCAACGTGCGGGGGCTGGTGGAGTGTGAATTCCACCTGCACGATTTCAACTGGGCCGGCTCGTTCTTCGATGCGCCCGTCTCCCGCGATGGGCGGATGCTGCCGTATCAGGTCGAGCAGGAGCGGGCCGCAGCCACACTGGACTGGGCAAAGCAGGTGGTCTTTTATGCCGATCTCAAGCCCGGCATGAACCGCTTCGACACGCGGCTGAACGAACTGAAGAAGAAGCCGCCGGTCCGCATCAAACCGCGCAACGGACTCATTCGGTTCAAGACCGCCGAGCTTGAGATCATCGTCAACGCGCGTACCGGGTTGGTCGATCGGTGGCGCGTGGACGGCAAAGACGTGACGGCTCCGGGTGCTTTCCAGCCGATCGTGCTGGAAGACACCCCGAACCCGTGGGGCGACGGCGAGCGGTACCGCGGAAAGATGGCGGGCCGCTTCAGGCTGATGTCGGCAAAGGAAGGCACCGCCTGCTCTGCCCTGCCGCAGACGCTTCCGTCGGTGCGAGTGATCGAAGACGGACCCGCTCGCACCATCATCGAAGCCATCTTCGGCTGGCGGCGCTCCGCCATCTGCCAGCGCTATAAACTGCCCAAGCTCGGCACCGAGTTCGAAGTGGAAACGCGCGTAGTATGGAACGAGCCGCATCGAGTTCTCAAGCTTGCTGTGCCGCAGACGAAGCCAGTGAGCAGGTTCCTAGGCCAGACCGCCTACGGCGTGCAGGAGCTGCCGGTGGACGGCGCCGAGGCCGTCAGCCAGAAATGGCAGGCCATGATCATTGGCGACTCCGAAAGGGCAGTCACCTGCATCGACAACGGCATCTACGGCTCGGATCTCGCTGAAAACACGCTGCGGCTCACCCTCCTGCGCAGCCCGGCTTATTCCAACTCCGCCGGAACCACGGTGATCGAGGACCGCCACAACCCCGTCATCGATATCGGCGAGCGCACCTACCGGTTCTGGTTCAACGCAGGCCCGGCCTCAGAGCGGCTGACGGCAATCGATCGCGAAGCTCTCGCCAGAAACGAAATGCCGTACGCGCTGTCGTTCTTCCCTCCTGGCGGCGGCAAGGAACCCAAGCCCCTTGCCGTGCTGAGCGGCAACGCCGTCCAACTAGCTGCCGCAAAGCTGGCTGAAGATGAAAGCGGCGACATTGTTCTGCGGCTGTTCAACCCGACAAATCGGCCGCGCCGCACCACCCTTGCCGTTCCCCCCCTGCGGCTGAACAAGCGCCTGTTCCTGAAGCCTTATGAAATCCTGACACTTCGAATCGACGCGAAGCGCAGGAAAGCCGTTGAGGTGAACCTGCTCGAAGAAGAGAGCATCTGACGATGCACCATCGGAGAACGCATGCGAAGCAGTGACATAAGAAATGCTCATTTTGTGACCCGACTCCTTGCCGGGCTGGTCATCCTCGCACTGTTGGCATCTTCGGCCGTTGCCGAATCACTTGCCGAGTCCGTGCTCAAACTCACCGGCTCCCGCACCAGAATCGTGTGGCTGCATGCCGTTCAGGATGTTGCCGCCAACGCCTGGGACGCCATCAGCGCCGATTACGAGTTGAAGGGCTTCGACAATGCCGACGGCAGAGCACGCGTGATCCTGCCCGGCCCTGCCAGCTATGCAAACCCCTGCATCACGCCCGACGGCCAGCGCGTGCTCTTCACCGACGTCACGACCAACACGCTCTACTTGGTCGACTGGGACGGGTCCAACAAAACGGAACTCACAAAGGGCTACGTGCTCTGCACGTGGATTGATCCCAAGGAGCGGACGCAGTGGGTCTACTTCACCGACCAGGGCTACAGCAAGGGGCAGCTTACGCGCTGCCGGATCGATAAGCCGTCGGAGCGAGAGGTGGTGTGGAGCAAGGAACAGGCCGCCCACACGCTCACGATCTCGGCCGACGGCACACGTGCCGGCAGCGAGTTCCCCTGGCCCGCCGCCGGCGTCGCAAT
>Ga0210003_1002131_pt1 | contig 16930 bp, 12 predicted proteins | sample LantaG_FD_182804 | JGI IMG/M metagenome (GOLD analysis project Ga0210003, IMG submission 182804) | Deep subsurface microbial communities from Baltic Sea to uncover new lineages of life (NeLLi) - Landsort_02402 metaG (SPAdes) (version 2) | ecosystem: Environmental > Aquatic > Marine > Oceanic >...
CTGCCGGACAAGCCTGATTTTCTTATGTACCGACTAATAACGGGCCTGACCGAAGCAATAAATACATGTTTCTGGCTTCACAAAGATATGCTGCGAAGAACCTTATGCTAAAACCCCGAAGTTTGAGGCGAATTCCCTTGACAGAATAGTCTATGCAGCTTAAAAATTACGTTCTTTTAGGTCAATTGGACCCGTATATCTTTATTAGGAGAATAGACAATGGAACAAAAGATTCAACTCAAGGAAAGTGACATCCCACGGCAATGGTACAATCTGGCGGCAGATCTGCCTACTCCCCTGCTTCCACCACTCGGACCTGACGGCAAGCCAATCTCGCCTGATATGCTTGCGCCGGTCTTTCCAATGAATCTGATTGAGCAGGAAGTCAGTACTCAGCGATGGATTGATATCCCAGAGGAAATCCTTGACATCCTTTACCGCTGGCGTCCAGCCCCCTTGAAAAGGGCCGTCAATCTGGAGAAGCATCTAAAAACTCCTGCCCGAATTTACTACAAGGACGAAAGCTACAGCCCTCCGGGCAGCCACAAACCAAATACCGCTGTTCCTCAGGCTTGGTACAACAAGCAATTCGGCATGAAAAAACTAACTACCGAGACAGGAGCAGGACAATGGGGAAGTGCCCTCGCTTTTGCGTGCAACCTGATTGGACTGGAGTGCAAGGTCTATATGGTAAGAATAAGTTTTGACCAGAAACCCTTCCGCAAAATTATGATGCAGGTCTGGGGAGCCAACTGTGTTGCAAGCCCCAGTAACCAGACCAACGCCGGACGAAAGATACTTGCCGAAACCCCCGATACCCCCGGAAGTCTTGGCATAGCAATAAGCGAAGCCATTGAAGAGACCGTGACCGATCCCTCGGGGAAAACACGCTACGCTTTGGGAAGTGTACTAAACCACGTGCTGCTGCATCAGACGATCATCGGCCTCGAAGCTAAAAAGCAGTTGGAAAGCGTTGGCGAGAAACTGCCTGATGTCGTTATCGCCTGTGCCGGAGGGGGAAGCAACTTCGCAGGCCTCGCATTTCCCTTTGTGGCAGAAAAAATCAACGGTGCAGATATCACTATCATCCCCATTGAGCCGGAGTCCTGCCCCACTATGACACGCGGACCATTCGCTTATGATTTTGGCGACACGGCCTGCACCACGCCGCTTATGGCGATGTACACCTTGGGCCATGCTTTTATTCCGCCGCCAATCCATGCCGGTGGACTGCGTTACCACGGGATGGCCCCCCTGGTTTGCCAGGCTATTGTCGAGGGACTCCTCGAACCCAGAGCATACCACCAACTCAAATGTTACAAGGCCGCTTTGACCTGGGCCAGTACCGAAGGAGCAATATGTGCACCGGAGACCAGCCATGCAGTCGCCGGCGCCATCGATGAGGCACTCAAAGCTAAAGAAGAAGGCAAGGAAAAGGTCATCCTCTTCAACTACAGCGGACACGGTTTGATGGATATGTTGGGTTACGACGCGTTTCTAAGCGGCAAACTAAGCGATTATGAATTGCCCGAAGCGGATCTCACGAAGTTTACAAAACCACTTGAGAATCTGCCGAATGCCGAAATGAGAAAAAGCGGTAAATGGTAAGTCCGCCGGAAATGTGACTGGAAAAAATTATTTTTTTGCTTGATTTACAGGGCGCTGTGGGTAAACTTCCGGTATGTATTTGTGTGATGGCGAGAAGGTTATGAATATAGATTTTGGTAAGGGTCGAAACAGGTAAGTACAGTTTTTTTAAGGAGATGAATATGGACAAGAAGCAAATGTTGTTAATTGTGGTGCTTTTGTTGGGTACGACAGGAATCGCACTGGCTCAGGATGCGCAGATACACGGAGCGGTCGGGCTGACCTACCAGAGCAGTTATATCTGGAGAGGCTTCGATTTCTTCGCGGAGAATCACAGCGCGATAGAACCGTTTATTGACCTCAAGTGTCCCAATAGCGGTTTCGGTTTGACTGTTGTCGGACACAGGGCAATAAATCCGGACTTTGGCAACGGCGAGCGATGGGATTACAATCCCTACTATGTCGGCAGCATGTTCGCCGATGAGGCCTACGCCGTGAACTACAGGATTGGTTATGTCTACTACAACTATCCTGATTATCCCGACCAGTGGTACGATCTTCAGGAACTACATACCATACTGTCGTTTCCAAAGCTGCTCAATGTCAAAGGACTCGTGCCTTCCTACGTGCTGGTCAAACTCTGGCCCTCCAACCATGATTCTTTAGCTGGCGCTCGCGGAGCAGATAGCGCCTCCGGTTTTGCACACATCTTCATGCTCGATTATCCTTTGGCAATCAAAGGCTTTATGCCGGAAACACCGGAGCAGATTCTGCATCTTCATGCTGAGGCGGTTTATAATGATGGTGTAAGCCCGAATGGCGCAAACCCCGTCGACCATGACTGGTCGAATGGCGTCCTGGGCGTCACGACCGATTTCGATTTGGGCAACAGTGTTACGCTCACACCGGGTCTGTACTATCAATCGTCCTGGGATGATTCGGTTAACGACGAAGATGAAACATGGGCCACATTGTCGCTTAGTTACAAGTTCTAACGACAAATGCATCATACATCAGGACATAAAAAAGGCCGGCTTTCATACCGGCCTTTTTCTTTTGTATACTCACGTCGATGAATGGGAGCAATTATGGCAGAACAAGCCCTTGGCAGCCTGAAAAACTTACCTGCAAACGTCAAGTCCAGCCACGATACACTAAATCCAATAATTTGCTTGACTTTTCAGCATTTCCTACCGATAATATGACAGGTTATAAGAATGAAAGGAGATAGAAATGGCAAAGCGAAGTTTATTCTGGATACTGTTGGCCGTCGCGCTTGTTTGCGTTGTTACCTTGTTGTCGGGCAGCCTCCGGGCGCAGGGCAAAAGTGCCAACGCCCTTCAGCACGCAAAAGAAGTTCAGCAAAAACATACCGCCCGTCTTATGGCGATTAACGGCGTCGTAGGCACGGCTGTGGGACTCAACCAGGACAACCGGCTTGTAGTCAAGGTCTACACCGCCGCCGCAGGTGCCCCCGGTATCGCCAAAAAGCTGGACGACCTTCCAACGCAGGTAGTCGTCACTGGCCGATTCAATGCCCTTGCAAAAGGCGGCAAACCCGGCAAGCCCGGCAAGCCCGGCGGCAAGACAAACTTCGATCCCACAGCACGGCAGCCTCGGCCGGTACCAATCGGCGTATCGACCGGCAATGCCGGTGAGTGCTCAGCGGGAACTATAGCCTGTAGGCTCGTCGATGCCGCAGGCAGCGTTTATGCCCTCAGCAACAATCATGTATATGCCCTCGAAAACGCGGCCCTCCTCGGCAGCGAAATCCTTCAGCCCGGACGTTATGATACCGCCTGTGTTTACCACGCCGATGATGTAATAGGCACCCTCGCCGCTTACTCCACCATCGATTTTGCCAACGGAACCACAAACACAATCGATGCCGCGATTGCGCTTACAACCACAGACGATCTCGACAATAATACACCACCCAACGGTTACGGCACGCCAAAATCGAGTCCTGTTAACGTGTATGTGAACCAGAAGGTTCAGAAATACGGCCGTACCAGCTCCCTGACAAAAGGCAGCGTCACCGGCATTAACGCTACTATCGACATCGCCTACGGCAGCCGCACCGCCAGATTCGTCAATCAGATAATCGTCGAGTCACGAAAGCCCTTCATAAAGACCGGCGACTCCGGTTCCCTGCTGGTAACAGACCCCGACAAGGAACCCGTGGGCCTGCTTTTTGCCGGAAACGGCTCGGGCAAGTTTGCCGTCGCAAACCATATCGACGATGTCCTGACAGCTTTTAACGTCACCATTGACGGCCAATAAGGCACAGCCAATGTCGAGCAGGCCTATCGAGCAGGTTCTCAAAGACATGACCGGCCAATGGATGACCATCCCCGGCGTCGTGGGTACTGCTATTGGTGCAACCGCAAATGGTGAACCTTGCATAAAGATTTACACGGCTTCGCAGCCCGAGAAACTGCGCAACAAGGTACCGCGGACAGTTGACGATTATCCCGTAATTATCGAGCACACAGGAACCTTCCGAGCCTTCACAAACGAACAATAAGGACACAGCCTTCATCTCGTACCCGAAGACTGCTTTGAAAGCCCTAAAAATAGTTTTTGACGCGGATTCTTCCGGTTATTATACTTGGGCTTTTTATACAAGGATAAGGGCGTGGCTTAATCTGGAGGTATAAAATGACCGACAAAATTGTTGCAGAGGGTATAACCTTCGACGATGTGCTCTTGATACCGGCCAAAAGCGATTTTGTGCCGAGCCAGGCCGATACCAGCACTCATCTGACCAACAACATAAAAATCAACATACCAATAGTTTCTGCCGCTATGGACACCGTCACCGAGGCGGCCCTTGCTATTGCCCTGGCCCAGGAAGGCGGAATCGGCATAATTCACAAAAATCTTTCTATCGACGCCCAAAAAATCGAAGTGGCAAAGGTCAAACGCTCCGAGCATGGCGTCATACTGGATCCGGTGACCATGTCGTCCACAGAGCCGGTCAGGCGGGCTCAGGAATTGATGAACGAACAGAATGTTTCGGGCATCCCTATTGTGGATGGCCAAAAACTCGTCGGTATCCTCACAAGACGGGACCTGAAGTTTCTAAAAGACTATGATGTCCAAATAAGTGAGGTGATGACCAAAAAAAACCTCATCACAGGCCCTGCCGGAACCAGCCTCGAACAGGCAAAGGAAACCCTGCAAAAACACAAGGTTGAAAAACTGCTTCTGGTCGATGAAAAGGGTGCTCTGGCAGGACTAATTACTATCAGGGATATCGACCGATTTCAGCAGTTTCCGCGAGCAGCCAGGGACGACCGAGGCAGGCTGAGGGTCGGAGCTGCGGTGGGAGTTCAGGATTATGACCGAATCGAGGCGCTGATTGATGCAGAGGTCGACGTTATTGTCGTCGATACCGCCCACGGCCATTCCCAGAATGTAATCGATACCGTCAGGACCATCAAAAACAGGCACAATATAGATGTCATTGCCGGAAATATCGCCACCGCACAGGCAGCCGAGGATTTGATAGATGCAGGCGCTAATGCCGTCAAGGTGGGAATCGGACCGGGTGCGATTTGCACCACAAGGGTCATTTCCGGTGTTGGCGTCCCGCAGATATCCGCGATAACAAACTGTGTCAAGGCCGCCGGAAAACACAATATCCCCGTGATCGCTGATGGCGGCATAAGACAGTCCGGCGATATAACCAAGGCTATTGCCGCCGGAGCTTCCAGCGTCATGTTAGGCTCACTCTTTGCCGGGTTGAAGGAAAGCCCCGGACAGTTGGTTATCTACAAGGGAAGACAGTTCAAGGAATACCGAGGAATGGGCTCATTAGGGGCGATGGTAAAAGGCTCTGCCGACAGGTATGGACAAAAGAAAACCACCGAAAAAAGCAAACTTGTTCCCGAAGGCGTCGAAGGCCGCGTACCTTACAGGGGAACCCTGAATGACTTTGTCTATCAGCTTGTCGGAGGATTGCGAGCGGGCATGGGCTATTGCGGCGCCAAAAGTATCGAAGAGTTGCACCGCAACGGACGATTCGTCAGAATAAGCGCCGCGTCAATGAGTGAATCGCACCCACACGATATTCAAATAACCAAAGAAGCGCCAAACTACTCGGCTTCGATGCAGCTCGAAGATTAACCGTTTGACAAAACTCCAAACAGGAGGTTCTTGAACCGGGGTTCTTATGCAGCACGAACTGATAGCTATTCTGGATTTTGGCAGTCAATACGGCCAGTTGATAGCACGGAGGGTGCGAGAACATAATGTCTATTCGCGAATCTGCAGGGCCGATACACCTGCCGATGAATTGGCAAAAATGCCGCTTAAAGGAATTATTCTTTCCGGCGGCCCAGCAAGCGTCTATGACCCGCAAGCCATCACATGCGATGAACGCATATTCGCACTCGGCGTGCCGATTCTGGGTATATGCTACGGAATGCAGCTCGCATGTCAGTACCTCGGCGCAAAGATTATTCCCGCCGACAGTCGCGAATATGGAAGAACAAACCTCAACGTGCTCGATAAGAGCGACCTCTTCGCCAACCTGCCTGATTCAACCACTGTTTGGGCAAGTCATGGAGACCAGGTCGGACAGTTGGGAGAGGATTTCCAAAAGCTCGCAGAAACCAAAACGTGTCCCTTTGCTGCGGTTCGCCATACGAAAAAAAAGTTCTACGGCGTGCAGTTTCATCCCGAAGTCTCTCACACACCGAAAGGCTCACTCATATTAAAGAACTTCCTCTACGACATCTGCCGATGCAGCGGAGACTGGACAATGAGTGATTTTGTCGGAGATACCGTCGAAGCACTCCGAAGACGGGTCGGTAACGATACCGTGATATGCGGATTAAGCGGCGGAGTCGATTCATCCGTTGTAGCGTCGCTCATTCATAAGGCCTTGGGCGAGCAGCTTGTATGTATTTTCGTCGATAACGGACTCTTGCGAATGAATGAACGAGAGGACGTCATAGCAACGTTCAGGGACCATTTCAATATGGATTTGCGGGTCGTGGACTTCTCCGGACAATTCCTCGAAGCACTAAAGGGTGTAACCGACCCACAGCAAAAAAGAAAAATAATAGGGGCCAAATTCATCGAGGCGTTCGAATCCGAAGCAAAAAATATCCCCAACGCTAAGTTTCTTGCGCAGGGAACCCTTTATCCCGATGTCATCGAATCCGGCACTAAAGACGGCAACCCTGCCGCCAATATAAAGCTGCATCACAATGTCGGCGGCCTGCCGGCGGAACTTGGCTTTGAACTCGTCGAGCCTTTACGCGATTTGTTTAAGGATGAAGTCCGAGTCGTCGGCGAATATCTGAACCTGCCCGAAGACCTCGTCTGGAGACATCCCTTCCCAGGCCCGGGTCTTGCCGTCAGAATAATCGGAGAGATAACCGAAGAACGCCTTGACGTCCTCCGTCGGGCAGATGAAATACTAATCGATGAGATAAAAGCTGCCGGCCTCTATCGAAAAATATCACAGGCACTGACCGTACTAATACCCGTTTTGACCGTCGGCGTGATGGGCGATGAACGCAGCTACGAGAACGTCGTTGCCGTCAGGGCCGTGGAGACCGTGGATTTCATGACGGCTGATTTTTCTCATATACCATACGAAGTCCTGGCTGTGATATCGAACAGAATCATAAACGAGGTACGCGGCGTCAATCGAGTCGTGTACGACGTATCGAGCAAACCACCGGCTACCATAGAATGGGAGTAGACATCCATTAACCGAATCAGTTGAATAGGAGATTGTGTATGAGCTTGTTATATCGGAATGGAATCCGGATGGTTACAGCAGCAATGTCCATCCATAATATTGAAGTGGCAAGCGTAAAAAATCTTTGCTGCGTCGTCCTGGTGCTGCTCGTATTGGGCCTTGTCGCCAATGCCGATGAAAACTATCCGAACGACACAAACAGCAACATTCGAAGCACAGCGGATCCCTGCGCTAAGGATGCCAACGACCCGAACGAACTCTGGTGGAGCACCTGGGATGCGGTTGTTAAAGACCCGAACGACGCAAACGAACTATTGAAGGCCAAGCTGGATGCCGCTATTACCGTACTTCAGAACAAAAAACTCGCGGAGAAACTTAAAGCGAAGATAATCGACAAAATCATGAGTCCGATCTTTGATTTCGACTTGATGGCCAAACTCGTATTGGGCAGAGCACACTGGTCCCAATTAACGGCTCCTCAGCACAAAAAATTTACCCGCTTGTTCACCAAGCGTCTCAAAAGTTTCTACCTGGACAAAATCAGCCTCTACAAGGATGAAAAAACCCTCCTAAAACCGGCAGTCCATAGAAAAAACAGCATCTACATCCCGATGCTTCTGATGTCCGGCGACAGGAAGATAGATGCTCTTTACAAGCTGCGCAGGGTGAAAAAACGATGGAAAATCTACGACGTCGAAATACAGGGCGTCAGTATAATCCTTACATACCGGTCACAATTCAATGATATTCTTCGCCGGGGCACCGTTAAGGATCTGTTTTCTCAGTTGGAAAAACCTGCGACTAAGTGATGCAAAACCTGCTTAATCGGACCGGTATCATGATGAAATATCGCTCACTGGCACAATCTTTTTTCGACCGAGTGGTGCTTGAACATCCGGCGATAGTGATTGTCTGCATGTTGGCAGCAGTTGTTTGGCTCGGCCTGGGTGTCAGGCATTTCAGGCTGGACGCTTCTTCGGATACGCTCGTTCTGGACAGCGACAAAGACCTGCAATACACACGCCTGATAACTTCGAGATACGGAGAACACGACTTACTCGTGCTGACCTTTACTCCCAGGGACGATATGCTCTCCCAAAAGACCTTGTCCGTATTGCGACGCCTCCGCAATGACCTCCAGGCCGAGCCGGATGTCTTGTCTGTCGTGTCAATACTCGATGTGCCTCTTCTCGAAAGTCCCCCCGTCTCTCTCAAAGACCTTACAGGGAAACTGCCGACCCTTTCCTCAGGGCGAGTTGACAAGGATATGGCCGGGAACGAACTGAAAAACAGCCCCCTTTATCGAAACCTTTTAGTCAGTCCGGACTTGAACACCACCGCTTTGCTTATCAATTTCGCCGACGATAATATCCACCGCGAATTGCTGGCACGCCGCAGCATATTGCGACAGAAAAAATCCTCGGGTGCATTGACGTCACCGCAGCGAACAGAACTCAAAAACATTAGTGACCAATTGCAGCGGCACAGCGACCAAATGAGGCGACAGCAACATCAGAATATCATTGCGATTCGCACAATCATGGACAAATACCGCCCCGACGCCGACCTCTTTCTCGGGGGCGTCAGCATGGTAGCGGACGATATGATTACCTTCATTAAGAACGACTTGAAAATCTTCGGTTCCGGCATGTTGATGCTGCTCATTCTTACACTTGGCATCATCTTCAGAAGATTGCGATGGATATGTCTGCCAATGCTCTGCTGTGTCGTATCGGTGATATGCATGATAGGTCTGTTAGGATGGCTTGGCTGGAAGGTAACCGTCGTTTCCTCCAATTTCATTTCCCTGCAACTCATAATAACGATGGCCCTGACCATTCACCTGATTGTGCGATATCGTGAACTGCTCGTGCAGAATCCGAACGCCGATAACCGGCAGTTGATTTCCGATACCATCCGCCTGATGATGAAACCTTGCTGGTATACTGTAACAACCACGATTGTCGGTTTCGCGTCCCTGCTCTTTTGTAACATGCTCCCGGTCATCATGTTCGGATGGATGATGATCATCGGGCTGCTTGTGTCCCTGCTCGTGACATTTCTGATTTTCCCGGCACTACTCATGCTCATGCCAAAAGAAACGCCTCCAAAAAAACAGTGGTCCGGCTTTTCCATGACATCCATGCTGGCCGGATTCACGCAATACCACGCTGTGCTTATCTTAACGCTCAGCACCCTGGTGTTCATTGCAGGCCTTCTTGGAATGTCGAAGCTGAAGGTGGAAAATTCCTTTATCAACTACTTCAGAAAAAATACCCAGATTTACCGGGGCATGAAAGTCATCGACCAATCACTTGGAGGCACCACCCCGCTGGATGTAATCGTCGATTTCCCCGAACAAAATGCGCCGCCGGAAACCAAGCCTCCAACAGACGCAGATGACAACGTCTTTGACGAATTTGGGGAATTCGACCAGGCCGCAACCCAGGAAAAATACTGGCTCACCGCGGACAAAATGAGCCGAATCAAATCCGTACAGGCCTATCTTGACAGCCTGCCTGAAACCGGCAAAGTGTTGTCCTTGGCCGCCATGTTGACTATCGCGGAAAAGCTCAAAGGCGGCAAACCCCTCGACAGCTTTGAACTGGCTATGCTTTATAGTGAAACGCCCGAAAAATTCAGGGACATGATGATTAAACCCTATGTCTCCGTGAAAGATAATCAGGCCCGTTTTTGGGTCCGAGTCAGGGATTCGGATAAGAGCCTCCGCCGTAATGAGTTATTGAACAAAATCAGAAAAGACCTGACCGGCAAATTGAAAATCCCCGCCAAACAGGTACATCTTACAGGTCTGTTGGTACTCTACAACAATATGCTCCAAAGCCTGTTCCGTTCACAGATACTAACGCTGGGCACTACTGTCCTGGTCCTTATGGCAATGTTCCTGCTGCTGTTCAGGTCCTTGAAGATATCTATGATAGCAATGGTGCCAAACGTCCTGCCCGTCCTGGTTATGTTGGGAGTGATGGGCTGGCTCAACATCTCACTCGATATGATGACCATAACAATCGCCGCAATCAGTCTCGGAATTGCCGTCGATAACACCATTCACTATATCCACAGATTCGAACATGAATTTCAGCACGACAGAAACTATCTAAAAACCATGCATCGATGCCATGGAAGCATCGGCCACGCAATGTACTATACGTCCGCAACTATTATCATGGGGTTTTTGATTTTGGCCATGTCGAATTTTATTCCGAGTGTTTATTTCGGCCTGCTGACAGGATTAGTCATGTCGATTGCGATACTTACAGCCCTTACTTTCCTGCCGGTAATGCTGATTCTCTTGAAACCATTTGGCAGCGAATGCGAAAAGGGCCAAATTACTTGAATCAGATGAGATTGGAAAAACCAGACACTCTTAACAGCAGCTTTCACATGAAACCACAGCTTTGGGTCGTTGCCATCCTGGCGCTGATAACTAATGGCTGCGCGGTATCCGATAAAACACCCTCAGCCGGCTTTGATTCGCCAGCTTCGAATGAGACTAACACGCCGTCCGCCGATGATGAATTTGACTTGTTTGAAGATGAGCTTGCCCAGCAGGTTGTTAAGGTGCCCGACCCACTCGAACCTTTGAATCGACTGATGTACGGCTTTAATGACATACTCTATTTTTGGATTGCAAAGCCCGTCATGCACACATATCAAGCCGTCGTGCCTATGCCGGCGCGTATCGGAATCGGTAATTTCTTCAACAACGTGACAACTCCGGTGCGTCTCGTTAATTGCCTCCTGCAGGGAAAATCCCCGGCCGCATCCAGGGAATTACACCGTTTCGTTATAAACACTACCGCAGGCGTGCTTGGATTCGGCGACCCGGCACTTGACCGATGGCACCTGCAGCCTGCAAAGGAAGACCTCGGACAAACGCTCGCCGTATATGGCTTTGAAGATGGATTCTATCTCGTCTGGCCATTACTGGGCCCAGCGACCTTGAGGGACTCGGTCGGCATGGCGGGCGACGCATTCCTGAATCCGGTTCGATATGTCGAACCCACCGAGGCTTCCATAACAATATCCGCCGTAAAGGTCACTAACAACGCTTCCTTTCACATCGGTGAATACGAAACCTTCAAAGCCGCCGCCGTCGACCCTTATGTGGCGATGCGCCAAGCCTATATTCAATACCGACAGGCCCAAATCAAAGACAAAAACTACCCAACCGACCCCAACAACCCCAAACCATAAAAACCTACCCGCCAATCAACAAACAAAAACGGAGAGGGCGGGATTCGAACCCGCGGTACTCTAATCGAGCACACCGGTTTTCGAAACCGGCTCCTTAAGCCGCTCGGACACCTCTCCAACTTCTTGTATCATAAAGACTTAACACAATTGCTGCAGAAATATTTTTTCAGCTTACCATAACTGTCGGTCAAATTATAGCCGCGGTCAAATTATAGCCGTTCTTTCGAGCTGACCAAAGCCAAAAACATGCCAAATCACAGAATTATCACAATCCGGTCATTCTCCCTTTGCTGCCACCATTTCTGTCTTTTGTTCCTACTGCTTTGTTACTTGTAATTTGACGAACTGTCATTGCGAGCGAAGCGAAGCAATCTCAATCTTTCGTAGGTTTAAAATTGCCACGGCCTTTCAGGCCTCGCAATGACAAATCCTCGATTGAACAGTAACAGAGCACTATTGCCAAAAGGCCGCAATAGCAATATAATTAGGCCCCGAACAAGGCTGTAAGAAACCAGCCCGATTTCAAGGTGATATGCTCGTCCACGGTAAGAGATACGATCGACGAATATAGAGACGGATTAACGCAGGATTGACGGAAGAGATAATGGCAAGGAAGGTAAAGATGGTTTCGGCGGGTCTGGATATAGCACAGGGACAAATAAACGCCCAGATCAATATAAAACAAGCTCTTAACAAAGCATTTAGAAAACAAAGACCAACCAGAGCAGAAATTGAGCGGCTCCAGATTGAACTTTCAAAAATGCTTGAAGAGGCAAACCCGAAAGAATCCGAAGAATACCACAAAGGCCTCCTTAAAGATTTCCTCAACAATACTGCATATGGCAATTACTTTATAAACACCAAAGACCGAAGCGATCTGGTCATACATATCGATAAAGCCTCAAGATCAAACGCAGGGGTTATCATTGAAACAAAAAACCCCACCAATAAAGCTGAGATGCCGACAACCGGCAATTTGAATAAAAAGGCAACACAGGAACTCTTGCTCTACTTTTTGAGAGAGCGGATAACGAACAGGAATTTCGACGTTAAACACCTTATAGCCACTAACCTATATGAATGGTTTATATTCGATGCACATGAGTTTGAGAAAATTGCCGAAAATCCAAAACTCAAAAAAGATTTTAAGGATTTTGAAGAACGTCGCCTCTCTTTTGAAAAAACAGAATATTTCTATAAGGAAATTGCAGCCCCTGCACTCGATCAGATAAAAGCCAAACTCAAATTCGTTTATTTCAATATCTCCGACTATGAAAAGCATCTGAAAAAGCAAACCAAAACGGACCTCTTGAAACTAATTGAACTGCAAAAAATTCTATCGCCTGTCCATCTGCTTAAACTCCCGTTTGCAAATGACAGCAACACTCTAAACAAAGACTTTTACAACGAATTACTTCATATAATCGGACTGGAAGAATACAAAGAAAAAAGTAAAAAGCTTATCCGGCGAAAAACGAAGGAAACCCGCGACGAGGATTCACTTATTGAAGCGGCAATAACACAAATCGTCTCATTAGATAAACTTTCACAAATAAAAGATATCGAGCGGTTTGGCGAAAAAACCGAAGATCGTCTCTACAATGTCGCTCTGGAGCTTGCCATAACCTGGATCAACCGGATACTTTTCCTGAAACTCCTCGAATCGCAGATCGTAACCTATCACGACAACAGCAGGGATTACCTCTTTCTTAATAAGCAAAAAGTGGCCGAATATGACGATCTGGACACATTGTTCTTTCAGGTATTAGCGGTCAAGGCAAAGGCCAGAACCGAACGAATAAAAAAGAAATTCCCAAACGTCCCATACCTCAACAGTTCGCTGTTTGAACCGACCGAACTTGAACAGCAAACGATTTTTATCAGCAACCTGCCGGACGATACAGCTTTGCCATTATATAAAAAGACAGTGGTAAGAACTGACAGCCAAAAAATGACCACCCTTGAATATCTTTTGAAATTCTTGGATGCGTATGATTTCTCATCCGAAGGCCAGGAAGACATCGCCGAGGAAAACAAAAACCTGATAAACGCTTCTGTTCTCGGCCTTATATTCGAAAAGATAAATGGCTATAAGGATGGTTCCTTCTTCACGCCCGGATTCGTTACCATGTACATGTGCCGGGAAACAATCCGCAGAGCTGTCGTACAGAAATTCAAGGAACAAACCGTTTTTCAAAGCGATAGCTTCACCGACCTGGTCAACTTTACTTCGCACACATATAAAAAAGCCGAACTCGAAAAATACAATGAAATTATCAACTCACTCAAAATCTGCGACCCTGCGGTCGGAAGCGGCCATTTCCTTGTTTCCGCTCTAAATGAGATAATCGCGATAAAATCCGAACTTGAGATTCTAATCGATGAAAACGCCAAACCCTTGAGGGACTATCCAATCGACGTTGACAACGACGAACTTACGATTCTTGATGGTAGAGGAGAATTCTTTAAGTATGATCCTCAGAACACTCAAACCCACAGAATACAAAAAACACTTTTCCATGAAAAACAGACCATAATCGAAAATTCTCTCTTCGGTGTGGACATAAACGCCAATTCGGTAAATATATGCCGCCTGCGTCTTTGGATCGAGCTTTTGAAAAATGCCTATTACAAGAACGACGGCGAACTTGAGACGCTTCCCAACATCGATATAAATATCAAATGCGGAAACTCACTTGTTAGTCGTTATCCCCTTGATGCCGACCTGAAAGAAGTCCTTCGGGAAAGCAAATTTTCCATCGACGCATACAGAATTGCCGTTAACTGCTATCGCAACGCCGAAAACAAGGAACAAAAGCACCAGATGCAAAAACTCATCGAAAAGATCAAGGGAACATTTACAGCAGGCATAGATAAACACCATCCCAAAAGAAGAAAACTGGCAAAACTACGGGGCAAAATGTTCGACCTTGTCGATCAGGGCAGACTATTTCAGACGGAAAGCAAAAAGAGCATACAGAAGAAAGCTGAAAAGCTGACCAAAGAAATCAAAAAAGCAGAGGACGAAGTTGAGGACCTTAAGAACGGAGTTATTTACAGAAATGCCTTTGAATGGCGATTCGAATTCCCCGAAGTCCTCGACGAAAAAACAGGCGATTTTACAGGTTTTGATATTGTAATCGGCAATCCGCCGTACGGATTATTCAATAAAAAACAAAATCAAAGAATAGCCCTGTCAATAGAAAAGGAGGCAATGCATCTTATCAAGAGGGAATTTCCCTTGGCTGCAAGCGGCGGCATAAATGCCTGCAGAATATTCTATAATCTTGCCTTGAATTTATCCTGCAAAAACGGGCATCAGTCTATGATTATTCCTTTCGGCATTTTAACCGATACTACATCTGCAAGTCTAAGAAAAGCTATATTCTACAATCATTCATTCCTGAATATAGACGCTTTTCCCGAAAGGGACAATATAAAGAACAGAGTCTTCGAAGATGTTAAAATGTCAACGGCAACCATTTTAACCTGCAAGGGCCATGTTACAGAAAAACTAAATCTCGGTGTTTCTTACCTCCGTAAAATTGAAACGGAAAACAGATTTGATTTGCAGTATCAAGATGTAATCAGAATGAATCCTGATTTATGCCCAATACCTATTACCAACCCTGATCAATATAGAGTTCTTGCAAAAATATTTTCAAAAAACAAACTCATTCGACTACGTAGCATATCCAAATGCCTCACAGGTGAAGCGGATATGACTTTCGCTAAAAATGCCATGTCGCAAAATAAAAAAGATGCGCTGCTTATCAAAGGAGTTCAGATCGACAGGTTTGAAGTTAAATATGACCCTGATGCAATAAGCCAGGGGGAAATTGAATATTTAGATGTCGAGTTGTTCCAAAATGGCTATAAAGGCAAAAAAATAGAACATGCTTACAAAAGAAGAATAATCCTTCAGGGCTTAACCGGAATAAACGAAAAATTTCGGCTCAAAGCAATGATTGTTGAACCCCCTGTGTTTTTAGCGAATTCCTGCAACTATCTTCTCGATAACAACAAAATGCCATTTAATGTTCTTTTAGGCCTGATAAACAGCAGCCTCCTTAATTTCATATTTAAATGCAACAGTACAAGCAGCAATGTCAATGGCTATGAAGTAGATAACTTGCCTATCCCTAAAAACATTGATGCGACAATAGAAAAGGACATAGGAAACTTGGTGGACAGGATATTAGCGGCAAAAAAGAAAAATCCGCAGGCAGATACGCGCGACCTTGAATCCCAAATCGACCGCATGGTTTATGAACTTTACGGCCTCACACCCGACGAAATAGAAATTGTGGCAAATAGTTTTACCAATAGATAATAATGGATAGGAGATCAAGCAATGAATATCGAAGCTTTTTTATTATGTGATGCCGCAACAGAACAGCAGGGCAAATTGAACGTCTTAGGAGCTTTTGACACGATATGGACGAGAAGCATTCCCGCAAAGCATCCCGCCTGCGCAATTGCTACCAGAATACGATTCGAACGAATTGAAGAGGGGCCTCATTCCGTTCGAATCCAGGTAATTGACCAGGATGGCAGAAATATCGGTCCAAGACTCGATGGTAAGGTAGATGTTCACCCAAGTCCCGAAGCTGATTCGGCAGTTACAAATCTTGTGCTTAACATCCAGGGCATAGAGATCCCACAATATGGAACGTATAGAATTGACTTGGCAGTCGACGGCAAAGTAGAGGCATCATTGCCTCTGCGGCTGGTTCAAGCGACCTGAAAATGACAAAAATAGCAGTCAAGCTGTTTAGACATCTTTTGCTAAGAAACAATGGGGTCAGGAACCTTTTCTGGTTCGGCACTAAATCCCATCCGTTTTACCTTTTATCTATTACCGTCTCCCACATCCCCGAAACCATAGCTTTCAAGTCAGCTTCCCATGTAGGCCATTGTCAAATGACCCGGCGGAGCACGCCTACTGACTCAAACTCTCTCTCCAAAACAAATCTGCGAAAATCTGTGCAATCTGCGGTTAAACAAAATCCGTTACATCTTTTCCCTTCTTCGCGTCCATTAGCGTCCATTCGCGGTTCCACAGTTCTTTTTCCTCTTTACTTTGTCATTTTACTTTTTCCCTTTTCCCTTCCACTGCTGCCCCCGCGGCTCCCGGACCCTAATCAATCAAAACCGAACGCACTTCTTCAAAACCCCCGCAACTACCAAAAATCCCTTACCCATTCTGCCACAAGCGCTTAGGCCGTTTGCCCCTGCAAAACCCCCCGAATTTTCGACAATATGCGATAGATCCACACCTATTACAGAAGGGCGCCCTTTTTCTAAGCACCCAAAAAGGAGAATCGAGAATCGAGGCTATGACCACAATCGCAACAAACAATCTTAGCCCTGCGATTCATTCGCGGGGTTTCTTTTCTCGTGCGA
>Ga0210003_1002132_pt1 | contig 16930 bp, 13 predicted proteins | sample LantaG_FD_182804 | JGI IMG/M metagenome (GOLD analysis project Ga0210003, IMG submission 182804) | Deep subsurface microbial communities from Baltic Sea to uncover new lineages of life (NeLLi) - Landsort_02402 metaG (SPAdes) (version 2) | ecosystem: Environmental > Aquatic > Marine > Oceanic >...
CCAGGTCCGCTGCTACGTCGGCGACAACGAGCAGCGCTGGTTCATGTGGTACTCCGCCCGCGACTCCCCGGCTCCTGCAGACGGCTCCGTAGCCGCGGTGGCCCCCGGAGCGGGCGCGGTCGGGGTCGCGACCTCTGGCGACGGCGTCCTGTGGCGGCGCTGGAGCCCCAACAACAGCAAGAGCAACGAAGAAGCTCCTCCTCCTTCCTCTTCTTCTTCCCCGATCCTGGAACCGAACGGCGACTGGTGGTGGCACGACACCCACCACGTCTCGGTCTCCGACGTCCAGATCTTCTCGAGCGGGGCCGTGGCCTCGACGGGGGGAGTCTACTGGATGTTTTACTCTGGCGGCTCTTTCGAGAAACACGCCCTCCCCGAGGGGATCACCAGCAGCAGCAGCAGCAGCAGCAGCAGAAGCTCTAGCTCTTCCAGCTCTTCTGGTTCTTCTTCAGCGGAAGTCGAGGGGGCCAGGACGCGTGCGGGGCTTGCCTTGTCGCAGGACGGGAGGCACTGGGCCCGGATCGAGGCCGACCACCACACGGGAGCGCTGCTCGACGCCGGCGAAGAAGGGAGGTGGGATTCTTCTTTTATCGCTGCGCCGCAGGTCGTGGCTGCGGGACCCCGGGACATGCGGATGTACTACCACTCTTTCGACGAGCGTACCCGGAAATGGACGGTGGGGGTCTCCCTGTCGGAAGACGGGCTGAAGTGGTCGAGAGGGGAGCCGGTGTTTTGCGGCGGAGGCGGAAGTGGCGAAGAAAACGACGAAAACGTCGAGAACTCGACTCCTTCTTCTCCTTCTTCCTTCGACGCCGCCGGGGCCGCGTCGCGCCACGTCGTCTTCGACTCAGAGACCAAACAGTACGTCATGGTCTACGAGGCCGTGGCCAGGGACGACGAGAGGTCGATCGGCGTGGCCGTCTCGAAGGACGGGCTGCGGGGGTGGAGGCGGGTCTCTGACAAGCCGGTGCTCGAAGCTTCTTCTTCGAGCTCTTCCAATTCTTCTTCTCCTTCTTCGTCTTGGGACGACGGCGGCGTTGGAGCTCCCTGCTTGGTACCCATGGCGGGAGGGAAGTGGAGGCTCTACTACTCGGGGAGGGCCAAGGGGTCAGCGCCGGGGGCCTGGTGCGGCGTCGGACTCGCTTTGATGGCCTCTGACGACGACGATGAAGGCGAAAACAAAGACGAAAACGGAGACAAAAACGGAAAATCTGTCGGCGGTGGCCTTGCTCATGCCAAGTGGAGGCGGCGGTCGGGGGCGCCGCCTCCCGGGGTCGTCGCGAGGGGGGTTGCTGCAGGCGTCGCTGCCGGCGCTGCCGTTTAGAAAGTAGAGAGAGATTGGTGTAACTCGGGGGAAATTTCATTTTTTAACTTTTTCTCTTTCTCTTCTGCTGTTTTGAATTTGGGATCTCTCCACCTTTTTTTTTTTTTTTTTTTTTTTTTTTTTTTTTTTGCATGTTTGAAATAAAACAATAGAATTGAAACCCTCTCTCTTTCTGTCTCTCTCTCTCTCAGTCGCGCTCCAAAAAAAGAAGATAAAGAAGAATGAAAACGAATCCAAAAAAACCTCTCCCTCTCTCTCTTCTTCCTTCAAACGGGGACCGCCTCAAAGAGCCTCGAGAAGTAAAACTTGGTTCCGGTCATCTCCTTCCTCACCACCTTCCACCCTCTCCGCTGCAGGGCGGCCTCCACGTCCTCCTCCTTGTGCAGGTAGGCCCTCGTCGCCTTGGCGCCCTTGGGGAACAGCTCCCCGACCCTCTTCAGCACTTCGTAATAGGGCGTCGAGGGCGCGAAGGAGACGACGATCTTCCTGTTGGCCCGCGACGCCAGGTTGCCCAACATCTCGTCGACTCTCTCCTGGGGGTAGTGGATGAGCACGTCGATGCAGCAGACCACATCGTACTTCCCCTGGACGTCCTCGAGGCACTTGGCCTCGAAGGTCGGGGCGACGGGCGGAGGGGCGACGCTTTCGTCGGTCGAGATGGTCTCGTTGTACCTCTTCTCGGCCTCGCCGGCCATCGCAGCTGAGATGTCCGTCGCCGTCACCGCGGCCCCTTTCAGCGCCAGCGGGATCGCAAGCGACCCCGTCCCGCACCCCGCGTCGCAGATCGACGTCCCGGCCTTGGCATCCCCCTGCAGCCACCCCAGCACTTTCTCCACGGTGATCGCGTGCCCCTCGCGGATGTCCCTCTGAACGCCGTTGACGTCGTCGGTGTCGGAGTAGATGCGGGACCAGCGCTCGAAGCCGACCTCGTTGAAGTAGGCCTTGACGGATTCTTTTTCGTTGCCGCCCTTCTCCGCGGCCTGGGCGGCGCGGCTGCGGCGGTGAAGAATGGGTTGGGTTGGTTGGTGGGAGGGTGGAGATAGGAGGAAAATGAGTTCGAGGGTCGGGGCTGAAAAACGAAAGGAAAAGGAAAAAAAAGATAGCGTTATCTCGGATTCGAGAGTGAGTCGAGTTCCCCAGATCAACGGGCCGAATCGAGGCTGTTCGCCTCCGTTTCTGGGATCGATTTTGATGTCACGACACAGATCTCAACAACTTCTAACGATCCAAGCCAAAGAATAACCAAATCCGCGTGTCGCTGCACGCGAAACCACCGCATCCAGATCAAAAGCGTCGAAGCGGGCAACGCCGCCGTGTGGCGTCGTTCAATCAACTTTCTCTTCCTCTCTTCCTCTCTTCCTCTCTTCCCCTACTAACTCACCGCCTCTCCGGGTCCGTGGCGACAAACGCAGCACCAGCGAGGCCCAGAGCTCCGAGCCCGACGACGGCAGAGCTGATGCCGCTGGAGGCCACGGCGGCGTCGCCCAGGTCGCCAAAGACACCGCGCGGCGGTGCCGGGCCGCGAGTGACGACACGAGCGGCGATTGACGCTCGTCGAGCAGCAGGAGCAGTGACGGCGCGGGCAGTTCCGGCCGCGGCGGACGTGGACGACGACGTGAGGCTGCCTCTCATCGTGCTTGAGAATGGGAATTCGAAGAAGAAGAAGAACGAAGAGGAGGAGGAAGAGAAGGAGCGCGTTTCGGAAAAAAAAAGCGAAATGTGAGATTCCCAGAAGAAAAATTCCGAAGGCGGAAAAAATTCTGAAATTTTCAGAAATCAAGCCGTCGCCGAAGGCTCGGGGGAAATCTCGACATGCTTCTCTTCACCGCGGCGAGGATGGCACGCTGCGTGGCGTTCCGATCGAGCCTTGCCGTGCCTAGTCGCAGAGTTGTCGCGCCTGCTCAGCGGCATGTGCATCCGGCGTCGCAGTGCTGTCGAGCGAGGGGAATCGTCGGCGTTTCTTCGTTGCCATCATCTGATTCTTCTTCTTCTTCTTCTTCTTCTTCTTCTTCTTCTTCGTCGTCGTCGTCGTCGTCGTCGTCGACCTCTTCTTCGACCTCTTCTTCGACCTCTTCTCCTCCTCCTCGGACCAAACCCCCGCCGCCACTGCCCCCTCTCGTCCCGCGAGGCTTCCAGCCCCCAGACAACGACTGGGGCTCCGCAGCTGCCTACCTCATCGACAAGCCCCTCGGCTGGTCCTCCCACGACGCCTGCGCCAAGCTCCGCGGCGCCCTGCGGTTCCGCACCAGAAACAGAAAAATCAAAGTCGGGCACGCGGGCACGCTCGACCCTCTGGCGACGGGTCTGCTGATCGTCTGCGTCGGGAGGGGGACCAAGGCCGTGGACCTGTTTGTTGCGATGGAGAAGGAGTACACAGGGACGCTGAGGCTGGGGCTGTCGACCCCTTCGATGGACCTGGAGACTGCCGGGATGACTGGCGGAGAGGAAGGAGGAGAAGGGGAGGTGGTCGAAGTTGAGAGCGAGAGCGAAAACGGAAATGAGGACGACGACAGCGACAAGCGCGAAAGTGCCGGCAACGGGAGCGAAACCACCTCTTCCACCTCCACTTCCACCTCCACTTCCACCGACTCCCTCGTCCGCGCCATCCCTTACCCCTGGGAGCACGTCTCCGACGCCGACCTCGAGAGAGCGGCGAAATCCTTGACTCAACCCAAAATGCTGCAGTCCCCTCCCATGTTCTCGGCGGTGTCGGTGAAAGGGGAGAGGCTCTACCTGGCTGCCAGGAGAGGGGAGGTGGTCGAGAGAGCCGCGAGGGAGATCTCGGTGACGCGGTTCGACGTGCGGAGGAGGGCGTCGAGGCTGGAGAAGCAAGAAGGAGAGAAGCAAGAAGGAGGAGGAGGTGCGAAAGAGAACGAAAAAACTTCTCTTTGCCCCGACGTCGACTTCCGGGTCGCCTGCTCGAAAGGGACTTATGTCCGAGTCCTCGCCGCCGACTTAGGGACCGCGGCGGGCACCGCAGCGCACCTGGTGGCGCTGCGGAGGACGAGGATCGGAGAGGCGAGCGTGGAGGACGCGTGGCCGCTGCTGGAGCTGGTGGCTGCGGTGCGGGGAGGAGAAGAAGAGGAAGGAAAGGTTTGAGGGAGAGCCCGCCGGGCGGCAGAGGCAGAGGCAGCGAGACTAGAAGGAGAGGGAGAAAGGAAGCCGCTTCTTTTTCCGGATTGTAAAACTAGACGGGGGGGACTCTGTTGCCGTCGATTCAGCACTGAGCAAATTTTTTTACAACGCTTTTCTTTTTTACTGATTTGGATTCGTTCGTTGTTGTTTTTTGATTGTGGTCGCCTAAAAAAGAAAACTCTATGTTTTCGTCCTCTCTCGCCATTGCGAAAGAAACGCAAAAAAGGGGGCTAAGAATGGCTTATTGGTACAAGTAAAAGGAGAGACCGCGCCCAGAGAGTGCGCGCGTTCTCAACGGGAAAAAAAGAAGGAAAGGTTAAAAGAAAAAACATCAGAAGGGGCACACGGCCGCCGCGGCAGCGATCAGCGGCGCCGGGCACAGGGCGCCGCCGCCGTCCACGGCCCCGAGGCGCTCCTTTTTGTGCATGGCTTTCGGCGCAGGGATGCCCGCGGCGCTCGAGGAGGTGCGGAGGAGCGTGGCGGAGGTGGCGTGAGCCGAAGGGGCAGCACCGGAAGAAGGAGCGGCGTTCCTCCTCCTCTTGTTTTCGTCTCCGTTTCCATCGCCGCCGCCGTTGCCCTCCCTCTTCGTCGTCCTCGCCGCCGCCGCAGCAGCCGCAGCGACCACCACCAGCTCCGCCAGGTCGGCGCCCAGAGCGTCCCTGCCCCGCCCCCTCATCGGGTTCTCGATCAGAGGGCTCGTGTGCGTCTCTCCGTCGTACAGCCGCAGGCTGACCTCTTGCGCCCCGGCGGCGCGGGCGGCCTCGACGAACCGGGCGGCGTCCGAGGCCGGGGCGCACGCGTCGGCCGTGCCGTGCAGCAGCGCCGTCGGAGGCAGCCTCGAGGGCCAGTAGGTCAAGGGGGTGAAGGGCGAGGCGGATAAATAGGCCGAGGCGTCCTCGTCCTCGCGCTGCTTGCGGAGGCAGTCGAGCAGGAGCACGGTCGGGGAGAGCTCCGCCAGGGCGGGCCTCCAGGAGGCGGTTGATCGGGTTGCTGCTGCCTTTTCTCCTCCTCCTCCGTTTGCCGTCGCCGTCGATGTCGAAACCGGAGAAGGACAAGTCGCAGAGGAGGAAACGCCGACGGGCAGGCTCATGATCCTCTCGAGCAGCCTCGGCCTCAGACCCCTCCTCGCCAGGTGCGGCGCCAGGGAAGCGACGTCGTAGACGCCGCTCACGCCCACGAAGGCAGCAACGTCCCCTGCGCCTGCTCTCGAGGAAACGACCCACTCTGGCGGGTCGAGCGGCGGGGCCGGGAAGGAGAAGCGGCCTCCGCCTCCGCCGAAGCCGAAAGAGGGGGGGCCGCAGGCTCCCAGGGTGGCCGCGGCGTCGGCGAGCGAGGGGAGGCCCAGCGGGCCGAGGAGCGAGTTGTGTCTCTGCAGAGGAGGAGGAGAAGGGGCAGCAGAGGGAGCAGAAGGTTTCGCAGGCTCCCTGGGAGAAGCCAGAGAAGAGGACCCGGGGCGCGAGTGCGGCGGCGCAGAGAGAATGACGACGCTGTTCTCGGTCGCATCAACCTCGACGTCGACGCTCGCCGACCTCGACGACGCCGACGACGAAGAAGAAGAAGACCCCGAACCGCCGGTCCCAGGGCTCGGGCTCGCCTTGGGGGAGCCCCCCGCCGCCGCTGCGGCGCTCATCATGCGGGCGACCGCCGCCTCGTTGGACGAGACGCAGGGCAGCGCGACCCCCTCGGCGGCGGCGCAGCGCGCGAGGATCGCGAGCGCGGAGAGGTGCGCCCCGGCCGACTGCCCGACGACGACGACGCCGGCTCCAGATCTCTGCGTCTTCTCTTTCCCTCTCTTCTTCTCACCTCCATTCTGCTCTCTCTTTGCCCCGCTCAGCACGTCGAACGCCGCCACCGCCCACCCGATCCCTGCCCCGACGTCCTCCGCCGCGACCCCGGCACCGGCCTGAGGGAAGTTGCGGTAGTCGAGGCAGAGGACGACGGCGCCGGAAGCGGCGCTGAGCCTCGCCGCCAGCAGCGAGCCCCAGGCGCGGTGGCCGATCAGCCAGGCCCCGCCCGTGACGTAGACCACGACGGGGCGAGGTGGAGAGGAAGGAGAAGAGGCGAACAGCGCCGGGATCTCAGGGGAAGGGTTCGAGTTTTTCTTCTTCCTCTTGTCCTTCGAAGCGGCTTCGGCTTCTTCGGCTTCGAGCAGCGCCGCCGCCCGCGCGACGGCGGCCGTCGCAACTTCCGCGAGCTCCGCGGCGGAGAAGCCGCAGCCGGGGGGCACGTAGAGGTCGGCGGTGTTCCTCGGGCGGGGCCCGTAGCGGACCCCGCGGGCGACGCGCTTGGAGGTGAAGTAGAAGAGGCCGACCTGTTTTTGAAAAGAGTGAAGAGGTTTTTGAAAGAGGGAGGTCAGCCAGTCGAAAGGAAGCGAAAAAACGAAGAAAAAAGAAGCAAACGAAGAAGAAGAAGAAGAAGAAAAACTCGACATCGAAATTTTTCTTCCGCTTCCTTCTTTCTCTTTCTCTTACTCTCGCAAACCCGGGCATCAGCAGCAGCGAGTACACCACGAGCCTGCAGGCCTGCAGCAGCCACAGGCCCGTCCAGCCCAGGTAGGTCAGCAGCACGCCGGCGAGGCGCGCCGCGGCGGCGATTTGCCGCACGACGAACGCGAGCGGCAGCAGCATGTCCGCGAGGGAGCTCGACGCCGCAAGCGCTAGCCTCCGCGAGGCCTCGACGGCGGCGGACGCCGCGCCGGCGGCAGAGAAGGCCGAGGCGCACGCCCTGGTTGTGGTGGAGAGCAGAGGGTCGGCGAGAACGAGGATGGAGCGGGCCGAGACGGCGCCACTGCAGGCGGAGGTCGCCGCTCGCGAGAGCGACGTCGATGCCGCCGAGAGGAGGCCGAGCGACTCTGCCACCAGCAGCGCCAGGGGGAGGACGAGGTGCTCCCTCGCTGCTCTCGCGGCGGCGTTCCCATGGCGCAGAGGCGGAGGGGGCGGGCTTCCCGTGGACGAGGGGACGTCGCGGAGGCGGTGGACGCGGAGCGGCGTCGAAGGAGTTTTGGAAGGCATTTTGAGGCGCGCCTTGCCTTCTTTTCTTCTCTCTTTTCGAAAAACCAAAAATGAGCTCATCTTCGAAAGAGAAGGGGAAGAAAAACCCAAAAAACTTCAGAAAAATCAAAACTTATCTTCTTTTCTTCCTTCCATCCCTCGCTAGCTCCTTCCCCTGTCCTCCTTGCTTCCACTCCCCCTTCAAGGCGACCATGCGCTTAGCAGCGACGAGCGTGTCGTCGTGCCAGGCGTGCGCGAAGATTCCCCGCTCGAAGCCCGCTGCTGCACCGCCGCAGAGACCGCAGCTCCAATCTCGACCGAGGCGGCGCTTGATCGAGCGACGGCAAGGTTGCTCGACCTCCTCCTCCTCTTCGACCTTTGCAACTTCCGCCACCGCCACGGACAGCAACGACTCCATCATCCCGGCCTTCATCCCCCGCGAGTTCGGCAGCGAGGTGACCGAACCGGCCGCGCGGGCCTTCATCTCCAGGATGCGACGCGTGCAGCTCCCCGTCGAAGGGGTCTCGAGCTCTCTCGAGACGGCCTTTGTCGGACCTTCCGCCGAAAGCAGCTCTTCTCCTTCTCCTTCTTCTTCTTCTTCCTCTGCTGATCTCCCTCCGGTCGTCTGCCTCCACGGATTCGACTCCTCCTGCCTTGAGTTCCGCAGGTTGGAGCCCTTGCTGGCGGAGCAAGGGGTGGAGTGCTGGTGCCCTGACTTGATTGGATGGGGCTTCACCTCGCTGACCGATTTCGCCGACGACGGCAGAGCAGGAGCGAGCGCAACGGCAGCAACAGCAACTTCTTCTTCTGCTGCTGCTGCCGCTTCGAACCCTCCCCCCCTCCTGGGCCCCGAGCAGAAGCGGCGCCACCTGCTTTCTTTTTGGGAAAGGGTATTGAAGAAACGGAAGATGGTCTTGCTGGGCACGAGCTTGGGAGGAGGCATCGCGATCGACTTTGCCCTGGCGCACCCGGAAGCCGTGCAGTCTTTGGTGCTCGTCGCGCCTCAGGCGTACGCCGAAGGGATAGGCCCCCTGTCTTCGGTCCCTCGCTGGCTGGCCAGGCTGGGCGTCAGGCTGCTGCGCTCCGTGCCTCTGCGACAGGCCGCGAACAAGATGGCGTATTTCGACGTCGAGAAGTTCGCGACCGAAGACGCGATGAGAGTGGGGAGGCTTCACACCCATTTACCGAACTGGGAGGAGGGAAATGTCGCCTTCATGGCGAGTGGGGGCTATAATTTAGCAAAGGAGGTCAAAAAAGTCAAGTGCGCGACGCTGCTGGTCTGGGGCCGCGACGACAAGATCCTCGACCCAGCTCTCGCCGAAAAGTTTAGAGAGGATTTGCCGCAGGAGGGGAAGACGGAGTTCGTTTCCGTCTACGCTTGCGGCCACTGCCCGCATCTGGAGCAGCCCGGGAGGCTGGCGGAGGCGGTGGTGGCGTTTGTGAAGGGGAAAGGGGGAGGAGGTGGAGGGGATGGTGGAGGTGGCGAGAGTTGAGAGAGAGAAAGAGAGAAAGAGTTGAGAAGTAAAAAAAAGAAAAAAATCATTCTTCGTTTCATCACATCGTTCGTTCTCTCGTTCCTTCCTTCTCACCTCCGCCAAGAGCACCGACCCACCCTTCACCTCACTTCAACGATGAGCGCCAGGACGATCCTCGTCCCCGTGGACGACTCTGACGTGCGTTTCGTGGGGTTGGGGGAGGGAGAGGGGAGAGTTGACGCCGCCTTCCTCGCATCTTCTTTTACTGCGACGTCGCCTCTTTTTTCTTCGTCCTTCGACCTCTCTCTCGACCTCTTCGATTCGACTCGACTCTCGTCCTTTTTTTTAACAACAACAACGGGCCCCTTTTCTCCCTCTCTTCGCTTCTCTCTCCCCTCCCAACTACTCACACCCCCAAAACACAGGGATCGACCAAGGCCGTCAAGTGGACGCTCGAGCAGCTGGCGCGCCCAGGTGAGAAAGAGGGGTTAGAGAGAGAGAAAGAGAGAGAATAGAGGGAGAGAGGAAGTGGAGTTTTTTTCCTCTTCTGGCTTCTTCGACCTCTCGACTTCGACTCTCTCGACTCTTTCTCTCACCCTCTTCCTTCTTTATCTTGTTCTCTCTTTCCCCATTGAAAAAAAAAAACAGGTGACGAGGTCCACCTGATGCACGTGGTCCCCATCCCGGTCCCGGAGGTCGTCGGGGGAATCGGCGTCGGCGGGGCGGGGGACTTCGTGCTGCAGGTGAGTTTTTTTTTCTCCTACGTTTCTTCTTCTTCTTCTTCTCTCTCTCTCTCCCTCTCCCTCCACCTCTTGTCTTCATCTTCTTCTTCTTGTTGTTGTTCTCAGGGAGCTTTTCCTCAAACCCACACATACAAAAAAAACGCACACTCAAACTCGCTCAACTTCAGCCCCCGGACCCCGTCGTCGACAGAAAGAACGTCGAGGCCGCCGAAAAGTTCATCTCCTCGCGCTTTCTCCCCCTGCTGAGCGAGGCCAAGCAGCCGCACAAGGTCGAGATCGTGCACTTCTCGACCGACGCCGACTCGGTGGGCGAGGTCGTCGCCGCCCGCGCAGAGAGGCTGAACGCCTCGGCCGTGGTCCTGGCGAAGCACAGCAAGGGCGCGATCAAGGAGCTGCTGCTGGGGTCGACGGCCAAGCACCTGACCAAGAACTGCTCTCGCCCCGTCGTGGTGCTGCACGGGTGAATGAATGTGGAGTAGGATTCGTCTCTTCTGCCTCAGGAGCGGGGGGGAAGAGAGAGAGAGAGAGAAAAGAGGGAAAAATAACTTGGTGTTTTTATGGTCTGATGAAATTGGAAAAAAAAGAAGCTTTCTCTCTCGTTGTCTCTTTGTTGTTCTTTTCAACTCCCTCTCTCTCTCTCTTTCTCTCTCTCTCAACGACGGATGAATTGAGTTGCATGAATGAATGAATGAATGTTTTTTTATTATTTGAAGTTCTATAACAATGGGTAACGCAGGAGTCTCTCTTTCTCTCTCTATCTCTTATCGTTGTTCAGAGGAGGAGGAGGTCGAAAAAAAAATTGCTGTTTTGCACGAAACCACGCCGACGACAGCTGAGACTTTTGGCATCGACCTCTTTCGCATCGCAATTGCGGCCTCATCCTCCCGCTCTTTCGCCTCCATCTCCCCACCAGAGGAGTGGAACAGACATCCTAGTTCGCTTCGTCGAGGACGACGACCGCGCTGCCGCTCTCGGCCGCGGCCTCGAGCGCCGCCTCCAGGTCCTCCGTGGACGTGATCGGCGCAGAGACTGCGGCCGCCGTCGACGCCGTCGCCATCGAAGCGGCCGAGTCCGCGGCGGCGAAGATCGCGTCGTCGCCGACGGCGACCAGGCCGTGCTGGGCCAGGGCCTCGGCGGGAACGTCGGGCAGCGGCGGCGCGGCCGGATCCCCCTCCTCGTGCACCTCGAGGAAGGTCGGGAGGGCGAGCGACGCCGCCATCGCCATCTCGTCGTCCTGCTCCTCGCCCATCAGCGCCTCGACCTCCTGCGCGCCCGCGGCGATCTCGGCGAAGGCGTTGGCGGCGACCGCGACGGCCTCGAGCTCGGCCTCTGCTTCGGCGGCGTCGAGCTCCTCCTGGGAGGCGGCGGCGGCGGAGGACGAGGTGGAGCTCGAACCGCGGGGGTGGTGGTGGTGGTGCTTGGAAGGAGCCGGCGCGGCAGCAATCGAAAACGGCGTCGACGACTTTTTAGGCATCATCGCCTCCGCTCGCGGCTCCGGCGCGCCCGTCGCAGCCTCGGCAAGCACCTCCGAAGCTGCGGTCTCGATGGTCCAGAACGACGGGGCCGTAGCAGGAGCCGGGGCCCTGCGCGCGGCAGCGGCCACGACGAGCGCGAAGAGGAGGAAGAGGCGGGAGAACATCGTTTTTTTTTCGTTTTTTTTTCGACTGTTTCGAGATTTTTATTGTGAGAGATTTTTTTTTTTTTCAAATGAAAAACTCGACCTCCTTCGACCCTCAACGACTCACAACCAACCCAAAGTCTTCTTTTTCAACTCTTCTTTTTATACACAGGTGACAATGCGCATTCATTCAGTTCAATTTCAGACAGAACAATCAACAGAGTCGACGGAAACAGAACCAGAGAGAGAGAAAAGAGAAAAGAGATTTGATTTTTCTACTGTTCCTCCTCTTCTTCCTCTTCACCCTCCTCTTCTTCCTCTTCGCTCCCGCTCTCGTACCCGCTCTCTCCCTCTGCGGCCCCCGGGGCCCTCGCGGCGCCCCTCGCGTGGAGCACGATCAGAGGAGGAGGAGAATCACGGGAGAAGGCGGCCAGCGCCGCCCTGGTCGCGGCGGCGTGCGACACCCGAGCGCGCGGCCGCTCGACCAAGACCGCGCCGAGCACGACCGAAGGACAAGCAACAGAAGAAGAAGAAGCTCTCGACGACGGCAATCCACGCCTTCTGTTCTCGTTGCTGTTGTAAGGGGGCATCCCGTCGGCGACGGCGGCGACGAGCGCGGCCTGCAGGGGCGGCAGCGAGGGGTTGTAGGCGGCGGACTCGATAGCCCCGCCCGCCGAGACGCGGAGGAGAGGAGGAGAAGAGGGTTTGTTGTCGGTCTCTTTCTTCTCTGTCGCTGTCGCCGCCGCCGCCGTCGCCGTCGTCTTCGAGCCCTCCTCTTCTCCTCCTCCTTCGTCTTCTTCGCCGCTCCTCCAGACCAGCGCCAGCCCGGCGGGGCAGCGGGTGTGCGGTGTGTGCGACCCCCTCGCGGCGCAGAGAGCGGCCTCCGCCGCCGCGGCGAGGGCAGAGGCCGGGAAGGCGCTTGTCTGTTCTTGTTCTCCTTCTTCTGTTCCTTGCTGCTCCTCGCCTGCCGCCGCCGCAGCTGCCGCCACCGCCGCCAGCGACCGCGGCGTCAGCTCCAGGCTGACCCCGCTGTCGTCGAGCAGGAGCTTGGGCTTTGTTCCGGAGGCCTTGGCCAGGTCGTGGGGCCCGAAGTGGCGCGGGAGCAGGGCGCGGAGAGTCGCGACGGCGGAGGAAGACGTAGGAGAAGTTGAGGTCGGAGCTCCGTTTGCTCCTTCTCTTCTCTCCCTCGGTCCTTCCCCCTCTCCGTCCTCCTCCTCCTCCTCCTCCTCCTCCTGTTCCTCCCCAAACACAAACTCCAGCTCGTCGGCGCAGTTGAGCTCGCAGCAAAACTGCCTGCAGTGCCCGCACGGAGGCGCAGACACGGCGATTCGTTTTAAACCTCTCTCCCTCTGTTGCGAGGCCAGCGCGACGACAAACTGCTCGGCGTGCACCGACTGCGCCAGTGGCGCCCGCGGCAGCTCCAGGTTCGCTCCGATAAAAACACGACCCGAGGAGCCCAAAGCCGCGGCCCCGACGCGGTAGCGGGAGGTGGGGACTCGGGCGGACCTCGAGGCCGAGGAGACGAGTTTTGGGAGCAGGGCGGCGACGGAAGGGAGGTGGAGGGTGGAGGCGAGGGTCGAGGCCTGGAGAGAGGGGGTTGAGATGAAGGTTGAGAGAGAGAGTTTTTTTTTTTTTGAGCAAGATGGCAGTTTCGTATTCCTCATGCTGCCGCCTCGCCTGTGCTCGCTTTTGATCCGCGATCACGCCGGGAGCTATCAGACGAGAATGTTTTGTCTCTAGAAAGTAAAAGACAGACAAAAAAGCACTCACTTCCTCGGCGCTGAGGACGAAACGGCCGAGCAAGGCGGCGGCGATAATGGCATCGTCGTCGTCGGTGCCGTTCTCCCTTTTTCGACGCCCCTTTTTTGCGGCGTTCAGAGGAGCGGCAGCAGGGGGGATCTGAGCTCCCATGCGCTCGCCTGTAGCTGCTGGCGTGTCTGAAGTCTCCATCGAAAGAGGAGAAGGGGCGAAAAAACGAAAGTACAGCTGCTGGCAGCAGGGGCCACCTTCGATCGAGGGAGTTTCTTTTTTTTTCAAACTTTGTTGTGCATGCCGCATCAAACTCATTTTTTTCTCGCTTGCTCTTCTTCGAACGCTTTGCGTCTCTCGCACCTTCGCTCTTCTCTTCTCTTCTCTTCTCTTTTTTTCTCGTTGTTCGATTGGCATCTGCTCTGGTCTCGTCGCATCCGTGCCGGTCTCGCGTCGAACAGGGTCAGTAGTGCCAATTCGTAAAAAGAAAACGCAAAAGCAAAAAATCTAGCTACCCCATGAGCTCTTCTTCTCTCCGCTCCCTCGCCGCGACCATCCGCGCCCTCGATTCGCTCGAACAGCCCGACGCCTGGTCGGCTCGGTATGAGCTCTCGTCCGCCGAAGGAGCAGGCGACGCGGAGGGCGTTTCGCTCGCGCACGAAAGGATCGAAAGAAGTTTGACGTCAACAGCGGATGCGTCGTCGTCTTCGTCGGCGTCGGCGACCTCAACCTCGACCTCGCTGGCAAGGACCGCGGCCCGCGGCGCCGCGGGGGCCTTTGCGCTCGCCTCTGCGGCTTCCCTGGCCACCCAGCTGCTCTCGTCATCGTTGTTCGTTTTCTCACAAGGGAAGAAGAGAGAAAGGGCGGAAGAAGAAGAAGACCCCACTACTGCCCTGCGAGCCCTGCTCCTCGCCTTGCTCCTCCGCGGCGGCGAGAACAACACGTCGAAGAGAAGGAACAGAAGAGAGAAGAAGAGCAAGACCTTTTCTTCCGTTTTGCTGACCGCTACCCGCTTCGGTGCTGCTGCCGCCTTGGGCGTGGGCACGGCGCGCCTCGCCAGGGCTGCCGCGGCGAAGAGGTTGGGCGCCGACCGCCCCCGCGCGAGCGCCGCCGCGGCCCTTGCTGGTGGCGGAGTCGCGGTCGCTGCTGTTTCTGCGGCGGCCGCTTCATCTTCAAGTTCTTCTCTCTCTGCCGCCCGCAGGCTTGCCGCGGCGCTAGCACTGGTGCTTGCGGTCCAGGCGGCGGCTGTGGCGAAGGTCGGAGGAGGAGGAGAAGGAACTGCTGCTGCTGCTGCTGCTGCTGCGAACGGCGGGCGTCGCGCCTCCGTCCTCGCTGCGGCGGTCGCCGGCGCCGCGCTTTCCTTCCTGCTGCCGCCGCCTTTGACGACGACGGCGACGGCGACGGCGACGGAGACGGCGACGGCGGCGGCGACGGCGAAACCCACGGGCTCCCCCAAAGTGAAGGTCGCGGGCTCGATGCTCTCTCCTCCTTCCGCTTCTCCCACAACTTCCCGCCGCCGCAGCCGCTGGGCCGCCGTCGTCGTCCGCGAAGGTGGGGGCAGCGGGGGCTCGCCGTTTGCGGTGACGACGATGACGTCGACCTCGACAACAACGACGACGACGATGATGACAACGCTTTCGTCTTCTTCGTCTCCTTCTCCTTCTCTCCGCTCCGCTCGCTCCCTGCGCTCCCCGGCCTGGGACGCCCTTTTGACCTGTGCCCCCTGCTACCTGGCCGCGAGCGTCGCGGTCCCGTTGCTGCTCGAGGCCTGGAGGGAGAAAAAGACGAAGGAGGAGAAGAAGAAGAGCGGAGACGGCGGCGGCGGCGGCAGCAGTGGCAGGCGAGAGCAGCAGCAGCAGCAGCCGGAAGCAGCAGCAGCAGTGCCGCAGGCGGCAGCAGCAGAAGTAGAGAGAGAAAACGCGCCTCCGCGCTGCACGCTCGTGCCGCCAGAGGACCTCCTCGCCGCCGCCGCCGCCGCAGCAGCAGCAGCTCCTCCTTCTTCTTCTCCTTCCTCTGCTTCTCCTCCTCCCAAGATCGAGCTCTCGCTCGCCCGCGCGCTGAGGTCATCCGCAGCTGTCGCCGCCGCCGCGGCCTCCTTCGCCGTCGTCGGCCGCCTGAGCGGGAAAGTAGCACACAGACATCTCCGTTTCTCAAAGGCTCTCGCCGGTGCGGCTGCTGGGGCGGCCTTGGCGCTCGTCGAGAGGAGGCACTTTGCGCGCGACGCCTCGGCCGTGGCCGTCGCGGTCGCCCTGGCGAAAGTCAGCAGCAGCAGCAGCAGCAGCAGCAGCGAGAGGCTGACGACGCTCTTACCCGCTGCAGTCGTTGATTTGATCGTCCTTTCCGTGTCGCTGGCGCACTTGGCCGCCGGGACGACGGCGGGCGAAGGCGGAGGCGGCGGAGGCGGAGGCGGGAAGAGGCCGCCGCCGCCGGTCGCGGCCCTGCTCGAGGCGGCGCTCGGTGGTCCGAGCCCGACGACGATGACGGCGTCGGCAACTTCTTCTTCCACCTCCACCGCCACCACCGCTCCCGCCTCTTCCTCACAGCACAGGCGCATCGCCTCTCTGGCGGAGTGGACGCTGACGCTGCTTCCGGGGGACGTCCTCGGGTACGCGGGAGAGGATGACGGCGACGGCGAAGAAGAAGGAAAGGGAGACGGGAGCTCGACCTCGAGCTTCGAGGACCTCGGGGGCGAGGCAGCTGCCGTTGTCGCTGCGGCAGCGGCAACGGAAGCAACTGCTCCTGATTCTGCCGCTGTGGCGATTCCGACTGCTCCCGCACCTGCTCTGGCTGCTGCCGAAGAGGAAGAGGAAGAGGAAGAGGAGGCTGGCTGATTCGACCTTGAGTGTTTTTTTTTAGAAGCGGGTTTTTTATCGAGAGAGTTTTCGAGTTTTTGTAATCTTGAGAGTGTGTAAAAAGGCGAGAGATTTCTTCTCCTTGTTCTTTTGGCTCTCGCTCGCTCTTCTGCTGCGCTTTTTTTTTGCTTCCTTCGGCCCCGCGCGAAGCGGGGAGGCGCAAGGAGGGCCGTTGAACAGGTGGAAAGAAAAAAGATAAAAAAAGTGCCTCGTCGACCGAAAAAGGTCACAAAACTTTTCCTTCCGCCGCCGCCTCTCCTCCTCCGTCTTTCTTCCTCCTCCTCCCGAACCCCAGGTGCGTCCTTTTCTTTCCTCTTTCTTGGACAGAATGACACGATGCGATCTTCTCTCATCGCTGGAGATTGATTGAATGCAATCGAGTGCGCGGAAAGAGTTCCCGCGGCGACGAAGAGAAGTCGATGCCATGATCTGATGACGGCAAGAAACCGAAACAAACAAAAAAAACTCAAAAACAGAACTCCAACCATGGCCAACTTCCTCACCGTCCTGTTCGCTCTCTTCGCCATGATGGCCTTTGGTGAGTCGCGATTTGATCTATAGAACGCTTATGCACGGGAGAAATGGAATTGAGAAGCGGGGAACAGTTTAGAATGCGCGACGATCCTTGTTTTTCTCTCCTTCGGCTCTCGCCAGCATTGCAATGAACTTGCCGTCGCTCTCGACGCAACAAGCGCTTTTTCAACCTCTTCTTCTCTCACCTTCTTTCTTTCCCTTCCTCTCTTCAACTCCAAACCTCACAAAAAACAGCCGCCACCCCCGCCGACGCCTGGTGCAGGGGCTGGGGCTGCGGCGCCGGCCGCGGCGTCGCCGGAGCCGCCGTCGGGACCGCCGTGGGCGTCGGAGTCGGCTACGCTGTCGCCAACAACCAGAACAACAACTGCTACAACAGTAAGTGGAGAGAGAAAGAGAGAGAGAGAGAGAGAAAGCGCGGCCTTGACGACGAAGAAGAAAAAAACTAACTCTTCCTTTGTCTCTTTCCAAACCTCAACCCCCCCCCCCCCCCCCCCCAAAAAAAAAAAAAAA
>Ga0210003_1002137_pt1 | contig 16890 bp, 4 predicted proteins | sample LantaG_FD_182804 | JGI IMG/M metagenome (GOLD analysis project Ga0210003, IMG submission 182804) | Deep subsurface microbial communities from Baltic Sea to uncover new lineages of life (NeLLi) - Landsort_02402 metaG (SPAdes) (version 2) | ecosystem: Environmental > Aquatic > Marine > Oceanic >...
TGTAGAGTGTGCATCCTTCTGTGGGCGTTCCTCTACGTGCTGCCCATGCTATCGCATTCGCTTCGGCATGAACTTCTTTATGTTTATCCCTACCCACTACTCGCCAATTAGGGAATCCTGCGGGATACCCATTGTAGCCTTGGGATATTGCTCTTTTGTCATAAACTAGAACCGAACCCACTTTTGTAGTAGGGACACTAGATCTCTTTGCTGTAAGTTCTGCAATATCCATAAAGTAATCGTGCCATTGGTACTTTTCCGTCTTACATTCCATGTAGCCTCCATAGTAAATCAACGTCCATTTGAGACACTGATTTTGCTGTAAGTAGTAATTCCTTTACCTTCTCTTTTCCCAAGTCTGAGGGATCAGAATTCTTTGGACAGAAAACTACATCAACTGGAACTCCATGTTTGAGTAGTTTTCTTGCTACTTGCTTCGCAGCCTTAACACCTTCAGAGTCCCCATCCAATAGAAGAGTCACAAGGCTACGATTTTTGATCAACTTTGATAGCAATAAATCGTGAAGTTCCTTTCCCAATAGAGGAACAGCATTCGGTGTTACGAGAGCATCGAAAACACCCTCAACCAGAATTACATTCCCCTTCCAATTGATGAATAGTTCATTAAAGATAATGTCATTTTTAGAAATGTGTGGGAATAGGTACTTGGGTTTCAAGTCCATTGGATAACTTCGAGCAGTAAAGAAATTCAAGTTCCCGTTCTCATCATAAGATGGAACAATGATCCTGAAAGCGAATCGCCCTTCGGTAGTGTAGCCAATCTTGTACCTATCGATATCCTTCGAAGTCAAGTGTCTCTTATGGGTAAAGTCCTTAAGGATTGTCTTGACTAGGATTCCTTCGCCAGTAGCTTTATGCAAAGGGAAGTATCCTTCTGGTAGTTCCACTGTAGATTCTACCGCTTCCACATTAGATGCTTCGCGTACTCTATTCCTATAGTACCTTTCGGTGATCTTGGGATCTATGTTTAGCTCCCGAAAAAGCAAATGGACGCTTCCACGCCATTCACAAATCCAGCAATGGGCAGCGTCCTTTTGTACATTTACAGCAAACTTTTTCTTTCTATCCCCCGAATGACAAAACGGGCAAGCATAATCTAGCTCGCCTTTATCAGAAGGATTACTTCTCTTGGGTTCCCCCAATACCGTCTTTAGAATTCTCAGCTTGTCGTGTGTCATATCTCATCCTTGCCATAACATATGCATCGGTAACATCGTCCCGATACTTTTTTGGTATGTTCCCAATTTCGGGGAACATGTTAATAACCAATTCCATGACCGCTTGTTTTTTATCGGTTCCTTTTGGGAAACTACCAAATACAGCTTTTCTAGCCGAATTCACATTCTGGTGGGTCGGATTAACTTTGTACAACTTATGAAGAGTGTAGGTAATCATCCAGTTAAACGCAATCAGCTTGGCGATTGTGTTAGGATTTGACTTGATTCCGCTAAAAGGATTAATGAATAGCGGTGCCTCAATTGCCCAATCTATTTCATGTGGTTGAAGATTAGCACATTCTAGGATCTCTGTCAACCCTAAAAAGAATGCATCAACACGACTGATAAGATCTTTATCTATTTTACTACTAGTTAGATTGATATAATCCCAAAGTAATTTCTTACCCTCTGCATCTAAAGCAAATATTCCTACTTTGGTAGTTGAAAGGTCGAGTCCGATTGTAATCATTATGAACCTCTTTGTCAAGCATTAAATTTTAGGCAAGCCGCCCATGAAACTACCGAACCTTGCTCTGCTCTTCGGAATGTTTCTAACCTGATCGATTAACATTACGTCCCAAGTGAATCTTAGGAAGGATGAGGGATCGGCACCACCACCCGTATCATAGTAATCCGCATTCACTGGAAACGCCCAGTTATCGTCCATCATTATTTGAAAGTCAACTCTCCCTGTGGAGGAATCGAAGTTAAATACTTTCCATGTCCAACTCTGATCCGTTTTTGATACACCAGAATAGGTAGGAACGAAATAAGGATTCATATGAAATACTTTAGGTGGGCCTGTTGGATCATTGAATACATCTAATTGAATGTAGTCAAGTCTCCACCCACTATTGGGATCGGAGGGATCAAACAACTTTTTTGCGCGGGTTCGGGTAGATGTATTGTCCTTGTAGGTATTCAAAATAGTTTCGTCAATTTCAAAGGTGTAGGTTTGTCCCGTTCCTATTGATACACCAGCAGCAATGTTTCCTAGATCTCCGCCCATGAACTCAACCTTATCTTGGTTACCAGGAATCTCTTTCGGTATTGACTGATTAGAAAAGTATAGCTCTCCATCAATATCAGTGAATCCCATTTCCACATTGCCATAATAGTTGGACACATCATAGGGATATAAAATATCCCCCGTCAACGAGTCAACCAATACCAACTGTGCCTTCGCGGGGAGTCCATGACGAATGAGAAGGTTTATGAATTTTCTACTAATTAGAGTTCCTTCAACACCCATTAGAATCTCTCCCTCTTGAAGAATGCTACTTCACCGTAAGGTGTGGGTCCGAACACAACTCTAGGTCTAGTCGTAATAAGCGCACCCTCTTTAGTAATCGTTGAGAATTTATTGTATACTTCCAAACGTGCGTGTTTCAAATCTGCGAATACCTGATTGCTTGCATCGTCATTCGGAGTTGTTAAAGTTAGTGTGTGTGGACTTCCAACTGAGCCATCCCCACTAAACGCTACATTCAATTGTCTAGTAAACATCATTCTCTTGATCTCTGATTCTGATCTTTCAATCTGTGGAGAACTTGCTTCATTAATCAACGCCCACAAGGAACTTGTGTGGTTGTCTCTGTACCTAGTGTTAAGCATAAATGAAGTAGCGTTCTTAGAGTGATACACTCTTCGCCTGTTATTCCCAAAAGTCAAATGTAGGATGAAGTAATAATCATCGTAATCGAAATCCGCTATCGAGAAGTTAGCATTGATACTATCCGCAGCAAAGATGTTTTCGAAGGCTTCACTAGTTGTATCGTTGTAGTAGTACGATTTGAATCCCTTGTATAGATCATAGTTTGATCCATTGGAGGAATCCATTGTGAATTCCAACCCTGCTGTGTTGTCTGTCCCATAAAGTTCTAGTCCATCAATCTCTAATACAGATTTCCATCCTTCTGAATGCTCGGCTGAATAGTCAATGTAAGGATATGATCCGTGTTCGATGGGATTGTGCGGATCAACGGGATCGGGAGGAACTATTTCCTCTCCCATATTAAATAAGTCCAAAACAATAGGGTAAGGTTCTCTATAGTAAGGCAGAGAAATTGTCACAATGTTAGTCATGGTCTGTAGCAAATCTCGCTTCAAGCAAGAAGGATCAATGCTCCACTTTAATAAGAGATAGTCTCCAATTTGCGGAGCAAGTTTATGATTCTTGGAATCCACAAACGAAAAGTTTGTTAATGCAGGTTCAGTAATAGTATCATAACTCTCACCGAAAGTAACCATATCACTATTGTATACCTTATTACTTGCATCAACTTCCACATCAACACGGATTTTGTTCTGCTTAATGAATACCGATTGTGTGTCGTTGGATTCCTTGAAAGATAAACCTTCGGGTGGAGTGTCCCAACGAATATTGTGTATGGCATTTACATTATCATCTTCGGGATAAGCATTGACTGTCTTTTCTGTAACCAAAAGCATAGCGGGAAGATTTGTGTATACTGTTTTGTCATAAAGGAATTTTCCTTCACCTTCATTGATAGGATAGTAGGCTACAAGCCCATCCTCGTTACCTACGAGTCTCTGACTTGAATAGGCAGAAGGAATATTTGAAGGCTCAGTTGAATTTCTATTTCCGAATCCTGATCGTGTGAACCTCTTGTTTTTCCAAATTCTAAACTCGGTTAGGAATCCCTTAAAGTTGTAGTCAACCCAATCATATTCTGAATCCCATGACCCTAATGCGTCAAAACCTCTTCCTGCCTCAGAGGAAATCAGAGTCCCTGTTGATTGCCAGCCACCGCTCTTTCCTGCGTCATGCTGCTGGCATCGTCCCCCGAAGTATCCTATTTCAGTTCTAGGTAGTCCTTCGCAATCTACATGAGTAGTTGCGGCGGGAGCAATGTTTCCACCGATATAAGAAGGCGTATCTGTAACTTCATCATCTGAATTTCCTGGCACCGTGATGGGCCACTGTTTTAATCCACGAACAGCTTCGAAACCATTTACCCATACTCGACAAGTTGGGTCATAGCCTTCGTAATATGCAGCCCACCCATCAGCGGGGTCAGCTTCGATTCCTCCGTAATGCCACTCCAACACAATATGATTCCATCCATTTATCTGTAGAATTCTACTGCTATCGAAGATGTATTCGAATTTGTAATCGTCAGCATCGGACGCATTAGGATCACCTGTTTTCATAGACCAATAGATAAGCGGGTATGCATTGTCGTAATAGTACAACGAAACATTGAGTGCGTCTGATCCTAGTGTGTAAGGATAATCGGCACCCATGCCGTCCACCAATGATCCTAGCTGAATAAGGCTGAACTTATTACTTGCTTCTAAAGTTGACCATCTAGAAACATCTTGAATTCCATCAGGGAAAATCCAGAACTCCATTGCCCAAGATTTTATAGATTCATCTCTGGTGAAACCACTATCGTAACCTGTGATGTTCGCCACATTGTTAAATCCCTGTGCAGGGAACACAATATTGGGAGTCTTTGGAAAACGACTCCACTTATTTTTAATCCATTTTTCATCAAACGCAGCAATGTTATTGGGCAAGCAATCTTCTTCGGGATCACCACCACCCTGAACCCCCACGCTTGGCGGGTAAGGATTCAGGTTGTTTGGTGTATAGAGATAACCCATAGTTGGTTCCTTCGGAAAGTGAACCACTTTAGTTGATGACAAAAAGCCATAGTCATCAATTGGATTAGAATGATAAGGCATTACAAATCCTCTCTAATATGTCTCGAAGGATCATACAAGTGCAGACTCATCTTATTGGAAGGATAGAACACATAACCTTCTCTAGAAGCAGGAAGAACTTCCCTGTTTTCTTTGGATGGCAATTCTTCTGAGCTTCCCAATGGGTCGGGCCAACTTATTTTGTTATCAACATAGGGAGTTCCCTTGAGTTCCTTGTTTCCAACTTGAATTCCTAGTGGCGCACCACCGATTCCGATAGTTGACTTATGATAGAAACTTGCGCCTCCACGATTGGTATTCCAATTCAAAGACTGTGCTTTTGTAACAGGACTTAGAGCGTAAACTTTCGGAAACAAGCTTTGATCCCATAGTCTATGACGCTCAGACAGAACAATTAGATCGGTCCATTCCTGATTGAGTCCAATCGTTAGCGAGTTCTTATCCAAGAACCAAGTTTGTCCCCCGTCAGAAGTCTTATAGATTCCCTTATTGGTTGTGACAAATCCGTTGTTAATGTCATAGAACATAATCTTGTTGCATGTGATCTCTCTGTTATTCCACTGTGCAGCTAGCCTTGCAAGATCAGAAATGTCTGCGTTTCCGCTATTCCAATCCGCAGCGAATTCCGCTAGCGTAACGATGTTTTGGTTTCCATCGATCAAAGAAGTTCTAGTCCATGTTAGTCCACCGTCAGTAGTTTTTAGGATAGTTCCTTGATCTCCTGCAACCCAACCATACTTACCAATCTGGCTGTTGTCGGTTGCAGTACCCCTTCCAATGAAGAACATAGATTTTAGATCAACCGAAGCAATTGAAGGGAACTCAATGAATATATTCTCTTGATTTCCTGAAATGTACTCCCAGAGATCCTTGATATCAAACCCTTGATTTCTTAGAGATGCAACTTCCGCAAGGGATACAATCCTAGTATCATCAAAGACACCAGCAACACCTTCGGGGGCTATAGCCTTGATTGCATTTTGTCGTGCATATGCATTATCAATGTTTTGGATTTCGAAGTTAGCGAATCCAATGTAGTCGCCAGTACTTGTTAGACTGTTATCCCAAGTTGAATGCAGGATTACTCCATGATCACCGCATAGCCACATTTCAGATTGTCCCTTTTCGTTTGTTGTAACGAAACTGTCATTGAAAATAGGCTCAAGATTAAGTACGCCGAAATCTAATGGTCGCCAGTTCTCTGCTTCTTCTGGTCGGAAATCCATTGACTCTCGAAGCATATTCAAAGAACTAGGATCAATTCCAGAAGCTTCCTGTGAGAAGATTTCAATATCAAGATCGCCTAACTCCACGCCTTCCTTAAGGACAGGTCTGCGGGGATAGAACGCCCACTGATAATCTTTGCCCTCTGGCATATTCTCAAATTCTTCGTCACTCAATTTAAAGGTCACAACACCCCTCTTATCAGTTTCGTGAATGTTATCCGCGAAGTAAATTGAAGTGATGCTCAACTCAGGATTGATTGCAAGAGGATTACTTGCGAATACTTGGAACACATCTTCTGATTTCCATTGGTATTCCGCTGTGTCCTCATTGTAAAGTCCAGTTACATAATAACCGTTGAATCCTACGAAGTGAGTGTAGTGTTCAGTTCCGTTAAGAACATTTCTACGAGCGACAGGAGCAAAGTGAACTTCAAACATTTTGCCGTTGTTGAAGATCTTGCGCGAAGTCTCAAGAATAAGTCTCGGTACATTCGCCGTAGATCCACTGTTTACAACGCCAAGATCACCTGAACGTTCAACGCTCCATCGTGCGTAATCCCACACATCTTCGAATGATAGGAATCCATCTTGATCCTGAGAAACCTTGTTCTTAGTACCGAAGAATCTTTCCATCTGACTTGAAACGGGATCGTTCTCATCGATGTCAACGGCAACCATTCTCTCTTCAAGAGCCGACCAGAAAGGACTCATGTATCCAGATACGATTACAGCATTGTAATCAACTGTATCTGTGAATGAGTGAACATTCTGAAGTGGAACACTGTTCACACCTTCACCCGTGTTGTGTCTGATATATCCCCAAGGACTATAATTCACTTCCTTGTTGCTATAGCTCCCTCCTGCAATAACAGGAATGATTCCATCCACAACATTATGAACTACTGAATCAAATTCCCCAAAGAGGATTACCTTGTCAGTTGCATTCTCAGCATTATAGGCGACTTCATTTACGAATCGTAGATTCTTAGCATTTCGCATATCTGTGAACCAAGGGATTTCATCTGCCGCTGTATAGATTGTGGGGTCTCCATTAGCATAATTGAGAGTTACATTCTCTGATACATAGGCTTTGAAGGATTTCCCACTAATATTAGGTCCACCTGATAGTCCCAAGATTTCAATTCCATCCCAAAGACCCGCGTCCTTCGTTGTGAATGAAGAAATTCTGTAAGGTGCTTGTAGAATTGTATCACCACTATCAGTTAAGAATTCATCCCAACGCGAAGTTGTGTTATTGTATTTCCAGATAGTGACCAAGCTAGCGAGATTTGAAGCCCCAACCATATATAAGTCAGTTCCTATAGTTTGGAATTCATAGATCTTAGATCCATAGTTAGTTCCCGCAGCATCTTCGAATGGATTATCTCCATCGAAATCCATGAGAGGATACCAATCTCCCTTTGTGGCATCCCAGTATTTGATACCAACATCACCACAAATTACAATATGATCAGATCCATCATTGGAAACATCAAAGATTTCCAAGTCCCTAATTGGATCACCAGCATAATTATTGGCTAGTCCATAGACAGGGTGATTCGAAGGACCACCTTTAGTCCCATCAAGTGCGCGCCAGGTTACTTCATAAGTATTGGAATACTCTATGATAGCAATGTTATTATGTGTTCCTAAATCTGTGTCACTATTATTCAAAATATTAGTAATAACATGACCATCAGAAGTCGCGGCATTAAATCTTCCAGCGACAACTAGAACGGGATCTGTGTAGTCGGGATGACTATACTGTTCGACAACATTTACCTTTGGAGTTACACAATCCGTAGTGGCTTCCATGTAACCTAGTTGAATTGCCTGTACTGGATCGAACAATGTCCTTATTGCAATACCGAATAGGTTTCTGTATCCCGCGAGTTGCGGTTCCCAACGCCCACCCATAGTAATAATATCACCATCGGAAGTTCTCCAAACAACAGCGTCCTTCACCGAGTAATCTTCCTCGCCCAACAACGACACACAATGATCAAGTCCTGAGAAAGAAGATCTCATCTGAACATCTGCATTTTCATGGTTGTCCCAGTTTCTATAGAAAAAAGCTCCATGACACTGTTGACCCCAACCGAAATTATCAGAGAAATCTTGGATCAGCCCCATCTCATTTTTATTGAAATTTCCGAAGAAGAATAGGGTATTTCTGAATTGTTCGTGTGTGGTATTTCCACCATTATATAAAGAAACATAGTCCGAAGGAATCTCAATTGCATCTTCAAGAATACCACCAGTTTCAGAGAATCCTCCATAATGGTTTGAATTATACTGACCTCCACGGAACCCCAAATCAGGGAAGGGGAGATCGGGATTAATAAAGAACTGCCCAGTAGAGTAGTCACCGAAGATTGCTTCCGTGTCCTCAAACCTTATTATAGTTCTACACTCAGCAGTATTTTGGAAGTAACTGATACCACCCTGATCATCAAATACTACATCATAGTGAGGAATTGTATCTGTCCAGCCTTGGTTATATAACTTCTTACCAATTGCATAGAATACCGCAGCCTCAGAAGGTGCGAGGTCCATTCCACGTGGATACCATTTTCTATCGGATTCTCTAAACTGATCCCATCCTCGACTGTAAGATTCTCCACCTCCATGAATATATCCGATCCAAGCATCGAATGATGCTCCACCAAATTCACGCACAGAACGGCCAAGACCGCTTGATGTTCTTTCCCACATTGAATGCCAAGGAGTGTACACATCGTTTGCCCATTTATTACCAAGCAATTCTTCATCGTCAGTAACGATAGGATACTTAACAACAGAAGAACTAATGATAGGTAGATCAAGATCAATTCCTGTCAAGTTCCATTCGGGTGTTACATACTGATCATCACCCATCATTTCCGCGAAGGAAACGAGAGAGTCTGAAGTGTTGGCAAACAACGCACCGAAGATATCACAATACTTGGAGAAGTATTGAGACACACGATTGGTTGATACCAAACCAACATAGTTGGCATCATTCATTGAATCATTATCAATGATAGGATGAGTTCCTTCTAGATCCCCTAGAGTTTTACCAGTATGGAATAGGTACTGCCATCCAGAAATGTAATAAGGTAGTCTCATCAAAGATCTGTGTGGTAGGAACCATTGCCAGATGTGCCTATCAACCTCTTCGTTATACGCAAGAGACTGTGACGGATCGGTTAGAATATTACTCAAGAAACTTGATCCCATGTATTCGCTCGGAGGGGGAGCAACCATAGCGCGATAGCGATTTCCTGCTCTCCAATCATGCATCTTGGGATAGCCCCACCAATGCATGTCCATAGCACCAAGAGGATAGTTCTTGTGACTTCTTAATCCTTCACCAGATTTTCCAACTGTTTCTACTCCACCGATTTCATTCCATCCAGTAGCAGTAGAGATACCAAGTTTTCTGTTCACAACATTGTTAAACTCATGAGATAAAATCTTCATGTAATCAACATAAGATCCCGCACGTTCCTTCAACGCCTTTGACCAACGAATCTGAGCTAGAGGATTCCAACTCATTGATAGTGTAGGCTGAGTGAACATGAGAGAAGTGATGTCATAAGCAGGATCAAGAACACTCTTTCCACCCTTATAGTGTTCAGCATCCTCTTCGCGCCAGTTTTTGTATAGACCCGCCCATCCGAAGTTACCAAGGTTTCCCTTATTGTAGAAGGCATTCTCGTTATCAAGAAGATCGTCACCCATATCGGATGCGCCAAGTTCTAGCTCATCGTCAGGCTGAGTGATTAGTCTAGAAATTCCACCCTTAGTTCTTACTTCCTGTTTACCACTGTGGAAGATTAGACTCTTAAGGTTGGGACTCCAAACAACGTTACCCCAAACTTGAGGAGTAGGTAGCTGTACTGGAAGAGTGATCCATTCGCCCTCGTATGTTTTGAACACATAAATGTTCTTGTTCAGGGTTACGCCAAGATTCTTATTTATTTCCTCGGCAATATCTCTACGAGTTTTAAGTTCGGGATTTAGATCTGCCCACTTAGTATTCCCTGTTTCGGGAGTAAAGATACCATCTGAGTATCCACCAGCAGCAACAATCCAGTCACCAATAACGGCAGTATCCATAATGTAGTTTGACGCATCGGCAGCAGGAATCAAGCACGAACTCATGCCGCGATATCCAGCGTTACCATCTGCCCATCCAACCCATTCCTGAGTAGGATTAGGAGGAAGGATCATATCATTTCCCCAACCAACCTTCTGCCAAGTATCAAAGTAAACATGTGCAGCAGTAGGATCGATTGCTAGAGAAATGTAATCTTCAACGTCAACACCTTCGACATTATTGGTTGCATCAATAAAGTGTAGGGAATTCCATACCATGTTATGACTACGATCCAAATTTTCATTGGGCTGAATCGTTTCAAGATCCATAAACACACGAATCTTGCGCATCGGTGAAGCCATGTAATCTTGAGGATCGTCGCCCCACTTCCACTTACCAAAATCAAAGTGCTGAGGAAGTATTCTGTAGTTATAAATAACAGGCCCAAGTCCCGCAACTCCGATAAATCCAGAGACTAGTTTATTAACTCCGCTATCTTCTAAGAATTCTGGCCCTGTGTGTTCGTTGATTCCAACTTTCCACTTAACCTCTTTCGGGAAGTTTCCAACCCATTCGAAAGGTCCAAGGTCATTCCAATCTTCGTGGTCCGAAGTTTGTCCAAAGCTTACCTCGGTGCAGGGAAGTTTTACAGGTGAGGAACCCCCACGGAAATACGCGAATCCTCTGAAATGCTGCTTCGCATTAATGAGTTCGCTGTTCATTCCCAATTTAATCGGACGATAGGTAAGTCCATCAAAGTGTATGTTGTTCGAAGGCTCTAGAGTATCCAATACTGAAATTGGTCCTCTTGATCTCCAAATAACAGGAACCTTTGCTGCACCGATCTTCTGATCCGATTTCGGCAACGGGATTCCAAGATTCCATTGGTTAGTCTCGAAGTCCATAACATACATTTGGCGGGAAGAACTCGCACCGATTCCCGCGATAGGACGCATACCAAAGGAATTGTCACCGAAGGGGTGAATAGCAATTGGTTTGCCCTTACCACTGATAGCGGGTTTGGCCCCCCAACCATAATAGGTCGCAGGATTATACCACTCAAGATCGTAGGCACCATTATGACTAGTGTTTCCACCAAAGACATACAATTTCTTACCACTACCATCATTCGCTACAACTGCACTATGATCAAAGAGTCCACTTTGTTTCTTGTAAGGAGTATTCGCTAAGGCTCGGTTTTTATCGTTAAGCCAATCAGGTGAAAAGTATCCAGGGATTACACCATGACCCTCACCGAGGAATCCATATTCAGGTTCGTTGGCGTTTTTCATAATGTGTGTCCAGTTAGACGCATCCCCCCTAGAGTTCCAAGCAAGAACATAATTTCCATCTGCGTCCTTGATCTTGAATCTATGGATATGGTTTACTGGACCTTCTAGTTCATGATACCTTGATTTTCCTGCGTCAGTTTCCTGATCGTATGAATTCGTATCAGTATCATTATAGTTCCTGAACAACCATTTATTGTCATAGATAGGCCACTGAGAGTTTTCATCCTTGTAATCTACAATTGTGTTTTCTCTAGTGTTCCACGCAAGACCAATGCTAGTTCCGATGAATCCACTGTTCGCATAAGGGAAGATATTCGAAGCTTCCGTCATTGAACTATACTGGAAGAAAGGATCAAGTAGCTGTTGGTTCTTATCAAAGTTTAGAACGCTTGAGTAACCAAGATTGTTCTTCGAATAGGGAATACCCGTCAACCACCAAGAGTTTGAAGGCTCTCCTTGTCCCGAACCTATGAGATATATATTGCTTCCTGTTGCCCACTCACTATTGTAGAATCCCGCACTATAAAATCCCTGCTGAATTCCAACCTTCATCAATTCTAAGTTGGTTAAGTTGTCGGTTCCTGCTACATAGTATAGCCAAGTTCCAGCATCGTCTAGGTTATTAACATCTTGTTCTGTCAATTTGACATACACAAGCTGTCCAAATATTCTTTGATTGGGTGAATGTTCCTCTGTCCATGCATCCTCATGGGGATTAGTTCCCCAGGCAGTTAGCCACTGTGTAGCTTCTGCTGAAGTACCTGCTGCATTCGAAACATCTAGAAGGATAAGACCCCCGCGATGACTTTCTTTTACTTCGGGATTCGTTGCATCGGGACCAAGGAACATTACGTTCTGGCTTAGTGCAACCTTCTTCATTCCCTTGAACCCGCCCCAAAATGGACTAGACGCTTCTAGAAGATGAGTCTGATCATAAGAGAAGTAAGGAATTGCATTCGTGGGAGTAGTCTCATCACGCATGAAGTAGTTATTGTCATACAAGTTTCGAGTGTTAGTAACATCGTCCTTCGTCTGACCACCTATGTAACGAGCATTGAATCCACCATGCCCTAAAGCGAATGTGTTAGGCACACCACCAAGAACATAAATATCGTTATTATCACTGTCATAGGCTGATGCGAAGAATAGACGCGCAGTTGGCGTATCAAATTCTTCCATTGCGTTTTGGAATTCATTAGCGTAGTAAGAATTGAATATCTCTCTGTTGTTAAACTCAGATCTGAAAGTTTCCCAATCCTTTCCATCCTCTGCCGATTTGAATTTCAGCGCGAAAGGCTTGCGTCCCAAGATATATTCTTGTGGATTGTACGCATCTCTAGGTGAAATCTGATAAACAGTAGCTCTAGGAGTTCCATTGTCAGTTAAAATAGATTGTGTCAACGCATTCGCAAATCCTGAGAATGTTTTGAAGATTCTATTCATTGTTCTAGTGTCGGCTACATTATCATACTGCCATTTCATAGGCTGTAGAATATCCTGAATATCTAGAACCTTGATCAATGAAGGCTCGACAACTGATCCTAGATCCCAACGTGAGGAGGCATCGGCCAAGTTATAGGAAGGATGCCTACCTGTATCATTAAAGTATCCCAACTTAAAGAACTTATTTAGAATATCGTCTGTGGTATATCCAGCATTGATATAATTTGCTGAGTTAATGAGGTCGTAGATTTCCTTGTAACGAGAATATAGTCCACCAATAAGATTAATAGGTCTTGTCCACTGGTTCCAAAGGTAAGGATACTGTGAGAAGTTTCCTTGATAGACATTCGAAACATCACGATCATCATAAAGTCCCGAAGGATCGGGAGGGCCAAGATTAAATCTAATATATGAAGCAAAGTTCATAAAGGCATCGTCAGCTAGAGGATTATAGATACGTGCATCTCTTCCTAGCAATGTAGGAATGAAGTTAGCCTTGGGATACTTGTTTGAAGGCAGGTAGTAGGGACTGTAAGGTGTGGCTAGCCCTTCATTATCAGATGCAATGTGAGTATAGCTTTCCTGATAAGCGTCTCCGAATGGGTACACCAATGACATAGGATAATTTAATCCGTAGTTATAATACTTTCCGTTGCTAGGCCCAGGGACAGAAGAAGCTGCCAAAATCCTATTACAAGGATCATTAACAAAGACTCCATTCTCGTACCAAGGAATATTAGAAGCTCCAGCTTCAGCGGCATTCGAGCCATCGAAATAATGAGTGTACTGATATTCCCCTTGTGCATATTGACTATCGCCTCTAAACATGTAGGGGGAGTGAATTTCTAGTCCTGCTGTTGTGAGTAGGGCTTTATGGTTATAAAGCTTTCCAGATCTAGGATGCTGTGACCATATACCGAAGGCTCCAAATCTAGGATATCCTAAAAGAGTTCTACTATCGGGATCAATAAATAACTTGTCAACCGCAGTATCAAAGTTATCATCCTGTAATAGAACGCTAGCGAAATCGTATCCCCAGTTTCTAGGGATTCCAATTCCATATCCATCGGTTCCATCTTCATCACTTCCGAAGAAACCGCCGCTAGGGAATGCTGCATACTCAGGAGACATGTGGCGAGATCCATAGAAGAATCCTCCACCAAGTCTATTTCCAAGATGCCCAAGGGTAGGTTTAGTAGTTACTGATTCAATAGGTGCTTCATCCCAATTCGATACTTCGTATTCAGCCGTGATACCACGATAGGTATTGAGATAATAGTCTGCTGCGAACGGATGCCCCGCACCACCGAAAGCGATAAGGAATTCATTTTCATCGCTGTTCATTCCATCGGTATCATAATCTCCACCAGATCCAAGTTTTGATCCTTGAATGAGGATTGCTCCACCACCATAACCAACGTCCATAACAGTATGCTTAGATCCCAAGAAATGTGCGTCAATGATTCTACTTGCATTAGAAGTATCTTCCATGTTGGAAGGAGAACGCCACATGAATCCTAGAGGGACTTCAAGCGAATTATAGTTATTGATTGAGTGTGGTAGCTGTCCTGTGATAGCAGTATATCCGCTGAATTTGTAATCGACATTAGAACGGAATAGACTTAATCCACCCCAAGAATGCTGATCCTGACCGATAGCTCTATTCGAATATTTCGTATAGATCCAATAGTCAACGCCAAAGATTCCATAAGGATGAATATGGCTATCCAAAACTGGTCGAGTAGAATTGAAAGTTCTTCCCTTGTGATGCGGCAACGCATTGTCAACTAGTTCCCAAGTCAATCCACCATCGATAGACGCATACAATCTGTGATCTTCCTCACCATACTGAACTCCACCCATAGGTGTAAGCGTCAATGCGAAGAGTACATTGTTGATTGAATGAGCAATGCTATCAACACGAATAAATAGATAGTCGTTCTGTAGGGGATCGATGAAAGGCATCACAACCATGTCAGTTGCCTTAACCATGTCCTCTTCACTTAGAAGATGCATATGAATATGCGGTGAATTGTAGGCATCGGCATCAATACCGAATGCGGCATTTTCATCTAGCCACGCTTCGGAGGGTGCTTGTCCCCAACTCTTCTTAGCGGATCTAGGTAGCCAACCCTTAAGGGCAGACATAATGTTTTCACGCGGATTCGTAGGAGTTCCACCTAGTAAGGTAGAATCATCGTTTCCTTCGTGATCCATAAAGATCCCGCCATAAGTCCAGACCACAGGACTATGAGGAATTCTGTGACTCTCATCATAGATTGGTCTAGGAACATAGGAAAAGAATTGATTTGTTGCATCGGACCCCGCTTCTTTAATGCTATGCTGCTCGTAGCTACTCAACAATGAGTGCCAAGGCAAGTTAATTCCTTGAGAAGCGTACTTGAGTAGGAAATTCCAAGGATCGGGACGCATCGAAGAAAGAACAGGTTTCAAAATCGAAGTGGCGTTACTCCAATAAGGATTGGACGGACCTTCATCATAAGAATTCTGTGCAGCCCAAACATCTTCGGAGTGCCAAAGGTTAGTTGAATCCCCCGCTGAACTATGAGTATAGATTTCTCTTCCTGCCCACTCACCAGAAGGTGTAAGGTGTCTACTTCTAGACATCCACTCGGCTTTCGCCATACGAGATGAGTATTCATCTGTGGATTCGCCGATGAGCTTAGTTCTCTTGAGTTCGGAGACAGGACGCATTGATCTATAGTTCCAGAACTCTTCTCTAAGATTGCTGGAATCATCCATCATGTATTCAGGTACTCTAGACAACAAGGGAGAACGCCAAACATCTTCAATGTATCTTGAAGAATCGATTTGCTGCATTAACTGGTTGCGATAAACTCCGTCCCTAAAGATCCACTCTAGGAATCCCTTTTGAACTCCACCGAATTTCTTGATACTCTCACCATAGAAAACTTCGCCCTGCCCAAAGTGAGTAAGGTCAATGAAGGTTCCATTGATTCCATTTGAAGCTTCCTTGTAAAGATTGAATCCCAACGGACCATAATCATGTAGGGTCATTCTTTCTTTAATGAAAGTTTCGAAAGGCGCGGCGTCGTAATCAGTTGACCTAGAATCGAAAGTCATAGGATAGTAAAGGTTCAACAGGTTGCTAACATCGGTTAGTAGCTGCGCGTTTAGATAAGGGTAATACGCATGTCCTTCGGTAGAAACGAATGTCTTTACAGAAGAGTCTCTATCGATAGGATATGTTGATCCCCAAAATGTAATATGGGAAAGTCTATCAGGATTTCTAGTTTTCTGAACAAAGTCAAAGTAGCTAGCATAACCATTGGATACATCATTCGATGCATCGGGAGCAAGCCCCCAAAAGTTCTTAGTTGTAGCATTCGAAGCTTCCCAGTACCATCTACGAGAATAGTTCGCGGGGTTATCTAGGTCTGCCTCATTATGAGGAAGGTGATTAACTGCTAATACATCGCCGCCCCAAACAGGACTATTCTTCATCCAGTTGTCGGCTAAAACTACTTGTGATCCACCTGTAGCACCTGTTTCACCCATTTGTGTGAATCTATAGTCAGCGTACCAAATTCTAATACCATTGATATACCAACGAATTTGAGCATCATCTGGTCCTGTACCACCAGCGTTTCTATCCGTGACAACTGTTACCTTGAATTGTGTATCTTTTCTCTGAGGATCGCAAATATCTGGAATGGCTGAATAGCGAATAGGATCATCCTCTGTTGATCCAACTTCGACTCCCTGACCACTTGAATTAATGTTAGCGAATTTTCTCAATCCATCATAAGGAATGTTAGGTGTCTTTGCACCATAAAGCAGATCGTATAGAACAGAAGCTCTACCACCATGATCATTTATTCCATGCTCTGCGAGTAGGTCATGCTGTGTTGCAAGACCTTCGGGACTTTCATAGTTAC
>Ga0210003_1002138_pt1 | contig 16889 bp, 14 predicted proteins | sample LantaG_FD_182804 | JGI IMG/M metagenome (GOLD analysis project Ga0210003, IMG submission 182804) | Deep subsurface microbial communities from Baltic Sea to uncover new lineages of life (NeLLi) - Landsort_02402 metaG (SPAdes) (version 2) | ecosystem: Environmental > Aquatic > Marine > Oceanic >...
GGGGGCATGCGGCTTGTTGGGCCAAATACAATGGGGATCTTTAGCGGATATCCGGTATGTATGCATGCCATAATGGCAGGGACGCACATAAGACCAGGGAATGTAGGCCTCATTGCCCAAAGCGGCAATCTGGGCTCCTCTATTTCATACCGATTTGTCCGACGAGAGATTGGGATAAGCAGACTCGTCAGCTCCGGGAATGAAGCAGACTTGAAGATAGAGGACTATTTAGAACTCTTAGAGCATGATCCTAAGACCAGGCTTATCTCTCTTTATGTGGAAGGCGTTCGCCAGGGGCAAAGATTTTTTGAGGCAGCAAAAAGGATATCAAAGAAAAAACCGATCCTTGTATTAAAGGGTGGCACCACCCCCTCAGGCGCGGATGCAGCCATGTCCCACACCGGCGCTATGGCAGGTGATGATGCAGTGTTTAAGGCTATGTGCCGTCAAACCGGTATAATCCAGGCAGATACCATGGACGAGATGGTAGACACAGCCGGCATGCTCCTCACACAGCCCAGGCCAACTGGTAATAAGGTGGGGATCGTTTCCTTGGGTGGTGGATGGGGGGTTATTGCCACCGACATGTGCGTGTCCAGTGGCCTTGAAATCGCCCCGTTGGGGAAAGAGGTGGTAGAAAAGATTGATAAGATCCTGCCATCCTACTGGAGCAGGAAAAACCCCATTGACCTGGTGGCCCCAAATCATGTGACACAGATTACAGATTCTGTAGGGATCTTGTTGGAACATGGGATAATAGATGCTGCCTTAGTATTAGGGCTCGGCTATATGAGCTTGAGGGCAAAAAAATGGCTGGATTCCCCTGTGATACCAAAATCTGAGGCTGTAGAATCAGCCCGGTTAATGTCTGCAGAGGAGATGAAATTGTTTGACCTCATAAAAGAGCAGTCAAAGAAATACAATAAACCAATTATACCGGTTGTCGACATTATGGCATCTGATGCGGTTATGGATAACGATAATAATACCCTTGTAAATTATTTAGATAGAAAAGGGATTATGTCTTATTCTGCCCCTGGCATGGCAATCCGCGCTTTGGCTAAGGTCGTAGACTATTATAAAAGAATAGAGTATTTATGAGCTGGGAAACGATATCAAATCATACATCACTTTAGACTCTCATTCCCTCATAATACTGGTATTATTTTAAATTACGTAAGTTACCTGTGATGTCTTTGCAAAAAGGAAGAGGATTATGAGAAGTTACCTGCTTCATTATATCAAAAGATATGTCAGCTTAAAATCACCAATTTCCTGTATTGACAATCTTATTTTAGAGTGAGCATTATATAAGGCAAATAGGAAATAAACTTTCATTAAAATTAGAGGGGGGATAGTAAAATGGGCATAAAGATTTTTGATGATTACTACAGCAGAATCAAGAAGATGAAAAGAAATCTTTACATGGAGGGGAAAAAGGTAGGAAGAGATGATGAGAGGCTTAAAGGGCAGCTATATACAATAAAAGAGACATACGATCGTGCGAATGACCCTGAGTTCGAGGATATATGCACGGCAACATCCCACCTGACAGGGGAGAAGATAAACAGGTTTACTCACATTCATCAAAGTGTGGACGATCTCTTAAAAAAACAACTGATGACAAAGGTTTTATCCCACAGGGTGGGTGGGTGTATAATGAGGTGTATGGGGATAGATGCCATGAATGCCCTTTCTGTTGTTACCTATGAAATGGATCAAATGTTTGGTACGGATACTAATCAAAATTTTTTGAAGTATCTGAGATACTGGCAAGATAATGATATATGTGCCAATTGTGCCCAGACTGACTGCAAAGGCGACAGATTAAAGAGACCTCATGAGCAGAAAGACCCTGATCTCTATTTAAGGATTATAGAAAGCAGGCCCGATGGTATTGTAGTAAGGGGTGCCAAGATTGATAACACGGTTGCACCGGTTGGCGATGAGATAATAGCTGTACCTACCAGATTTATGACAGACAAGGATAATGATTATGCTGTTGCATTTGCTATCCCTGCGGATACTGATGGCGTAAAACTAGTGACCAGACCTGCATATAATTACAAGAGAAAGTATCTGCAGGCCCCTATCTCAGAGGTGGGTGATGCCGAGTCATTCACCATCTTTGATGATGTCTTTGTACCGCGAGAAAGGGTATTTATGGATGGAAAAAACGATCCAAGACAGACAGCCTTTGCCGGTTTCCTTGCCTTACTTTTTGCTCATTATCACAGACATTCATATACAGGGTGTAAGCCGGCAGTATCAGAGGTTTTAGCCAGCGCCGCTGCCCTTGTCGCAGAGTACAGCGGGATTGAGAAAGAAGGTCATGTGAGAGATAAGATATCTCATCTTATAGGAACTGCAGAACTTGTGTTTGCTGCAGGCCAGATGAGTGCCTACCGTGCCGAGAGGTCAGAATCCGGGACATGGATTCCCGATGAGGTATTGACCAATGCTGGGAGAAGACTTGCGGGTGAAGAGATTTATAATGAGTTTAAGATTGTGGCTGACCTCGCTGGGGGTCTATGTGCTACCATGCCCTATGAAGAAGATTTTTTTTCAAAGGAGATAGGTACATTGTTAAACAAATATATTATGAGAAATCCAAAGGTATCCGCAGAAGATCAGCATAAGTGCTTCCGTGGTATAGAAAATATGATAGTTGGCGACTTGGCTGGAGTAATGCAGGTAGCAGGGCTACATGGAGGTGGGTCTCCCCAGCTGGAGACTATTACAATGATGGGAAGGTATGATCTGGAAAGCTTGAAGAACATAGCCAAATATCTATTTGGGATAGAAAAACAGTTACCCAGATATGAGAGACCAACGGTAACACCCAGAAAGCAGCTGGAAAGATTTCGGAAGATGTATGCACAAAAGGGGTAAGATCTTCAAACTTGACATAAGGAAGGATTTCGGATAGCAATAGTTCGTATCAAGACCATTAAAGATTGGGTATATCGGTAACCTCTATTTTATATCTGTGAAGCTCCTCGCTTACAAGGCGGGGCATTCTGACAGTTTTCGTAGAGGGAACTGTCTCACTTACATTGGCACAGAGAGAAAGACAGGACATCCATAGAAATATAAGGCCGATGAGGGCAAAAGGCCCCTACATTTCTCCCTATCTCAAAATAAATCCCTGGCCCCTGATACCTGCCTCTATCTAAGGCAAATCAGGAAAGTCCTTTTTGGCGCGCTCTTTGATAACATAATGCAGTTTCTTTCCTGCTGGGTTAAACGGCAATTCTTCCTGCTCTACAAACTTGTAATACCTCGGTCTTTGATACCTCGCCAACCTTGGATGGTCTTTACAAAACTCTTCTAAATCATCCTCTGTAAGGGTTGGATCGCTCTTGGCAACATAGGCCACAATCGTTTCCCCCCATTCCTTGCTCGGTGCGCCTGTCACAAAGGCATCGATAACTTGAGGATGCTCCTTTAAGGCCTCTTCTACGACAACAGGATGAACATTCTCTGCCCCGGTGATTATCATGTCATCTGTCCTGCCTCTTATCGTGATATAGCCATCTGCGTCCCATACTGCCGTATCCCCGGGAAGTTGCCAGCCCTTATAGGGGAATACCTTACTCGTATCCTCTGGTCGATTGAGATAACCGTATGGACAGTGCATGGTTCTCAATGCTATCTCCCCTTCAGTCCTGCCATCCTTAGGACAATCGTGGGTGGGATTCTCGGGATCTGCACGATGACCTAAATCAACCCTTATGACTTTTATTATATCTTCTGCAATCGCTCTCCCAATTGTCCCTGCCTTTTCCGGCAATTCGTGCGGCCACAGCATTGTAACCCAGTGACCATCAGCAGTTCCATATCCGTTGTAGATACCAGGACATAAAGTTTTCATCATCCTTAAGCACACATCCCTATCAAGAGACGCCCCCATAGAGGTTAAGGCCCTTAAGGTGCTTGCATCCCTGGGGATTTTTTCCTGCGCATTACACATTCGCTCATAGATTACAGGCGCGCTTACCATATGTGTGACTTTATATTTCTCGATATAGTCCAGTGCCAGGTCCTCATCAAAGGATTTCATGAGTACTACTGCGCCTCCGGCATGCAGGGTTGGAATTACCCCAGTCGTATTACCCCCCCTATGAAACAAAGGGTTTGTGGCAAGATTCACACATTCGCTGTCGAGTTTTTCCATTGCCGAATTCATCATGCAGTCAAAGAATATCATTGCATGGTTTAAAGTAAATCCCTTGGGAAGTCCGGTTGTTCCGGATGTATAGAGGCCAAGCATCGGGTCCAGCCATTTTACATCTTTCTCGGTCCTGGGGGTCTTGGCTGATTTTCCTTCAATAAATTCTTCAAGGCTTACATGTCCTTCAGGTGGATCTCCCTCGCCACACATAATACATAGCCCGGGTTTGTTCTTGGCCAGCTCAATAGCCTTTAGGCAAACATCTTTTAATCCCACATCATAAACAAACACTATAGGCCTGCTGTCATCGATCAATTTGCAAAGTTGACCCTCCGGGAGCATAAAGTTCAATGAGGGAAAAACACACCTGGCCTTGGCTGAACCCATATACACAATAAACCACTCACAGGTATTAAACAGATTACCCATCACCACATCGTGCGTGCCCACCCCAAGATCAAGGAGGGCATTCGCAAATCTGTTAGAGACCTCACCCCACTTTCCATATGTTAATGTCTTATTCCTATAAGGGTCTATTATCGCTGTCTTATCAGGCCACTTCAGGTTGTTCCTATAAAGCTGCCTGGTGAGCGTATACTCTTTCTCCCACAATTCCTTGAATATCGTATAATCAACATCGAACCCCATATTTACTCCTCCTAATTTTTTTATCAATTCGTCTTTGCGTCCGCTTCGCCGGACGAGAAGATACGGGTTCTCCTCCCCTCAATCTCTGCTGCGCATTAGAGACAAAAGCTTACTCTACAGGTTCATACCATTGATTGCTCATCCGAATTCATCACAGAGGTCTAACACAGCCATATTTTTCAAGTCAACTAGTGAGGTAGCCTAAATCATAAAGATCCTGATGAATTACGAGTGGCCTTGAGGCAAAAAAATCGGTTCCGTGGTTATATCCGGATTTCCTAAGATTCCGGAGTTTCTAAAAGGAGTATACCTAGCCCCCTATCCAAAGGTTAACCTTCGGCGCACATTGTCTGCCACAACTCACCGTTTGTTGTCTCTGTCACGGTAAGTGCAAGTTCTTCTTTGCGAACATTAACCCTTAGCACTGTACCCATGACGGTGATGGATTGTGACGGGAAGATTACTTTTATGGCCGAGCCCTCAAGTTTAGACACAGTTGCAGGACGGAGAAGTGTGAATGCATTCTGTGCCCTGAGACACATACCCCCTAAACTTATATCTTTCACATAGCCGCGTCCCTGGATATACACGCCCACCTTCAATAGTGCAGCGAATTTCACCTGCTTGCGTGAATCTTTTCTTCTCTCCTGAATAGGCCCTTCTTTGTTGCTTTGCATGTTGTCACATCCCCTTTATTTCTAAAAATATGCGCATGTGGTTTGTGAAATTAAGCCATTCTTCCCTTTATCGTCCAAGAGAATACGCAACTTGAGTCCTTCAAGTATAGGGCCGGATGAAAAAGATATTTATATGGTTTTGTTGGTTTTATTGGTTTATGTGAAGACAGGGGTCAGGGGCCAGTTTTCGGGGATGGATGTTTTTCCCAGTCCGGGTATGAAAATAGTGAAGAGTAAAGAGTGGAGAGTTAAAGAGTATTTAGATGAAAAATACTTGGCAGGGACCAGGGGATTGAAATGCATATTTTAGGACCTGTCGGAGAAAGTCCCCCCTTGAGGGGGGGTACCCCCTCCAATAACATCCCCCTGGCCCCCTTCAAAGGGGGAATTAAGGGGGCGTTACCCCTTCAAAGGGGGAATTAAGGGGGCGTTACCCCTTCAAAGGGGGAATTAAGGGGGCGTTACCCCTTCAAAGGGGGAATTAAGGGGGCGTTACCCCTTCAAAGGGGGAATTCGCCTAACCCCTATTTATTCCCCCCGAAGGGCGAATAGGTCTCGCCCGTAAGCGAGGATAAAGGGTGTATCAAAAAAATATTCCAGGCAAGCGAAAGGGTTCCGCATCCCTGGGATATCTTTATCGTTCGTTGTGCCCGAAAAGGCCATGCGGGTTTATATTAGAGCTGGACAAATCATAAGTATCCCAAGAAAGACAAATATTACACCAATCACCTTAGCCAGGATTTGTTCATCGATTCGATGAACAAACCTTGCGCTGGTAACACCACCAAATACTGCACCGCACCCGATAATCAAACCAGCTATTAAATTTATATTCCCATGAAAGGTGTACCCTATAGCACCCGAACATGCTGTTATGGTCATTATGAGTGTGGATGTTCCAATCGCCATACGAAGGGGAAGCTTGAGTACAAAAAATAGAATAAGGAATATCATGACGCCACCACCTGCACCAAAAAATCCTGTCATGATCCCCACACCAAAACCAAAAATCAGCGAGATCATTACTCTTTGCAAGTATGTATTTATCTTTATCTTGCCTTTAGATTGCTCTGCCATAGCTTCTCTATGTAATCCCCTTTTCCATACTACTGCACCCGTTACTACCGTAAAAATGCCAAAAGTGACACCTAGGCCTGCACCTGATATACCCGTGACACAAAAGGCACTGAGCTGTGCTCCCAGGACAGACCCTACAGCAATCCATATCCCGGATTTTATGTCGGTATTGCCATAGCTATAATAGACGTGTGCTATTGCTAAAGATGCTATCACATCCACCATTAAACTTGTCCCTATGGACTCGTGAACTGAAAATTTGAGTAACAGATTGACCAGGGGAACCACTACTGTTACACCTGATGCACCTGTTAATCCAGTTACTATTCCTGTGAATACACCGATAGAAATCGTTATTACTATATAGAGCATGGCATTCATTAATCCACCTCAGTCTGCTAAGTCACAATGCCCCGGGCCTTTTGAAATCTATAAAACCCCATCATCTTTGCATATGCCCTAAATGCCCTCTTAGGCGTGGGATATACCGGTATGCCACTCTCATATAGAGGCGTCAACAGTTCTTCCTGTGTGATAAAGCCGGGATAGGCAACTGCAATAATGGCCTTATTTGATGCCTTTTTAATACGGACCAGCCCTTCTACATACTGCTCGGTAAGCTCACTGGTGGCCCCGCCCCCTAACACCGCAATCGCATCCACACCTCCGTCCTGAACAAGGGCTTCCATGGTATCAAGATAATGACTTAAGTCAAAGGATGCAGCCATGCCTACATCAATAGGATTTTTAAGGCTGGTCCCTGTACCCGGGAGGATGGCGCCAAGCCTTTTTATAGTCTGTTCCTCTAAAGAAGCCATGTGCAGACCATAGATCTCTGCTGCATCTGCCGCAGACACAGCCGGGCCTCCGGGCCCTGATACAACAACAACCCTACCCTGACCTTTTAAGGGCAAATGACAAAAAATCATGACTGTATCCAGCAACTCTTCTATATCGCTGACTTCTATAATCCCATATTGTTTAAAGAGCATTTTCCAGAGATGAGGCTTACCTGCCAGAGAACCTGTATGAGAGGCAGCCGCCCTACTGCCCGCATCGGTCTCGCCAACCTTCCACATAATCAAAGGCTTGCCTCCCGCATCCGCCTTCAGTGCTTTGACAAGACCCTTTCCGTCTTTCACCCCTTCTAAGTACGCACATATAATGCGGACATTATCATCATCTTTCATCCACTCAAGCAGTTCCGGAAAATCGACATCACAGCTGTTGCCATAACTTACTATATGGCGAAAATAGAGCCTTTTAGAAGAGCACATATTGGTGAAAAGATGAACTAAAGACCCGCTCTGGCTCAAAAACCCTACACTTCCCGGCACGCGAGGCATTTCCGGAAAGGGCGCAAGCTGCGAGGCCGGAGAATATATCCCCATGCAGTTGGGCCCTATTATGCGAAACCCGCCTCTGCGAGCTATCTCCCTCATATGTTCTTCTTCTTCCCTTCCCTTTTCATCCCCTAATTCTGAGAACCCGGATGTATATAAGATAACGGCCTTCACCTTTTTTACTGCGCATTCTTCCAATACATCTATCACAGTCCCCTTAGGTGACATGACAATGACCATATCTACTGAACCTGGGATATCCATAAGACGTGGGTATGTCTTAAAACCATCGATCTCAGATGCACTCGGATGCACAAGATAGATATGGCCTTTAAAGCCCTGGTCTAGCAGACCCAATAAAAACACCTTGCCTGCCTTTAATCCCCGCGGTATCCCTACTAAGGCAATGGATCTTGGATAAAAAAGCGCATCTAAACCTTCTGCACCCATTTCTCGTTTCCTCCTTGTGGAAAGCATAAAAACAACATCCTATCCTACTGTCTCCCTCATCTCAAAATAAATCCCCGGCCCCCCGATCCCTGACCTTAGTTTTCAACTATGGCACCTGATCAAGGGCATTTCCCAAATCCTTGATAATATCATCGGCGTCTTCGATACCAACGCTCAAACGATAGATCCCTTCTCCCATGAGGTTTGTGTATTTCTCCTTCTGGGCATCATTAAAGACCACCATATCTTCGAAAAAGAAGAACGTGGGGATATAGATGATGAGGCTCTGGTCATGGCCCAATGATACAGCATGGGTTACGAGCTTGAGCCGTTTCAAAAACTCAAAGTGCTCCTTCATATCTGCCTTCAGATTAAAATTGAGCATGCCCGAAGGGGCATTCATCTGCCTTCTCGCTATCTCATATCCGGGATGGCTCTTGAGCCCGGGATATCTGACGGATTTCACCTTTGCGTGAGACTCCAGAAATTCCGCCACCTTCCGGGCGTTCTCGGAGTGCCTTTGAACCCTCATAGGAAGTGTTACCGAACCTCTGAGGATAAGCCATGCGTTAAATGGGCTGATACAGGCGCCCAGGTGAACTATGCCGTATTCCCTGACATCGGCGAGAAATTTCTTCCTGCCGATCACTGCCCCTCCCAGGGAATCACCATGACCGTTTATATACTTCGTGGCACTATGGATAACCACATCTGCTCCAAGCTTGAGAGGGCTCTGCGTCACGAGTCCCGACCAGGTGCTGTCTACCACCACGGTAGCCCCCACTGCGTGGGCCATTTCTGCAATCTTTTCAATATCGCTGATTGAAACAATCGGATTTCCAGGTGTTTCTATGTACACAACCTTGGTATCAGGACGTATCGCCGCGCCAACCTCATCCAGATCTGATGTATCCACAAGGTTCACCTCTATCCCGAATCGGGGGAGATGAAAGCCTAAGAGCTTCTGTGTCCCTGTATAACACACCTCTGAGGCAACAATATGGTCTCCGGCATTCAGGAGGGTAAAAAATGTTGCAGCAATAGCACCCATTCCGCTGGCAGCAACCACGCAATCCTCGCCTCCTTCAAGCAGGGCCAGGCGTTCCTCAAGGTGCCTCGGCGTGGGGCTATGTTCGCGGGTGTAATTAAATTTGTCTAAATTGTCCCATGTGAGAGTTTCTATAAGTTCCCCAATATCCGTCGGAAGCTCATAGGAGTTTGCCATGTGGATTGGACGCCTGATTGCCCTTGTATCCGTGTCAACCCCCTCCCCTCCATGAACGCATAGGGTGTCTAACTTCCAGTCAGGATTTATTTTGCCACTCATAATATTCCCCCTATCATAATTAAAATAAATTGAGACCTTTGCACGTTGCTCAAGGGTCTCGATTTGTTTCTCTCATGCTGGTTATTGAAATAACGGTAGCTTTTCCGCCCCGGGAAATCAACCTAAAATAAAAATACCGTAGGAGAACACCCCCCTGCCCCCCTCAAGGGGGGATTAAATAGGGGGCTGGCAGAAATTCCCCCTTTGAAGGGGGTTAGGGACAAATTCCCCCTTTGAAGGGGGGTTAGGGACAAATTCCCCCTTTGAAAGGGGGTTAGGGGGATGTTACCCCTTGGGCCGATGACCATTATCAATACGTTGTAGGGCATATTTCCCCGAACGGGCCGATGAGGGCAAAAGGCCCCTACATTTTCCATAAAACTATCTTTCGTCTTTGATGCCTTCATAAAAAGCCCCATCGACAGGAGACAGCGGCTTCTTTTCCAACAGACAAGTGTCTGCGTTCTTCGGCCCGCCTATACATAACCAGATCAAAGTCCGGTGTTTTATCGGCAGAATAAACTTCCGTTATTTCCATTAGTTGTATTTCGTGCTACTGCCTCTTCTTTACTGGCAGGCGATTGCAGGTTTTTAGTATTATGATTTACTACGGAGGTTTTTTATGAAAAGCAGCAAATTCCAGATCTTGAGCGAAAAAGAGTTGCAAACCATTCATGAGCACACCCTCGAAATATTAGAGGATGTGGGAATCAAGGTTGAAGTAAAAAAGATGAGAGATATGCTTGCGGATGTCGGGTGCGGTGTTGATGAGAAAAAAAAGATTGTAAGATTTCCGCCACGGGTTGCAGAGAATTATATCAAAAAGGCCCCCAGAGAATTTATCCTCTGCGGTGCCGACCCCAGTGTCCAATGGGCAATAAACCCTGAAACCAGAGTCTACGGTGGCCTGGGCACACTTATCAATATATATGATCTTGAAACCGGCGAGTACAGGCAGACCACCTTAAGGGATATTGAAAGGCACATTATCCTTATCGACTATCTCGATCATATTCAATCCAATCAGATGGATATATGGCCTCATGATATACCCATGCAGACTATCCATGTGGAGACCATCCGGTCCTGGGCAAAGAACTGCAAAAAGTCCTTTGGGATGGGAGCCTATGGGGTCCTGGCAACGACTGACATGATGGAGATGACAGCCATGGCAATGGGCGGAAAAGAAAATATCAAGGATAAACATCCCTTTGTAACCATTGTCAGTATCCAAAGCCCCCTCTCAACAGCTCAGATTCAGTTGGAGGGTCTCATGGTTTTAGCAGAAAACGGACAGCCCGCTCTGATGTCGCCCGAGGCCATGGCAGGAACAACTGCTCCGGTTACGCTGGCAGGACTTTTAGTGCAGCACAATGCCGAGGTCTTGTCACATATCATTATGGCCCAGGTAGTAAATCCAGGGACACCTGTGATGTACGGCAGTGTTTCCACTATCGCGGAGATGAGAAGGGGCACAGTAGCCTTAGGTTCGGTAGAGACAGGTATGATAAGCGCAGCCTCAGCCCAGTTGGCCCACTTCTATGACATCCCCTGTCGCGCGGTTGCAGGGGGCACTGAATCAAAGACCCTCGACATCCAGTGCGGGGTTGAAAGAGAACACTCCATGATACTCGCAGCGCTTTCCGGTGTAAACTATATTACCTGTGTTGGCACGACTGAATCTACCACTGCCGGCGCACATGAACTTACAGTTATTGATAATGAATTGATCTCGATGGTCGAACGCATCGCCAGAGGGATTGAAGTAAACGAAACCACGCTCGCCCTAGACGTGATCAAGAACGTGGGCCCGGGGGGCAACTACCTCATGGAGGGTCACACCCAGCAACATTTCCGAAGCGAACACTACATCCCGAAACTTGCCAACCGGAATAAGAGAGATATATGGGAAAAAGGTGGCAAAAAAGATATGCTGGTCAAGGCCAGGGAAAAGGCCCTTGAAATCCTCGCGAACCACAAGCCAAAAGATATTGATCAAAGCATTGCAAAAGAGCTTGATGACTACGTGGAGATGGTGAAAAAGAGGAGCCTTGATGATTTCTATGCCGCTGAATGGGAGTCGTAAAGTACGATCAACGGGGAGATTAATCTTCTCAAAAAGATTTGAGGCTCAATCTGGTAAAGATCAGCATGCTGTAGTAAAAATCTCGAATTTGAGAGGGGGAATAGATGACAAACGAATCTTTGCAATCACTGAAACAGGCCATCGTGGAGATGCGATTTGATGAGACTGAAGCGCTTACCCGCAAATGCATGGAGGCAAAGATTGCCCCACTTTCCATGCTCAATAATGCCCTTATTCCTGCGCTGGACATTGTGGGAACCCTGTTTCAAGATGGTGATTATTTTCTGCCTGATGTCCTCATGTCAGTCAAGGCATATAATAATTCATACACCCTGCTCGAGCCGCTGCTCAAGGAAGGCAATTATAAGGCAAGGGGGATAATAATGCTTGGAACCGTTGCAGGTGATATCCACGAGATAGGCAAAAAGATCCTCTTGGCTCTATTGCAGGGGAATGGCTTTGACGTGGTGGATCTGGGGGTGGATGTCTCAAATGAGACCTTTCTTGCAAAGGCCAAGGAAATCAACCCTGATATAATCGGAATGTCTGCGCTGCTGTCCACTACCATGCCTTGCATGAAAGAGGTGATTGATCTGTTTTCTGAAGCAGGAATCAGGGATCAGTTTAAGTTTATCATTGGCGGTGCTCCATTGAATCAAAGATTCGCAGACGAAATTGGTGCCGATGGGTACGGTGAAGATGCGCAGTCAGGAGTGGAACTGGCTAAAAGACTTTTGGGATAGTGTGACAATATCCTTAGCTAAAATATTATGCAATATCAGGAAAAGAAATATAAAATATCCAGTAACCCCCTTACCCTAGTTGAAATTTTTCTCTATAATCTGGCAGGCTTTACCTTTAATCTGTACGATACCATCCTGTATGCATGGCTTCCCTACTTCTACATACCCCCCCAAGACTCAGGTCTTCCCCAGTATATACCGCTGGCTGCTCTGGGGATAATCATGGCCGGGGGCAGAATCATCGATGCGGTTACTGATCCGTTGATGGGATATCTAAGTGATCATACAAAATCTCGATGGGGAAGAAGAAAGCCTTATATCTTTATCTCCAACCCTATCCTCTTTTTCGCATTTATCTTTGTATGGCTGCCTCCGGTCAATGGGAACAGCTTAATCAACGCCATTTTCCTTGCCGCGATCCTTTTCTTTTACTATATCTCATATACCGGGGTGCTTATCCCCTGGTTTGCAGTGCTGCCAGAGATGAGCCCGGAAAACAAGGTCAGGGTGAAGATCGCCTCTATCGGTGTTGCCATTGGGGTATTCGGCGCACTTCTCGGCGGGGGACTGTCCGGACCGCTTATCTCCAAATTAACCCCCTTTAAAATGGCCCTGATTCTGGGTGTTGTAGGCTTCATCGCAGGCGAACTAACCCTGTTTGGGATTAAGGAGCGACATCACATAGACTATGAAGAAAAAGCGCCGGGTTTTCTCCATGTTGTGAAAGAGATATTCACCAATCGCCAGGTGCTTTCATTTTCCATTATGATCATGTTTGTGCAGCTCACCTACCAGCTTATGCTCATGAATGTTCCCTATCTCACCACTCTTGTACTTTGCCGCAATGAGGCTGATGCATCGATACTTATGGGCGAGGTTATCATATTTATCGCGGCTTCGGTCCCGCTGTGGTACTGGCTTTTAAAAAGGTATTCAAAAAAATGGGTCTTCAGGGCAATAATTATAAATATGATCTTAGGCTTTGTGCTGAGCTTCTTTATTGGACAGATGCCCTTTTTCTCCCCCTATGTGCAGGCCATGGTGATCTTTCCTGTCGCTGCCATACCCATAGGGGGAATGTTTATAGCAGTGCTTGGGGTAATTGCCGACATCACTGATTACGACGAGCTGAAGACAGGCAAAAGAAGAGAAGCAATCTACTATGGCATTTATGGGATTGTAAGAAAGGTCGGATGGGCGCTGTGCTCATTAATCCTGACAGGGACATTTGCATTGTTCGGTTACAGCGCTGAAAATCCTTTTGGGGTAAGGATTATATGGCTGGTCTGTGCCATCTCCTGCCTCATTGGGCTACTTGCATTCATCCCCTATAAACTGGGAGATACCAAGGAAGAGACAAAAGAGATAATGGGATTGTAGAGACGATATCATCTCTTATCGAGCGCCTCTCTTAATAAAACTTCGTATATGTGGAAAGATGCCTCCATGAGTTTAAAGATCTCCTCCTTATCTCAACATTTCAGGCCCTGATTTTTTTCCACCATGATAGCAGCTATTTATACTTTCCAGTCAAAGCGTGGCTTGCCCTTTTATATTTTTTAGAAATAATCAATGAAACACCACTTGACTTTGTCAGTGTGGTCATTAATATTGTTATTATAGTGTTTTTTTTGAAAAAGGGGATAAGGAACAGTACACACTCTTCACCTTTCACGGACGGAGTCTACCCGGAATAAGATAGTTGTCAGGGATCAGGGTTCAATTATCAGTGTCGAAGCAGAGAGGCCTTGAAAATCAGTTCCTTTATGCAATTTTCCGTTGTTATTGTGTTATACGGATTATTTCCTGAAAGTGTAATATATATTGGAGAAAAATGAAAAATCCGCATGGTAATTGTTAGACACATTTTCTCAGAAGGAAGGCTATGGCAAAAGGCAAAGCAGACATATCAAATTCAGCCATCCAGATGTTTCTTCAAAAGGTTGGCAAAGCTTACGATCAATACCGCGGTTTGCAGCCCTTTAAACCCACAACCACACAATGGGCAGAAGTGTTGGATTTCTTTGATTCAAAATGTTGTTATTGTGATGAGTCTGTTACACTTAAGTCTGCGGTGAAAGATCACCTCGTACCTATCAATAAAAATTCTCTTGGTCTCCATGCCTGGGGAAATGTCGTGCCATCTTGTCGTGATTGCAATAGAAAAAAGCATAATCGGGATTGGCAAACATATTTAGAAGAATCCTGCATATCAGAGCAATATCTCTTTCATATCAAGAAAATAAAAGGGGCCATGGCATACTATAACTACAATCCTACCTTGGAACTCGGAACTATTGCCGAGAATCTATATGCAGATGTCGGGGCTGTAGCAATAACTCTTATAGAGTTACGCTTTGATAAAGCCCAAAAGGCCATCGAAAGACAGTTAGACAGAAACGCTTCAACAAAACAAAAAGCTCGTTAGCTTTTCCTCTATAGCCAGCACGGATTCCTTGACTATATGAAGCTGTTTCATGTAATCTAGGGTCAAATTTTAAAACTATCATGAGGTACTGGTCGTATATCAATGAATTTTGAGTTGCCCATTAAGGTTTTTGACTTCTTCTCAGGCTGCGGAGGAAGCTGCAAAGGATTTTATGATGCCGGAATGGAAATAGTGTTTGCTCTCGACAATGACCCCTCCGCACAAGAAACCTTTGAATCTAACTTTTCGGGAGTTGAGTTTTGTCTTAAAGATATAACCGACGTCCCAACCAATGCTCTTGAGTCAGTAGTTAAGAAATGCGAAGGACATCCAAAACTTTTTTTATTTCTTTTATAATAAACTACTTATTGTTAAAATACAATGATTGAATTGGCAAAATTGAACGGTTTTTCTGCCGCGCTAGCGGCTTACTTGAACCATTCATTCCAGCCGACCGCTTTACAGCGGCGGCTGAATTCAAATGTTATGTGTTTGAAAAAGAGAATTCATGCCAAAGTATACAATAATTGCGTTCTCACTAGGATTAATGCTTAACCTAATCTCATGCGCGGAGGAACCGACTATGGATAAGAAGTCCTTCAATAAACTTTCAACGGAAGAAGAAAGAGTCATTGTCCATAAAGGTACAGAGGCACCATTCAGTGGGAAATATAACAACTTTTTTGGAAAGGGTTCTTACCACTGCAAACGATGCAATGCACGACTTTATATTTCAGACGATAAGTTTGCATCTACCTGCGGATGGCCAAGCTTTGATGATGAAATCAAAGGAGCCATTAAAAGACAAAAGGATGTTGATGGAAGTAGAACCGAGATATTGTGTGCAAATTGCGGGGCACATTTGGGCCACATTTTTGAAGGAGAAGGACTAACAGAGAAGAATATCAGACATTGTGTCAATTCCGTCTCCTTGATATTTGTACCAAATAAATTTGTACCAAATAAAAATGAACCCCATATAGCAAAAGCCTACTTTGCAGGAGGCTGTTTTTGGGGTGTAGAGTATCTCTTTGAACATAAAGATGGTGTCATTTCGGCAATCTCAGGTTTTATGGGAGGTTCCATGGCAAATCCCTCCTATCGGGATGTAACTTATGGAAAGACTGGCCACTTGGAGGTTGTCGAAGTAACATATGATCCGACCAAAGTGAATTATGAGAACCTTGTCAAATTTTTCTTTGAGATTCATGATCCGACACAAGTCGATGGTCAGGGTCCGGATATTGGGGAACAATATTTATCCGCCATTTTTTATGAAAACGATGATGAGAAAAAGATTGTTCATAAGTTAATAGGTATACTCAAAACCAAAGGATATGAAATCGTAACAAAAGTACTTCCCGCCGGTACCTTCTGGAAAGCCGAAGAGTACCATCAGGACTACTACGACAAGAAAAAAAAGCAACCATACTGCCATGTGTACAAAAAGAAATTTTAATTAAAACACCTTTTGCCAAGAGAAGCTTTATTAAGGAGTTGTTATGCTGAACAAGAAGCTGAAGGTAATAAGTCTCATCGAAAACAAATGAAAACACATAACCTATAAGGATTGAGTCGATCCGCGTAGCGGTCGAACTCAATCCATTGTTCAACCTATAAGGATTGAGTCGATCCGCGTAGCGGTCGAACTCAATCCATTGTTCGAGAAGCCCTAAAAAATGGCATAATAGTTGCTATAAGGGTAATGATTCGAAAGTTGATCTGCTGATGGAAATCACTTAGTATTTCAGGGAGTTAAGAGTGGTTCGTAGGAAAACTGAAGTAGTGAATATTCTCCAATTTTGAAAGACCATTTGCAAGAAACTCCAAAACTTTTTTTATTTCTTTTATAATAAACCACTTATTGTTAAAATACAATGATTGAATTGGCAAAATTGAACGGTTTTTCTGCCGCGTTAGCGGCTTACTTGAACAA
>Ga0210003_1002139_pt1 | contig 16883 bp, 15 predicted proteins | sample LantaG_FD_182804 | JGI IMG/M metagenome (GOLD analysis project Ga0210003, IMG submission 182804) | Deep subsurface microbial communities from Baltic Sea to uncover new lineages of life (NeLLi) - Landsort_02402 metaG (SPAdes) (version 2) | ecosystem: Environmental > Aquatic > Marine > Oceanic >...
ATATTCCCGTTATAAGCAGTTATCTTGGAATTACCGAAGAAAATTTTTTTATTTATTCCGGTGAAAATTTTAGAAAACTTCTTGACGGAAAAATTGACAGTAATGAATTTTGGGTAAGATTTTCTTTAAGATATGGTAAGAAAGTAGAAGAAGAGTTATTTGGTAAATTTTTTAACCCGGGAATAATTAAGGGAACAAAGGATATAATAGAACAGCTTAAAAGTAATTCAAGAGTTGTTTGCGGTACCAACACTATTGATTCACATTACTACTATCTTTTAAACCAAGGCAATTACGATATCTTCGATGAGGTTTATGCCTCTACCTTAATGGGCATATCTAAACCTGACCCGGATTTTTACTGGTATATTTTAAATAAGGAGGGGATTAAACCCGAAAACACAGTCTTTGTGGATGATACCGAAGAAAATATCATTTCTGCTCAAAAAATTGGTATCAATTCTATCCTTTTTACCGATCCCGATTCTTTAAAACAGCAAATAAAGACATTTTCTAATTCGAAAGGAAAATAATTATGGTTTTTAATTGTCATGGGCGGCGAGAGCCCACGCCGTCTTTCCTTCGAGTTAATTCGAGATAGACAATAAAAATTACTTTTCAGATAATTGTAAATTTTATATATCGAATTTGGGAATAAATGAATACAGATATTTCTGCCTAATAGTGTTGACATAATTTTTTCATTGGTATATAATTTTAACATAGTATGTTCATATATTCTGATGATAGGATGAGTAAAATGATAAAAAGAAATCCAATAACAAAAATTAGTATATCTGAAAGTGTTCTGAAAAGGATTGTAGAATTAATTAAGAATGGGGATTTAAAACCAGGAGATAAACTTCCTTCAATACAATTATTTAGTCAAAAACTACAAGTAGGAGCAAGTTCAGTAAGAGAAGCTTTAAAACAATTACAGGTTATGGGAATTATCGCAATTAAGCAAGGAGAAGGTACTTTTGTAAAAGAGAAAGTCGGTGTCGATTCTTTATCTAGTTATATTGGATATTTGTTAGATCTAAAAAAACCAGATATTTTATATCTTGTAGAAGCAAGGAAAATAATAGAAAGAGGAACTGTAGCATTGGCAGCAGAAAGAGCTTCTGAAGATGAAATTAATAAATTGGACAATATAATTCAGAGAATGAAGGAAATAATTGACAATCCAAAAGAATTTGCTATAGAAAATGTTAATTTTCATCTTACTGTAGCTGAAGCTTCAAAAAACCCAATATTAACTATAATTTTTAATTCCGTTTATGATTTGTTTATAAAAGAACAACAGGTAGTAGCAAAAATGTTAAATTTAAAATCCGAATCTATTGAATCCCATATAAATATCTGGACTGCTATAAAAAATCATAATATTAACAAAGCAATAAAAGAAATGGAAAAACATTTAAATCACGTCCAAAAAGCAATTCTAAGAAGCTAAAATTATTTCGTTTTTTTTATAATAAATAAGCATTTAAGAGTTTCTAAAAAATTATATATAAATAATAAAAAAACTGAAAATTATAGTCTGGATGATTTATTTATAAAAAGGAGGGGATGTGTATTTTTTTAATTCTATTTTAGTAGCACAGTCATACTAAAAATTAAAATTTAAAGGAGGTTAGTAAGAAATGAGAAAATTTATGATTATATTTGTTTTGTGTATATTGTGTTTTTCTTTTATTTTAGGTAGTCAAGCGGAGGTTGTAGCGCAGCGCAAATTTGTCAGGTTTGGCGGTAGTAATCCGGGGGGTTCATGGTTTACAATTGTTGGGGGGTTATCTGCTTTTTTAAGTGGAAAGATTGGAGATCTCAATGTAACAGCTATTGCAACTGGTGGGTCTGTTGATAATAATCGGTTAGCAAGTAAGGGTGAATTGGATACCTGGTTAACCCATTCATTAACGGCATATGATATCTGGAATGGTGTGGGAACTTTTCAGGGTGAAGAGCCTTTTAAGGCATACCGAATGATAAGCGGTGTTTATGATAATCATCATCATTTTGTAGTATTAGCAGATAGTGATATAAAGATATTTTCTGACTTAAAAGGGAAAAAGGTGTGTATCGGTTCAGCAGGAAGCGGAGGTGCAATTAATTCAGAAAACATTCTGAGAGCCCTTGGTCTATGGGATCAGATTGAGGTATCAACTTTGACCTGGGAAGCCGGGGCTACTGCTTTGACTGATGGTCAAATTGATTGTGTTGGCCTTGCCAGTGCACCAGCACCTGCTGGTGTTACAATAGAGGCAACACATGATATTCGCCTTTTAGAATTTAATGATGAAGAATTTGACAAGGTAATAAGTGAATTTCCTTCTTACAGTAAAGGTATAATATCAGCGGGAGCTTATGAATCAATAGATAGAGATATTCCAGCTATTGTATTCCCCGTTTTCTGGGCTGCACACGCAGATACTGATCCTGAGTCTGTTTATAAGATGATGAAGGTTGCGTTTGATCCGGAAAATGCTGAGTCTCTTGCTGCTATTTATGTGCACCTAACAACATTAGGTGATTATTTTGAAGCTATGAAGTTATTAAAAATTCCTCTACATCCCGGTGCAGTAAAATTCTGGGAAGAACAAGGATTAGATATTCCTCCCGAGCTGATTCCTCCCGAGCTCTAAGATATGAATTTTATTGAAGGGGGCTCTATTATGATAATAGAACCCCCTTCTTCTCTTATTCATTAATTATGTAATATAAAGAGATATGAGATTTTCTTAATAACAGTCATGTCTTAAGGAGAAATTGAAATAATTAAAATGAAAGAAGATCAAATTAAAGACACTGAAAATCCGATAAGGCAACTGAACAAAAATATCGACTTGATTGTCAATATAATAGCCTTGACATTTGCGTTGTTTTATTTATATACATGTGCTTTTGGGCTTATTTCAATGGAACTACACCGCGGTGGGTACCTGCTTTTTTCTTTATTACTTTGTTTCTTGCTTTACCCTGCTAGAAAAGGTCAAAATAAAAATAAAGATTCTGTACCCTTAATAGATTGGATATTATGGATACTCACCATAGTTGCTATTGGCTATTGGATAATAAATTATCCAACATATGCTTATCGAATTGGAAATCCAACTACTATGGATATTCTTATGGGAATAATTTTAATTGGACTTTCTTTGGAAGTAGCACGTCGGGTACTTGGATATATATTACCAATATTAGCAATCATTTTTTTACTCTATGCTTATTTTGGACCTTTTGTACCAGGAATATTAGGTCATTATGGGTTTAAAATTGCTAGAATTGTGGAATATTCTGCTGTTGGAATGGGCGGAATATATGGTGTTGTGGTTAATACTTATGCTACCTATATATTTCCCTTTATTATTTTTGCTTCTTTTTTCCAGGCTTCAGGCGGAGGCTCTGCCATTGAAGAAATATCTCGTGCCGTAGCAGGTGGAACAAGGGGAGGTCCAGCAAAAATCGCGGTAATTTCTAGTGGTTTAATTGGTTCAGTTACCGGGTCTTCAGCTGCTAATGCGGTTATTACAGGATCTTATACTATTCCTTTAATGAAAAGATTGGGCTATAAATCGCATACTGCGGCAGGAGTTGAGGCAGCAGCGTCAACAGGTGGACAATTTATGCCTCCAATCATGGGTGCAGCAGCGTTTCTTATCGCTGCATTCACAGAAACGCCCTATATGGATATTGTTAAGATTTCTATCATTCCAGCAATTTTATATTTCTTTGGAGTGGGAATGATGGTACACTTTATTGCCGTTAGAGAGGGAATAAAAGGATTGCCAAAAGAACAAATACCCAATTTAACGGCTACTCTCTATAAAAAAGGTTATCTTCTTCTACCAATTGTTATGGTATTTGTTTTTTTAATCAGAGGTTATTCTGTGCAAATGTCCGCTTTTTTTGCTATATTTTCAACAATAATTTTAAGTTATTTTCAAACAGATACAAGGATGAGTTTTTGGAAAATAATTAATGCTTTAATTTCAGGGGCGAAGAATTCATTAATTATCGGTTCTACTGCAGGTGTAATTGGGATAATGATAGCTATAATCAATATGACTGGATTAGGAATTAAATTTTCTTCCTTGATTATCTCTTTATCTAAAGGGATTCTTCCTCTAACAATTTTTTTTGTTGCTATTACTAGCTACATAATGGGTATGGGAGTAACAATAACTGCTTCGTATATAATTATTTCTGTGCTTGCTGCACCCGCACTTATAGAATTAGGTGTACCGTTACTTACATCTCACCTAGTAGTCTTTTGGCTTTGTCAAACAGGAGGGGTTACACCTCCTGTTGCCTTAGTTGCCTTTGCTGCGTCATCGATAGCTCGCTGCAATCCTCATAGGGCAGGATTCGCTGCAGTTAAATTAGCTTCTCCTTTATTTATTATGCCTTTTCTATTTGTTTATACACCTATACTCTTTAATGGTCCCTTGTTAGAGGTTATGGAAACAGTAATAAGTGCTATGATCGGAATGATTGCTTTTGCAGGGATGATGCAAGGCTGTTGGATTAAAAAGACAAACATCCTAGAAAGAATATTGCTGGGATTTGCTGCTTTTTGTTTATTTACACCAAATATTATTTCAGATTTAGTCGGAGTCCTACTTTTAATAGTTGTAACGATGATAAACAAGGATAAATCTAAAGTAGAGGTTTAATTAAAAATTTTAAAGGATCATTAATATTATGTAATTACAGATTTAATTAACAATAGTAATGGTATATTGAAAGTAATGTGATAAGTATTAAAATAAACTCGAAAATTTATATAATAAAAAGGAGTCATAAAATGGAAAAAAAGTTAATCGTATCATTAAAGAACGCAGTAACTGGTGTATTACATGGTGGAGCTGGAATGTTCCGTATTCTTATCGATGAAGAAATTAGCGGAGCAAAGAACTTTTCGCTATTAGTTAACACAAGTAGAGCAGGTACAAAAGGCGAAGAACATAAACACACAGTTGAACATTGCTGGTATATTCTTTCTGGAAAGGGAATAGTATATCTTAATGGAAAATCATTTAGGATTGAACCTAAAACGGCAATATATGTCCCTGCTAATACGTTACACAAATTAGATGTTGAACCAGACGAAGACATTACTTATGTGGTAATTTATGCGCCTCCAGGACCCGAAAAACTACTTAAACAAAGGGGGGCGGATGCGTTTAAATCTTAAAATACATTTTTACTTTTTTAAGCAAATTAGAAATATGTAATGTCGGCTATACAAAATAAAAGATTGTTTCTTATAAATTAAAATCTAATAATTAAAAACTTTTTTACTATGTTATAAAATTAAGGAGGAAAAATAAATGTCAAGGAAAAAAAGTTGGAATCTTTACGATATCTCATACGTAGAAGTAGCTGAAATGCTAAAAAAAACAGATACTATCCTAATTCCAATGGGTAGTTTGGAGAAACATGGTGCCCACGACCCCCTCTCTACAGATCTTATAACTACTGAGCATGTGGTAGAACAGGCAGCATCAAAAGCTGAAGTGCCATATTTACCTGCAATGCCGTTTGGATATTCTCCTCATCATATGGGAAGAGTAGGAGAAGGAACGGGTACCGTAACTTTTAGCGGAGAAACTTATAGGAAAATTATTTATGAAATTGCTAAAAGTTTAATTTACCATGGTTTTAATAAAATGATTTTTGTTTCTCACCACGGGTCAAATGTTAAAGTAATTGATGACGTATTACGTAGATTGTATTACGAAACCGGATGTTTTGTATGTTGGTATAAGACACCAACAGAAAGAACATATTCAGTTTTAGGGGATATTATTGAAGGACCTCCGGAAGAAACACCGGGATGGCACGCCGGCGAATTAGAAACTTCTACAGTTATGGCTTATGATATGGATAAAATAGATACAGACCAAATGGAAAAAGGAAGTACACATGCTCCTGCTTTTATGGGACCAAACTTTCATAAAAAAGATGGGGCTGCAACTGTTGAATTTAAAGGAGTGGAAACTATCTGGGTTCCTATGGAGCATCATGATTACTGTGATAACGCAGTGATTGGTAATCCTTTTAGAGCAACCGCTGAAAAGGGGAAAAAATATTTTGACTTAGTTTCAGACCACTTATCTGCCTTTGTAAAAGAAGTTGAAAAATTTAAAATTGAAATAAAAGATAGAGATTTTCCCAATCGAGCTTAGTTTTTATTATATAAATAAAAAGAAATCCCCACCTGCAAAGGTGGGGATAGTGATGAAAGCATTTTCCTGTATATATATTTAAAAATCGTAAAGCGAGGGGAGAATTTTAGTGGAAATTTTGGATAACCAAATTAATGATTTAAAGCAAACAGCACTAAATTTACGAAGAAATATTATAACAATGATTCAATCTGGGCAGGGTGGCCATGTGGGTGGTAGTCTTTCATCTATAGAGATTATTACAGCATTGTATTTTTCTGTATTGCGATGTAAGCCGCAAAACCCTCAATGGAAAGATAGAGATCGATTTATTTTAAGCGCAGGGCATAAGTGTCTTGCTTTATATTCTGTTTTAGCAGAAAAAGGATATTTCGATAAAAAAATACTCAGCACATACGATTCTTTCAATAGTCAACTACCTGGCCATCCCGATCGACACAAGCTGCCTGGAGTAGAAGCCAATACGGGATCTTTGGGACATGGCCTTGCGATAGGAGGGGGTATGGCACTTGCTGGAAAAATAGATCAGAAAGATTACAAAGTTTATGTCCTTATGGGCGATGGTGAAATTGCTGAAGGATCTGTTTGGGAAGCAGCTGAAATAGCAAGTCATTACAAATTAGATAATCTAACAGCTATCATTGATAGAAATAAACTTCAAATACACGGAAATACAAAAGATGTTTTAAACACAGAATCGTTGTCAGCGAAATGGAGTTCTTTTGGGTGGCAAACCATTGAGGTTGATGGACACGATTTTATGGACATACTTAAAGCACTTAAAAACTTACCCCTTAAAAAAGATTGTCCCACCTGTATTATAGCAAATACTATAAAAGGGAAAGGGCTTTCTTTTGCAGAGAACAATTATAAATACCATTATTGGAAACCAACAGATGAAGAAATGAAAAAAGCTTTTATTGAATTGGGGATGAATAACTTATGAAAGAATTAAAAGATCCACGAAAAGTATTCGGTAATCAAGTTTTGGAATTGGCCAAACAAGACCCACGTATCTTGGCCGTATCGACTGATTCTTCAGGCAGTTCAGGATTTGGCCCTTTTAAGGAGTGTTTCCCGGAAAGGCATTTAGAATTTGGTTTAACAGAACAATCGGCTATAGGCTTTTGTGCAGGGCTCGCTTTAAGCGGGAAGATTCCTTTCTTTTGTGCCATAACTCCTTTTATTACCATGCGTTGTTTTGAGCAGGTGAGAGATGATTTAGCTTATACTTTTGCAAATGTTAAAATTGCCGGACGCAACTCCGGACTTGACTATTCTTATTTAGGATACACGCATCAATCTTTGGAAGACATAGCAGTGATGAGAAGTTTACCTAATATGGTAGTACTTGTGCCCTCTGATGCCATTGAAATAGAAGCATGCGTAAAAGAAGCTGCTCAGTACATCGGCCCGGTTTACATTAGAATTGGCAGTGAAAAATTACCAACTTTTCATCATTCAGATTACCGTTTTTCCTTCGGAAAAGGGGAAATACTTCAAAAGGGACAGGACATTACTTTAATGACCATGGGAGGGATGGTATGGAGAACCATGGAAGCTGCAGAGGAACTTGTTAAATTGGGTATTAAAGTCGGCGTAATTAGCATGCCTACCATAAAACCACTGGATTGCGAGCTTCTTCTTCAAGTTTCCAAAGAGACAGATATGATTCTAACTATCGAGGATCATAGTATTGTAGGTGGCTTAGGTAGTGCAGTCAGTGAATTTCTTTCCCAAGAAAATCCCTTAAGAGTGGTTAAATTGGGGGTACCTGATGTATTTAGTACTACAGGTTGCTACGAAGACCTTTTAGGAAAATACCATCTTTCCAAAAACGGCATTGTAAATTCAGTGGTTAACCTGATTAAAAAAAACTAATCTTCTTGTAAAAAATAATGTAAGGAGGGAATATGATGAAGATAGCTATTGGATGTGACTTTAATGCATTAGATTTAAAAAATGCAATCATTGATTTATTAAAAGAAAAAAAGGTAGAGTATAAAGATTTTGGCACTTTTACCAGGGATCCGATTGATTATCCTGATATAGCAAAAAAAGTTGCTTATGCCATAGCTGAAGGAAAATTCGAAAGAGGTATCCTTATATGCGGAACAGGATTAGGGATGGCGATGGCTGCCGATAAAGTAAAAGGGATAAGGGCAGCTACCTGTTGTAATGTTTATCAGGCAGAAAGAGCCATAAAAAGCAACAATGCCCAGATAATAACCTTGGGAGCTCTAGTTACTGGAATAGAATTGGCTAAAATGTTAGTGACTGCCTGGTTAAATTCAGAATTTCAAGGTGGCAGATCAGAAAGAAAAGTAGAAAAGATCATGGAAATAGAGAAAGAAAATTTCAATTAAATATTTTTTTGGAGGTTTTAAAAAAGTGACTAATCGAAAAGAAAAAAGTGTCTTAGAAAGATTAATAGAAGTAAATCCTGAAGCTGAGATATGGTGGGATTCCTCGCCTGTCATTTATGATGATTGGACACAAGATGTTTTAAAAGAAATACCAGAAGAAGATAAAGAGATTGTACAGAAACAGTTTAAGAAATTTTACAATCCAGAAGATCCGCAAAATATGCTTTTCAGGGGCGTTACCACAAATCCTTCTTTATCCATGGCTGTTTTTGAAATACAAAAAGCTTACTGGGAAGAATTTGTAGATGGCTTGATAGATAAAAACCCGGGAATAGACCAAGAAGGGCTATTTTGGATGACTTACAAGGAAATAGTTAAACGGGGGGCACAGATGTATCTGCCTCTCTTTGAAAAATCCAATCATAAAAATGGGTATATTTCTGCTCAAGTAGATCCTCGAGATGTAGATAACAAAGAAAAGATGTTGGAACAAGCATATGATTTGGCAAAGATTTCTCCAAATGTAATGATAAAAATTCCTGGATCAAAACAGGGCTATGAAGTAATAAAAATATTAACTTCCAAAGGAATAGCAACCAATAATACTTTATCTTTTATTCTTCCTCAATTTATAGCTTGCGCCAATGCAGTAAAAGAAGGTCTTGAAATTGCCAAGGAAAACAAAGTCGACCTAATCAGATGGAGATCAGTCATAACGGATATGATGGCCCGATACGGAGATTTAGGAGATCTTCCAGGGAAAGGCCGTGAAGTCGGTATCGAACTTTCTGAAGCCGAGGTTAGATGGGCTGAAATAGCGATCATTAAAAAAGCGCATAAAATACTCAAAGAACAAAAACATCCCAGTAAGATGTTAGCCTGCTCTATGAGGCTTTCTCCGCCTACTGATGATCAAACAGTTGCGGTCTGGCACCTGGAAAAAATCGCTGGCGGAAATTTTGTTTACACCTGCCCTCCCAAATTTATCAAAGCCTTAATATTAAAATGTGATGATTTAGAATTTAGTAATCAAATAGAAGAAGAAGTGCCAAAAAAGGTAATAGATAAGTTGCTTAAAGTTCCTTATTTTAAACAAGCTTACTTGGAAGATGGGCTTAGTGCAGATGAATTTATTGATCATCCTGCTGTTGTTGCCACGGCAAAAGAATTTTCCGATAGAACTTTAGGTATGCTAAACTTTGTTACCGCTCGATTAGAAAAGAAGAAGTAAAATAATATTCAAAGGAGATATTTTACTTTAAAAATAAGAAAATTATTAGGTTTGTTAATTCCGGTAAGCACCGATTTTAGCAATGGGAAGTTCGATGTTAACAAAGATATAGAGTAAGGAATTAAGGAATTAAAATAATAAATATAAAGGGGATTTTGGAATGATTACAGATTATAAAAAAAAGTTATCAGGAGTATTTACACCGAATACAACTCCTTTTCTCAATGAAGAAGTAGCATATGACAAAATTGCAGAAAATATTGAGCGATATAATCAAACCGAATTAAGAGGTTATATGCCGCTTGGAAGTAACGGTGAATTTAGAAGTTTAACCGATGAAGAATCTATTAAGATCATTGATGTTTATCAAAAATACATGTCTCCGGATAAGACCTTAATTGTTGGGGTTATGAGAGAGTCAGCAAAAGCGACGATTGAATTTATCAAAAAAATTGCAGACAAAAGAGTAGATTTCGGCACGATATTACCACCTCATTATTTTGTAAAGAATATGACTGACGAAGCGTTGATTAACTATTATACAACGATAGCTGACCAATCACCAATTCCAATTATGATGTATAACGCTCCTAAGTTTGCAGCTAATCTCGTCTTTTCGACGAATTTAATTTCAGCGTTAGCTGAACATTCAAATATTGCAGGAATGAAAGATACCTCAAAGGAAGACATTTCTATCTACGTTAATGCTGTTCCTAAGGGAGCAAATTTTTATGTTCTTGCCGGGACCATTAATAAATTATATGCCGGACTTAAAATTGGTGCTATTGGTGGTGTGGTTTCCATGGCCGATTATCTTCCGGCTATGTGCTGTAAATTACAGGAACTCTTTGAATCAGGGAAAATGAAAGAAGCGGAAAAACTGGATGTCTATGCGCGTGAACTCAGCAGCAATGCTGCAGGAAAACATGGAGTTGCTGGTGTTAAAGCCGCTATGGATTTGCTCAGTTATTATGGCGGAAATCCCAGGATTCCACTATTCCCTTTAAATGATAAGCAGAAAGTAGACTTGAAAGGGGTCCTTGAAAAGGAAGGATTATTATGAAAAAAGTGTTACTTTCGCAAGCGATTAATCCAGCCGGGATGAAAATTCTGGAAGGCAAAGTCGAGCCTGTGATTCTAACTGATTCAACTGTAGAAACTACAAGAAAAATGGTGGTGGATGTAGAAGGAATCATTTTAAGAACAAATATCAAGGTTACCCGAGAAATAATTGAATCTGCTCCCAAACTTAAAATAATTTCACGTACCGGAGCGGGAGTTGATAATGTTGATGTGGCTGCTGCTACCGAAAAAGGGATCCTGGTTTGTGATACTCCTGGAGTCAACTCAAATTCTGTCGCTGAACAAACTTTAGCAATACTGCTTGGCCTGGCAAAACAGCTAAAAATAATGGATAAAGCTGTGAGTGAAGGCAATTGGAAAACTAGAAATACTGGTAAAGCTGTGGATATCGAAGGTAAAACATTAGGTCTGATAGGCATAGGACGTATCGGTTCACTTGTAGCGGATAAATGTCGCCAGGCATTTAATATGAAAGTGATTGCCTATGATCCTTATGTGAAGCAGATAGAGGGTATTGAATTGTATCCAAATATAGATCAGGTGTTTCAGGAAGCTGATTTTATCTCCATTCATGTTCCTTACATGAAACAAACCCATCATCTGGTGAATGCTAAAATGTTGAACTTAATGAAACCTGATGCATACCTTATTAATACATCCCGAGGTCCGTTGGTTGATGAAAAGGCCTTAATTGAGGTATTGGAGAAAAGTTCAATCGCTGGAGCTGGACTTGATGTCTTCGAAAAAGAACCTCCTTCTACAGATAACCCACTTTTAAGGTTGAACAATGTTATTCTTACTCCCCATTCATCAGCATTATCAAGGGAATGCGTAATGAAAGTTCATATAACTGCAGCACAAGCAGTGGTGGATTTCCTTAGTGGGAAAAAACCACACTCAGTATTTAATGAAGAGGGCCTTCGTAAAAAAGGGTATCTACAGATTTTGGCTTAAAAAATGTAAAATAACTGCTACCAAACACAATAATATTAAAGGAAAATTTTCAAAGGAGTTACGAAAATGGAAAACAAATTAAGATTAAAAGAAAAAGTTACAATTATAACCGGTTCTGCTGGTGGCTTAGGAAAAACTTGTGCTCAAAGATTGTCCAGAGAAGGGGCATCAGTGGTAATAATTGATATAAATCAAGAAGAGATTAATAGGACAGTGAATGAAATAAAAGCATTAGGTAATAAATGTATTGGGTTTGTGTGTGATATTAGCAAACAAGCTCAAGTTGAAGATGCAGTTAAAAAGGTTATTGAAGAATGGGGTAAGGTTGATATTTTGGTGAACAATGCTGGTGGAGCCTTGCACACCAAAGCAAAATTTGAGGAAGTAACAGAAAAAGATTGGGATATTGTGATGAATGTTAATTTAAAAGGAGCTTTTTTCTGTTGTAAAGCAGTTGTTCCTTATATGATGAAACAAGGAGGAGGAAGAATTGTGAATGTGTCTGCTCTAGCAGGCAGAGCAACTGCAAGTTTAGCTGGAATACAATATACCAGTGCCAAGGCAGGGATTGGTGGTTTAACTCGTCATTTGGCTAAGGAAATGGGGAAATTTAATATATATGTTAATGCAGTTGCACCGGGAATTACTATGAGTGGTCCTAGAGTTGAAGCACTTTGGAATGAAAAAAGCGAAGAAGAGAAAAGAAAAGTACTTAGCTCTATACCATTAGGAAGGATAGGGAAACCAGAAGATGTTGCCAATGTGATTTTGTTTTTAGCTTCGGATGAAGCGAGTTACATTACCGGCGCTACAATAGATAGTAATGGTGGACGTTGGATGGTATAGACATTGGTCAATCTACCTTTAGTAAATTCATTCTAAGCTATGAATATTCAGAGATTATTGCTGCTGTTAGAGAAAAAAGAAGTATTGATATTAGATATTTGTGGAGACGGCTAAATGATTAGAGGAACTCTACTAATTAAAGATGGTAAAATTGTAAATTCTAAGAGAGAATTTAAAGGTAGTATATTGGTTAAAGAGGGTAAAATTGTCGCCTTATTAAAAGATGCGAATAATTGTGAAGCTGAAGAAATTATTAATGTAAAGGGTCGATATATTATTCCTGGTGGGGTAGATACCCATACTCATATGATGGATCCAGGATATACCGAAAGAGAAGATTTTACAACCGGAACAAAAGCAGCTGCTTATGGAGGAATTACTACAGTAGTAACTCATCACAGAACAGTTCCCCCAGTTTACTCAATAAAAGAACTAAATGAAAAAATATCCTATTTATCTAAAAAATCAGTAGTTGACTTTGGATTAAAAGGTGGCTGCTCCCCGACGAATACCGATAAACTTAAAGGTATGTGGGAACGAGGTGTCACGGGATTTAAAATGTTTACTTGCGATTTACACGGTGTAAAAGCTATGTATCCAGGTTTTTTATATAATACATTCAGAGAGATTGCTTCCCTGGGAGCAATTGCTTTAATACATTGTGAAGATAATAGTATACTTCTTGTCAACGAGGAAAAACTAAAAAAAGAAGGCAGGAAAGACTATCTATCTCAAATTGAATGGAGGTCATCTTTAGCTGAAAAAATCGCAGTTGAAACAGTTATTTCTATAGCAAAAGAAACAGGTGCAAGAGTAACAATTGCACACGTAAGCCAACCCACTTTATTAAAGAAAATAAAAAAGGCAAGAGATGAAGGATTCCCTATATTTGCCGAAACATGTCCGCAATACCTTTATTTAACTATTGGTGACCTTATTAAAAAGGGCCCTTGGGTTAAATTTACTCCTCCCATGAAAACAAAAGATGATGTTGAAAAAATGTGGAATTTATTTAATGAAGGATATGTATCAATAATTAGTTCAGATCATTGCCCACATCTAAAAGAAATTAAAAAACAAGGTGAAGAGAATATATGGAATGCCCCAAACGGTATACCTGGTGTGGAAACTTCACTAAGGCTTATGCTTAATGCTGTGAATAATGGTAAAACTAATTTAAACAGAGTTGTGGAAACAATGTGTGAAAATCCTGCCAAGATATATGGTTTATATCCTAAGAAAGGGGTTATAGAGATTGGAACTGATGCCGATATTGTAATATTAGATATGGATAAAGAAGAAATATTATCCAACGATAAAGTCGTTTCCAAATGTAAATGGACTCCCTATGATGGTTTTAAGGTAAAAGGTATTCCGGTTATTGTTATGGTTAGAGGTCAAATTGTATTAAGAGATGGTAAGGTAATTGGAAAACCCGGAATGGGTCAATTTGTACCAAGACAAAAAAGTATTTTATCTGAAATTAATATTTAGAGGAATCTTACTATTACTAAATTATGTTTATTTTTGATTTAATAAGCATCAATATTAATAAAATTATTTTTGACAATTGTGTATTTACTATGTATGATTTTGTTATGGTCATACAATTATACCAAATCATATATTAAGGGAAGAAAAATAATGGAAATTAAACCAATTGAAAGATCAAATTTGCCCGATAAAATAATTGAACAAATCAAAAATATAATTATTAAAGGCAGATTACAGCTCGGGGATAAACTACCCTCAGAAAGAGAATTAGCAGAGAGATTTTCTGTAGGTAGAACAACAGTAAGAGAAGCAATGAAAGCCCTTTCTTATGCCGGGATTATTAAAAAAGTAAGAGAGGGGACTATTGTTAACCGAAATGTTTCTAATTTTTTTATTGACTCTCTTACTCAAATGCTAATTATGAAACATCTTGATTTTGAAGATTTATTCGAAACACGCGAAGTATTAGAAGTAAAATTAGCGGGTTTTGCTGCCCAGAGAGCAACAATAGAAGATATTGAAATAATTGGAAATATATTAAAAGAAATGAGCGAGAAAGCAAATCATGACACCCATGACTTTGTTACTGCGGATATAAGATTCCATGAAGCAATTGCAGAAGCAGCACAAAATAGGGTTCTTTATGAGATTTTCATTGCTGTTCGTTTACTTCTTAGGAAGGCTCAGGAAGAAGTGGTTAAATATCCAGGAATAATGAAACGTTCTCTTAAATACCATCAGCAAATATTTGAGGCTATTAAGAAGCAAAATGTATTAAAGGCTGAAAGAGCTATGTTTGCTCATATTGATGATGTCGAAAAAGCCTTGATGAGCTTAGAAGTATTGGAAATAAAAAAATCTTAAGTTTTATGAAATTATTATTTTTTTAATAGCTATGGTCTGATAATCAGATATTCTATATACCCCATCATAGTATGTTTTAAAATAAGTGAATAAAATATGACAATGTAGAAGGGAGGTGAAAAAAATTAATGAAATTTAAAGTAGTAGTAACGGATTATGTATTTCCTAATTTAGAAACAGAAAGAAAAGAGTTAAAAAAAATTGGAGCAGATTTAATTGAGAGTACAGGAAGTGATGAAGAAAGTATTATTGAAGCTGCCAAAGATGCCGACGCAATATTAAACTGTTACGCAGAACTAACTCCAAAAGTAATTGAATCCCTGGAAAAGTGCCAAATAATTGCAAGATATGGTATAGGTGTGAATAATGTTGATATGTCTTCTGCAACTAAAAAGAGAATTATTGTTACCAATGTACCTGATTACTGTATAGAAGAAGTATCGGACCATGCACTAGCATTGATTTTGGCATGTACACGAAAAATTTGCCAGCTGAATGCAACTGTAAAAAGCGGGAAGTGGGATTTTAAAGATTATCGTCCTATGTATAGATTAGAAGGACAAACGTTAGGTATTATAAGTTTTGGCAAAATTCCTCGAAGGTTAGTGGAAAAAGTAAGCGCTTATAAATTTAACATTATAGCTTATGACCCTTATGTTGATAAAGGAATAGCAGCAAAATACAACGTAAAATTAGTAACATTAGAAGAACTGCTTAAGGAAAGCGATATTATAACAGTACATGCTCCTCTTACTAAAGAAACAAAAGGAATGTTTGGAAGTGAACAATTTAAAATGATGAAAGACTCAGCATATTTAATAAATACTGCTCGGGGAGGATTGATTAAAGATGATGATTTAGCCCAAGCTGTAAAAGAGGGAGAACTAGCAGGAGCAGGCTTAGACGTATTGGAAGATGAAAACCTTAATTCCCACCACCCACTAATAAATTTGGAAAATGTAATCATCACTCCGCATTCAGCATTTTATTCAGAGCAAGCGACAAAAGATTTGCAATATAAGGCTGTTCAAGAAGTAGTAAGAATATTAACCGGGGAAAGGCCCAAATCATGTGTAAATCCAGAAGTACTAAAAAAACAAATAAAGGAGGAAAAATAAATAAAATGGAGAAAAAAACATTTAAGACAGATAAATGGTTTGTAAGTCCATGGAACTACGAAGAAGTAGTAACTAAGAATTTAAATTTTGCAAAAAAAATAAAAATTCATGATGTAACATTAAGAGATGGAGAGCAGCAAGCAGGTTTAATTTTTAATAAAGACCAAAAGGTAGCATTGGCAGAAAAGTTAGCCGAAGTGGGAGTTGATAGAATAGAAGCGGGTATGCCAGCAGTATCTGATCAAGATAAAGCCGCCATAGAAGAGATCGTAAAAAGAAATTTGGGTCCAGAGATATTTGCTTTTGCCCGTTGCATGAAAGAAGATATTAAAAAAGCCGCTGATACCGGTGTTACCGGTGTCGTTGTTGAAATACCTTCCAGTGAACATATTATAAAAAATGCTTATAAGTGGTCTTTAGAAAAGGCGATGAATCTTTCAATTGAGGCTACTAAATATGCAGAAGAATTGGGTCTGTATACAGTATTTTTCCCCATTGACATGACTAGAGCTGACATGAACTGGGTTTTAACATTAGTCGAGAAAGTTGCTACCGAAGGGCATATGGATGCTCTCGCAGTGGTAGATACTTTTGGAGGATTAGCTCCACATGCAGTGCCAAATTTAATAAAAAGAGTGAAAGAAAGAATTGACAAGCCCATTGAAGTTCATTTTCACGATGATTTTGGACTAGGTGCAGCTAATACAATCATGGCTCTTGCAGCAGGTGCTGAGGT
>Ga0210003_1002140_pt1 | contig 16875 bp, 14 predicted proteins | sample LantaG_FD_182804 | JGI IMG/M metagenome (GOLD analysis project Ga0210003, IMG submission 182804) | Deep subsurface microbial communities from Baltic Sea to uncover new lineages of life (NeLLi) - Landsort_02402 metaG (SPAdes) (version 2) | ecosystem: Environmental > Aquatic > Marine > Oceanic >...
CCTACAACTTCATAACCCTCTTCAAGAAGCATTTCCGAAACCCTGGCACCAATAAAACCAGCACAGCCTGTTACCAATACTTTTTTCATTTTATTTCCCCCAGTTTTTCTCGAACCAAATTCTGATAGATTTTATCAATCCTATCAACCATTCCTTTTATAGACCACTTATCTTCAATAAATTCCCTGCCATTTCGGCCATGCAGCGAAACAAGTTCTTTGTTATTCATATATTTCACAATCCTATTTTCTAACTGTTTTACGTCCTTTACTTTTACTAAAAATCCATTATAATTATCTTTTATAATCTCTGAAACTCCATCTACATTGAAAGCAACCGAAGGCACTCCCACTGCCGCAGCCTGTACCAATACCCGGGGTAGACCTTCCCGCAAAGAAGTTAAAACAAAAATATCCATTACTGCCATCAGCTCTTCAACATCTTCCCTGTATCCGGTAAAGACTACTTTATCTCTTAAATTTAATTCATTAACATAATTCTCCAGGTATTCTCTTTTATTTCCTTCGCCGATAATCAATAATTTTACATGACCGTTTTTCTGCCCCCCTAATACATTTTTAAATGCATCGATAAGAAATTTATGACCTTTCCTTGATTCCAATCTTGCCACATTGCCAATTACAAAATCCTCCACGCCTATTCCCAATTCCCTCTGTTTCTTCCTGCAGTCAATTTTCTCTCTCGCCCCATAAAATGTTTCCAATTCCATTCCGCTATGTACTGTATGATAATTCTTCTTTTTCCCAATTCCTCTCTCTATATACTTTTCAGAAAGCACTCCACTTACCGAAATGTAAGCATCGGTAAACCTACCGGTAAGTCTTTCGAAAAGGAATAAAAGCCAATTTAATAATCTACTATCAAATGCTTCAAAAGTACTTCCGTGTAATCCATGCACAATTATCGGTACACCGGCAATACGACCAGCAATTCTTCCCAAAATACCAGCCTTAGTAGTATGAGTATGAATAATATCATAACGATTTTTTCTCATCAGTTTAATCAATTTAATTAAAACTATCGGGTCATATAAAAAATTAAGTTTCCATTTTAATCCTTTTATCTGAATTATATTAAAATTATTATTTTTCACCCTATTAAAAATACTCTCATCAAATTCCTCACCCATTATCAAATCAACTTCATACTTATTTTTGTCTAAACCTTCCATGGTAAATAAAGTATTTTCATCAGCACCTCCGGTAATCATGCGGGCAATAATATGGGCAACTTTTATTTTTCTATCCAATTTATGGTTTTTCTCCTTCTTAAAAAATAAAACTTGATATTTTAACAGTTCAGTTGTATAGTTTAAAGATTTTACTCCCTTTAATCTCTCCGATGCAATCAACATTTTTAAGATTTGTATTTTTTATTACACCATTAATAATATCTTCTCGTAAGCAATTCCTATGAATACTTCCCTCTTTCATCTCTAAAGGAAGATCTATTTGAAAATATATTTCACTCGTTTTCATTTTTCTTAATAATTTCACAAATTGATTATATATTTCTTTTTTTTCAAAAAGATAATGAGATAAATTTAACATAAGTACAATATCAAAATGAAGGTTATCTTTAAAATCATAGATAGGTTGATCAATAACTTTAAAATTCATGTCCCCTGCCCGTTTTAATTTTTTTAAAAAATATAAATTTTTCTTAGAATTTTCTATAGCTGTGCATTGAAATCCTATTCCTTCAAATTTATGGCAAAAATAACCCCAATGAGCTCCTATATCAAGAAGGGTTCCGCTTTTTATTCCTAAGCTATCTCTAATAATTTCGAATCTTTTATCACTCCACACCGAAGGTATATCACTAAGGTCCGGATGAAGTAAGGGTTGATACGCTTTCCCATTCGTTTCTCTTCGGATAAAAGTTAAAATTTCCTTCCGAAATTCCATCCACTTTTCATGCCTAAATAATATTTGAATAGGGATTCTATCTATATTAAGTATTTTTGCTATAGCAAACCGGTGCTGAGCATCATAACGTATCAAATCTCCGTTACGACCAATTACAATACTTATTTCATCTTCAATTTCTCTTATTCCTTTATGTTTTAATATTCCTTTCCTCCCTAACATTTTTTGAGTTTTGAAACCATTATTTTTTATATCTTTATATAAGTCATCTAATTTTTTAAATCTTTCTATAAATTCTCTCTCAGAAGAACATCCCCATCGAATCATCCCAGCTTTTACCCATTTTAATTCTATTTTATAAAAATCTGTATCTTGCCATTCTTTACTTTCGATAAAATGTGCATAAAATGCTTTGTATGATTTACTCTCTTCAACTTTTATAATATTCGGTGGTAAATCCCAACCCTTAATCAATATTTTTTCTACATTTCTAAATTTATAATGTGAAAGAACATTATGATAAACTTCTCTACGAGTATATTTTATTGCATTAGGACTAACCCAATAGATTTTTTCTAAATCTATAGATAATTTAATACTTTTTAATTTTAATGTAATCTTCCAGTTAATTATCCAAAGATTTTTTGCAACTTTCCTAAAATAAGGAATTTTATCTGAATAAGGTTTGATACTGGATAAATAAAATAGTAATGTTTTACTTTTCTCAGAATTCAATAATTTTCACTTCCTGATTCTTCTCTATTTCAGAATTTTATACTTTTATTTTTCTTCCCAATTTGATACTTACTCTCTGTTTATCTTTTATTTTATTATAATCGAAACTTTTCTTTTTCAATTTTAATTCTTTTTTTAATGCTTCGTAATTCTTTAATAATTCCTGCATTCTTTAATCAGTAATCAATGACTTATAAAATTCTAATATATTTTGGGTATATACTTCTATGGAATATTTTTCCTTTACTTTCTGATAAGCATTAATCCCCAATTTTACTCTTAATTCTCTATCTTTTAACAGCTCAGCAATTACCCTGGCAAGAGCCATTGGATCCTCAGGTGAAATTAAAATTCCTTCCTTTTCATGTTCAATAACTTCCGCTATCCCTCCAACTTTAGTAGCAATTATACCTGGCCCGCTACTCATCGCCTCGAGAATCGTGAGAGGTAAACCTTCCCATCGAGAAGGGAGCACAAATAGTTTTGTGGATTTCATAAGTTTTTCGATATCTCTTCTAACTCCTAAAAATTCAACTTCTTTTTCTATCCCCAGCTCCATGACTAACCCTTTTAATTCTTCCTCTAAATATCCCTCTCCTACAATAACAGCCTTTATCTCTTTCTGATATTTTTCTTTTATAATTTTTATTGCCTTAAGTAAAATATCCACTCCCTTAGCTTTAGTTAATCTTCCCACAAAAAGAACATCATATTTTTTAATCGGAGACCAATTAGATAAATCAGGAACGGGTACGCCATTAGTTATAACTACACTTTTCCTCTTTAGATTTGGAAGCCATTCAATTAAGGCACCCTGTACCTGTTTGCTCACACAAATTATTTTATAATAGCGGCTATAAATAAAGGTATCTAAAATTTTAAATATTTTAAATGACCGTCTACGATTATAAATATTATGTTCACTAAAAATAAATTTAATATTTTTAGGTAAAAACAAGGAAGCGAATGATATAAAAAAATTAGCAGGAAATAAATGTACATGTACTATATTATATTTTCCTCTTTTAATTAGGGATATAAGCTTCATCACCCCTCTTAAATCATATTTAAAATTTAAACCTAGTTTCCAAATAGAAACGCCCGCTTTTTCAATATCTTCTTCAAATATATCTTCAGAATACAATATGGCTATTTCTATATTTAAACCATTATATTTTTTGTTATGTTCTTTTGCTTGTAAAGTAAAATTTTTGAGAAGAACTTCTGCTCCTCCGGCATGCAAAGAATTAATAACTTGTAATACATTTATCTGTTTAATCAAATTAGGCATTTTAAACCTCTTAAAAATGTACTTTCTATATTCACGGGCAATAAAACTTTGTCCATCTAAGTTCTTTCTTAGTGTTCTATTTGCGAGAATGTCTGAAGGAATTTTCCAGAAGGACTGGGTATTATTTCATCAACTATATTATATTTAATCTCTGTTTCGTTACCCATTGCTAACTTAATCTTTTTATTAATTTCTATAAAATCTTTCCTGACTTCTTTTATTCTTCGACTGTCCCTTAGAACTAAATTAACCATAATGCAATCATAAGCTTTTTGAATTACTTGAATCTTTTTTACATAATCACGAAAATAAAATAATTGAATAAAAAATCCGCCATCAATTATATCTCCTTGTTTATTTCTAAATATACTACGTATACGACCTTCTACTTTTTTTAAAAAAGGAAACCCCCTCCCACAACTACAATCTGCTTCCGAAAGAACACCTCGGTCTTCAATTTTATATCTAATCAAAGGCATCGTATAATTGGTAAGCAAGGTGATGATTATTTCACCTGATTCCCCCTTGTTTACTTCCTTCCCATTATCACTCACAATTTCCAAATAATGTATATTGGGAATTAGATGCAGCTCATAACTTTTTTCACAATTACAGGCAATATCACCTACCTCTCTGGAACCATAACAATTAAATACGGGAGCATGAAATACTTCTTTGATCCTTTCTCTAAATTCAGGAAATAAAACGCCGGCCGAGGTCATAATAGCTTGTGGAGAATAAATTGATAAATGTTGTTCTTGAATAAAACGACATAACTCATCAATACTGTTTGAATAGGCAAGTATTAAGCGAGGCTTTATCTTATTAATCCTTTGCACGTAATCATACAAATTTCTCTCGGTCATCATATAAGAGTTTAAAGTTGTTACCCCATAAAGCTGCTGCTTGAGATACACTTTTATGCCCTGGCTACCCTTTAATATATCTTCTATTGCGCCCCACAGCTTCACTATGGGTTCACCAATCTTTCTTCCGGTCCATTCATCAAATAATATTTTAGTGGCTATCTGCCATTCCAGGCAATATCTATCTTGATAAAATATTGCTGGCTCTCCGGTTGATCCGCTAGTAGTATTCCGATAATAAGTATTATCTCTAAATTTATATAATTGATTAAAATCTTTTCTGATAATGTCTTTAGTTAAAATAGGAAATTTTTTAATATCCTCAAATATCGTATCCTCTGAAAATCGAATATTATATTTTTGAATAATCTGCTTATAATAAGGAATATTTTGACCGGAATATTTAACCAGTTCGAAGAGTTTTATCCTCTGAAGATTACGATTCTCCTCCAAGGTATTCCATTGCTGGTCTTTTAACTTCTTATAATATTCCAATACTCTCCAATGTTTAACATATTTCCAGTAAATAGGAAGTAAAATGTTCCTTCGGAATTTTGCTCCGATATCGACTCTGTCAATAGTCACGAATTACTCCTCTCTTATTTTCAATTACTCTATAATTTTTTATAAATTTGTACTAAAGGTTTTATAATTTTAAATATTTTTCTATTTTTTATTTTTGACTCATAAAAATTACGTAATCGCTTTGACTTGTCAAAACGTAAAGGAACGGTAGTGTGTAAATTAATCGGGCATAGCTCACACCAATCAAATAGATTCTCTCTAAAATTTATCCATCGATTACTGTGCCATAATTCCGTTAAAGTGTTCTTAAATAAATTTCCCATTAAAGGTTCGTGGGTATATTCTACTATATGACAGGGATGAACATCACCATTAGCCAGGATAAAGGCAAGTTCCTGGGCAATCTGGCAAGAACGGATATGGCTATTTTTAGGTTGATATACCCCTTTCGCCCAATTAGAAAGAGAAATGCTTTCTTCGGAAAATAATCCTTTCAAATTACGTATAGCCACCGTGCGTACATCTCTATTCAAGTTTTGACAGAAATCTACCGCTTTCGGAATAACCTTTTTTTTAAAATAAAGAATCTCTTCTTCGGTTAATAAGTTTTCCTTTTCAAAATCACCTTCTAAGTAGGACACTGCCATCCGATTTGAACCAAGTTCATAATGAAGTTTAAGTAATTCTGCAAATGAATTAAAATTTTCTCTGACCAGTATTGATTGAGTATTTACTTTAAAATAAGGATATTTTTTTTCAAGTTGAGATAATATTTTAATCGCTGAGATCGTTTTCATCCATAACTGATTAGTACCTCTCATTTGTGTACTTATATCCGGATAGGGAGTATATAAGGAAATGGTGATAAAATTTAAACCTGCTCTAATGAGAGTTTCCGCATATTCGGGAGTAATCATAGAACCATTAGAATTTAATTTAACTATCCAACCATAGCTTCTACCAATTTCTATTAATTCAGGTAATCTAGGATATAAGGTTGGTTCACCACCACTAATAATGAATAGTTTTGCTCCTAACTGATATGCTTCTTTAAGGATTCTTTTCCAATCATCAAAAGTTAAAAGGTCTTCTTTTCTTAACTTATTGTATAATTCGCGACGATAAATACAATTTTTACAGTTTGCATTACAGGCAAACGTTGGTTTGATTATTAATTTTCTTAAAGGATATTTTTTCATTAATTTTACCTTTTTTAAATTTGTTTTTGTACACCGTATCTGTTCTGATATTTAGGAATTAGATACCTCTTTAAATAAATTCATCCAATCTTTAACTATACTTTCAATCCCATATTTCTCCACACTTTTTCGTGTATTTGCCTTCAATTTTTCATACAAAAGGAAAAAATCCGGGTTGCTGTGAATGCTTACAATAACCGATAATAAATTCCATTAATAGAATATCTATACTCGATGCTTAAATTATAAATTTGGGTAATTTATTAATCTTTTACCCGAGAGAACGCATACATGTGCTTTCCGGAAGGACTAGGTTTTATTTCATCAACTATATTATATTTTATTTTGGTTCCTTCTCCCATTATCCTACGAATTTTCTGACTAATCTCTCGAAATTCTTTATCCACATCTTTTAACTTTGTTTGATCCATTAGCACCAAATTTATAATAATATATTCAACTGCTTCTTGAATGATTTGAAATTTTTTAATATTTTCTTTTGGGTGAAATAATACAAAAAACGAGTCATCGTCAATATAATCGCCAAATTTATTTATAAATACACTTTTAATACGACCGTTAATTTTTTCTAAAAGAGGAAATCCATGCTCACATTGCCCATACATATCAGAAAGAATTCCTCTATCCCCAATTTTATACCTAATTAAAGGCATGGTGTAATTGGTTAACAAAGTAATGATGATATTTCCCGTTTTACCCAATGCCACTTCTTTTCCTTTATTATCCACAACTTCCAAATAATGAATATCCGGTATTAAATGTAGCCCACTACTTTTTTCACAATTACAGGCAATATCACCTACTTCTCTTGAACCATATCGATTAAAGACAATAGCCCGAAATACCTTTTCGATTTTTTTTTGAATTTCAGGATATAAAACACTTGCCGTGCTCATAATAGCACGTGGAGAATGAATTGATATATTATTTTTTTGAATGAAACAAGCTAATGTATCAATACTGCTTGTATAGGTTAATATTAAACCAGGTTTTATGTGATTAATCTTCTGCACAAATTCATACATACTTTTATCTGTCATCCTATTGGAATTTAGAACCGTTACTCCGTAAAACTTTTGTCTAAGATATCCTTTAAAATTTTGACCACCTCTTAAAGCATCACTTAATGAAGCCGATATTCTTACCATAGGGTCTCCAATTCGTCTTCCAGCCCATTCATCAAATAGAATTTTAGTGGCTATTACCCATTCTAGGTAATATTTATCTTGATAAAGTTTCACCGGTTCCCCTGTTGAACCACCCGAACTATTCGTATAATAAGTACTATCTCTAAATTTATATAGTCCATCAAAATGATTTCTAATAATATCCTTGGTTAAAAGAGGGAATTTTTTAATATCATCAAATATAGTATCTTCTGAAAATTGTATATTATGTTCTTTAATCATCTTTTTATAGTATGGGATATTTTGACTTGCATATTTAATAAGTTTAAAGAGTTTTATTCTCTGAATCTCCCGATTCTCTTCTACAGTATTCCATTGGTGATTTTTTAACTCTTGATAATACCCCAACACATTAAATCGCTTAATATACTTCCAATAAAATGGAAAAAAAACACTTCTTCTTAAATAAGCTCCAATTGTATGATCGATATAAGACAAAATATTTCACCTCTTTTTTGTAATATTACTTCTGATCGACTACATAATTATATTACTCACAATAAAACCTGTTAATGTGTAAATTGAAATATCCTTCTGTATTGTTGAACTAAAAATTCTATTAATCCAGAACCACCGAGAATAATAATAATCCAATTCGTTAATATATGATGACGGATACTCGTACCATAATTTACTGTCCCCATTGCCCATAAGAATGTCATAGAAAAATAAATTACCAAAAACAATCCCCAAATACGACGCTGGATACCTTCTGCCCGGGACCAGAATATAATGCTAAAAAATATTAACGCAAATCGAAGCAAAGATTCAGCTGCACCATAGATATCTAACCAATTCGTCACTTGCCAGGGAAACGGTGCATAGAGATAATAAATGTAAATTAACCAACCTGATTTCATTAATGAAATTGGTGAAGAAACATCCAATGTTATACCGTAAATTGCCCGTGCATAAGATGCACTTATCTCTATTGCCCTTACCCTATATTCTTCAGCATATTTTAGCCATTCACCTGATAGAAATGCTTCCACAGGTCCCAATCCACCAACCTTAAATTGAATCCCAATAATTAATGCTACTATTATCAGAATTAATAAAAGGCTGACAGTAATCAATCTCCGCTTCGAAAAGCGCCACTTATCACTTAGGGAACCGGAAATTTGTTGAGGAAACCATAGAAAAAGAACCGGCACTAAAAATAATGCATATAAAATTAAAGCCCTCTGGAAAAGACCCATAATCAATGCCGAAAACACACATAATATCATTGCCCCTTTTGCAGGCTTTAAGTGGAATCGTATCCCCCAATAAACTGAAAGTATAAAAAAAAGTATTTGATATGATTCGCATAAAATTTTTGAACAGAATATTAGATTAGTCGGTAATAATCCATATATGAGCAGCAGCAACACAGTATATTTTGAAATATTCAACAATTCTATTATTTTTACTAATACAAAACATGATAAGAGAAATGCAAGAATAGAAAGCTCTTCTCCAAATAGTTGGGAGGGCCCAAAAATTCTATAAAAAATTCCTAATAACTGCGCGTAAAAATTAGCACCAACTGAAAATGTCCATTTCCCACTTATAGCCCATTCTATTGCAAGGCGGTGAAAATTTAGCGGATCAGGTTCTGCACCCGGAAAAGTATAAAAATAAGAGTTGATTATTGCGATAAAATGATGTAAAAGCAAAATAAAACCAACGGCAAGAGTTAATTTTTTATCTTTCTTTATTTTCCAAAATTTATATACTATAAAAAATGATAAAAATATAAACAACCAACCAGACCAGTCACTTAACATCATTTTGATCATAAATTTAATTTCTCCAATTTAAATATACTTTCTCAGCAATCCCCTTCTTCAAATAGGTTCAACCAGTTTTCTATAGTATTAATAATATTATATTTTTCAATACTTTTCCGTGAATTTTTCTTTAATCTCTCATGTAATTCCCTATCATAAAATAATTTTTCCATTGCTAATTTTAAAGCTTCCTCATCTTCAACAGGGATAAGTAAACCATTTTCCCCATCATTTATAATTTCAGAAGTTCCAGTCTCACAATTCGTGGCAATTATAGGAGCTCTGCAAGCTAAAGCTTCTAACAAAACATTACTAAAGCCTTCATGTCTTGAAGATGAAATAAAAAATTTAGCATATTTCATATAAATAAATGGGTTATCAACTTTACCGAATAATAAGACCTGACTTTTTAAATCATATTTAACTATTAACTTTTCTAAATATTTTCTTTCTTCACCTTCCCCTAAAATAACTAACTTTACCCTTTTTCTTAAATTTGTTTTTGCAAAAGATTTTATTAAAATATCAAAACCTTTTTGTCTATCCAATCTTCCAACTGCTAAAACATAATCAAATTTAAATGGTTTTGAAGCAAGCAATTTCTGATCTATTAAGTGTAAGTCTATCGGATTATAAATAGTTTTTATATTTTTTAATTTATAATTATTATTTAGTTTCTTTTCTATTTCAGAGGAACAAGTTACTATCTTTTTTACATTAGGAAGCTTATAGATAGTTTTTAATAAGAACTTTCTGTATAAAGGGAAAAAATCAGGATTATTGCGAATACTTACAATAACCGGCTCGAAAGTTAAAATAGGTTGCAAATTACCCATAAATGAAACGATAAAGTCTGGCGAAAGCTCTCTTATCAGCTTATTTAATTCTATAACTCTACGAAAAGTATTTTTAATTTTTCTCCAAAGATTACCGGTTGGAGTTTCTAAATTTATTAACTTCCCTTCTATTTCATACTCTATGGGGCTGTGGTAAATAACTACATAAATCTCGAAGCATTTACTTAATTTTTTACTTAAGACGCTCACAACCCTCTCGGCACCGCCTTTTGCTAAAGATGGTACTATTAACATAATTTTTTTCATATCAATAAATTTCCTTCAAAATCTCTGTTATTCCATTAAGTAAATTTAATTAATTATCGTTTCTAAATTTTATCAATAGGTTTGTTTTTATATTTGTTAAATATCTTTTTATATTCACAAAATATATGAAACATTTTGGCCCGAACAAAGAACCAACTATACAGATATAATACCTAATACAAAACGGATACAATGAAATTGCTTTTATCAAATATCTTTGTCCCTCTTTCGTTTTTCCCATATGGCATAATCTATTTCCTATATAGAAATGATGTTTGCTATTTGCATATGAGCGCCCTTGCAACTCATTACTATATTTTACTAAAATTATTTTTGCTGTAATAATTTTAGCTTCCAGATTTTTAGATACTTGATTAGGATGTAACCGGTATTTCACAAGAGGAATTTTAATAAGGGCAAACCTATAATATTTTGCAATTCTTATCCACATATCCCAATCTTGCTGGGTGTTTAGTAAATCATCAAACAAGCCAACTCGATTAAAACACTCTTTCCTTATAAGCACAGTGGGCACACTTATTGGATTTGTAGAAAGTAAATCTTCGTAAATATAGCCGTCTTTTTTGGGCAAACATCTTTTACAAATATAATTACCCTTTTCATCAATATTATACGACCAGGAGCATACTACTCCAACCTCGGAAGATTTATTTTGTAAAAGTTGAACCTGCTTCCCAAGTCTTTCGGGCAAAAATTCATCATCTGAATCTAAAAAGGCAATATATTTTCCCCGTGCAACTTTAATTCCTATATTTCTAGCTACTGAAATTCCTTTATTTTTCTTATATTTTTTAATATATTTAACTCTTTTATCTGGAAATCCTCTTATAACATCTTCAGTATCATCTGTACAACCATCGTCAACAACAATAATTTCAAAATCCTGATAAGTTTGCTTTAGAACACTATTAATGGCTTTATCGATAAAATTTGCCTGATTATAGGCTGGAATAATTACACTTACTGTTGGTTTTTTTATCATAGTCATTCTCTCTTATTTCTTCATCAAAGATTTATAGAAAAATTTGACTTCGCTAAAAATATCATATTTAGGATAATATTTCTGCAAGAGCCATATTGAGGTAATATATACACCAATACTCATTATAACTATCATGGAAAATATTGATATGCCCACAACCAAAGACTGTCCTACCGGATTCCAATATAATTTAGCTATATATATACTTCCTGTCATAACCAAAGAACAGAATAAAGGCGGCCAAAAAGTCTCAAAATATCTATACCAGGATACCCTGATAATCTTTTGAGAAAATGGATACCATATAATTAACATTCCTGCTACACTCAAAATTACCCCTATGGCTGCCCCCGAAATACCCATTACCTCTATCAAAGGATAAATAACAAGCAATATAATAAAGCCTCTAAGTAACTGCATATAAAATTCATAATTAGGGTATCCGCTTCCGGAAAATAATGGACTCCCGGTAGAAACTACAGATTTAATCAATCCTGCCACTGCCAGGAGCTGAATAGCTTTTACCATAGGTATCCATTTTTCGCCTAAAAATACCTGCGTGAATTCGGGAGCTAACAATACCATCCCTGCAGTAATAGGTAAGGAAATTGCTAAGGTTAATCTCATTATTCGAAAATAAGCTTTCTGTACTCTGGCTTTCTGATCTTGAATTTTTGCATAAGCGGGAAATGCCACACTTGATATTACCTGAGTAATTTCGGTTTCTAACATATTTGAGATCCTATATGCCATTTGATAAAATCCAAGAGCCATAGCACTGAGCACTCTTCCCACAAAAATATCATCAATATGTTCACCAATAAATATCAACATATTCGAACCGAGAACCCATCTTCCAAAACCAAAAAGCTCTTTTGCTTTTCCAAAATCTTTACTAAAATTTGGTCTATAGGGGTGGATTAAATAACTGACTATAAGATTAACTACATTTTCCGCGAATAAACCCAACACCAGTGCCCATACACTTCTTAACATTAAAGCAGCTAAAATTGCAACAATAAAGTTTGTAGATATTCCTACAAACCGAGATATAAATACTTTATTAAATTCTAATTCTTTCTGAAAAAAAACTACCCCTATGTTTGAAAATGCATGAATAAAAGTAGTAAATCCCAAAACCTGAATTATGGGTCTAACTGCTGGTGAATGAAAAAATACCGCAACATAAGGTGCTGCAAGATAGAGCATTATAAATATTATAAATCCCCTCATAATTAATACTGTCCAAGCCGCATCCAGGTAATTATGAGTATTTTCTTTTTTCTGAATTAAAGCATGGCTAAAACCAGTTGTGGAAAAAGTTTCCAAAGCGGACATCGTAAGCAAGGCTATTCCCATTAAACCAAAATCAGAAGGAGCGAGAATACGACCAATGACTACTAACCTTATTAAACTAAGAACTTTTCGAATTATTTTAAGAGAAGAGATAAAAGCGCCACCCTGCACCATCTTTTGAGGTAAGGTTCTCTCCGATTTTCTAATATTTTTTTGCTTTTCTTTCAATATGTTTTTTATAGGCAAATGATTATCTCCTCTTTAAATTCAATATTCTTTATGAAACCATATTATTTTCTATAAATCTCATTGTATACTTTCAGGGTTTGTCTGGCTGTCCTCTCCCAGGAAAATTGCTTAACTCTTTTAAATCCACTTTCTATTAATTGTTTCCTTAAAGTTTTTGAATTGACAATATCGTTCATTTTTTCTGCAATTTCTTGAATATTATTCGGGTCAACCAAAAGAGCCGCTCCACCGGCTACTTCCGGCATTGAAGAAATATTAGAAGTAATAACAGGTATTCCACATTCCATTGCTTCTAAAATTGGTATTCCGAAACCCTCATAAAAAGATATGAGTAAAAGTGCTTCAGCTTTAGAATATATCGTTTTCAAATATTTTTCAGGAATAAATCCTGTAAAAATCAAGCTATCTTTTACCCCTAAATTTTCAGCCATGGTTATATATTCATGATAAGTGGAATATTTCTTTCCGGTTAAAACCAAAGAAATCTTTCGGCTATCATGCTTTTCTTTATAAACCGCAAATGCTTTGATCAATCCCTCCAAATTCTTATGGGGTCTCTTTTCTCCCACATAAAGAAAATATGGTTTTTTAATCGCATATTTTTTTAAAATTTCACTGTTTGCCATACCACCATTTACCTTGGGATACATACCTAAATTGCTCGCTTCATATATTACCCTAATCTTTTCTTTATTTATTTCCAACAGTTGGATAATATCTTTTTTCGTACTCCGGGATACTGCAATTATTTTACTGGCTTTCTCTGCTCCCTTTTTCATAGTATATTTTAAATATTTTGATTTAATTGTGGAGAACTTATTTAAAAAATAGGGATATTTTATATATTTTAAATCATGAAATGTTACAATACTTTTTGTGTTACCGTAAAGTGGTAACTCAGAATTTAAACTATGAAACAAATCAAATTTAAAACGGTTTCTTCTGAGGAGATTATAATAATAAAATTGTTTTTTAGGACCAATCGCCGAAACATCATCTCTTATTAAGGTAAAATTTCGTTTATTTTTTAAATTAAATATTGGGTGACTGTCATTTAACTTTTTCTGTAAGCAAATATAATATTCATTCTTGCTATCAATTTCTGATAATGCATTGAGCAATTGTAAAGAATATTGTCCCACTCCTGTCGTTTCATTAACAATTCCTAAAGCATCTATCAGGATTTTCAATCTTTTCTCCCATGGCTAGAATTTTTTTGAATATCGTATTTTCTTTTCACTAATCTTTGCACAAATAAATCAGGTATTGGTTTAAATAATTTTGAATTGATTCCAAATTTCAGGATACAGAAACGCAATACTCAATTTGCACGACGCAATACGATACACTATATACTATCGACTATTTCCCCGTACATCTCATATCCTTGTATTTTTAATTGGTTAATAAACATAAACCAATATCGCCATCACCCCAAAAATTGCTTCCACACCCATCAGCACCAGCACCAGATTCCTTTCACTAATCCCACCAAATAACTTCATAATCAATTGACACAATCCAACTGGACCACTGCTAGGACAATATAATTTTCCATTTTTATAGATACCCCACCAATTCCTGCTGGGAAAATGATTTTTTGCTTTAATTAAAAAATCCACCATGTAAGGAATCATTAAAATAATTCCTGCTGCCTCAAAATTTCCGATAATTACAGCACTGGCAATAACTGCTCCGATAGTTAAAGTTCCCACATCCCCTACTAAAATCTTAGCCGGATACCAATTATAATAAATTGTGGCAAGAAGGGCGCCTAAAGCAGCAATCAAAATTATAAATGCGGTAATTTCTTGAAGTAAATAAGCAATAATAGCCAAAGAACTAATAGCCACTAAACCCATTCCCGCTTCTAAACCATTAAATCCTGCTAACATATTTACCGCATTAGCTGCCCCGGTAATCCCCAAAGGCACTAAAATTAAAGAATAAAAGATACCAAAATTTATTATTTCCAATCCAGGGATTTTCATCAAACTATCTCCTTCTTTTATAGCCATTAAAGGTAATGCAGCAAATACTGGCATAATTGCCTTAATCCCTTGTCTTATAGAAATCAAATCATCAAAAATACCAATTAAAACTACTATTAATACTGTAGATAAGACTGCTAGTATAGGGGTTAGGCTAACCGAAAGAAATATATCAAAAAAAGTTCTCAAAAAAATAGTAGCCACGATTCCTGCTCCAAAACCAATTGCTATCACCAGTCCTCCCATTTCGGGAATCTCTCCTTGTTTCTCACTATTCATATTCTTACCCACAATCCCTGCTTCCCTTAAGCGAGGAATTACTATAGGGAAGCTAATAAAACTAACTATAAATGAAACTAAGAATATTAAAAATACCATAATAACTTATCTTTTTCCTCCTTCAACTCATATTCTCTCGAATACTTCATAATATTTCTTGGTCATTTTACTACGCGTAAAATGCTTTTCAAAATATTGTCTCGAATTTTTTCCCATATTTTCCAACACTTGTGGATTATTGTAAATATATTTTATTTTTTCAACCAACTTATTTACATCGCCCTGGTCTATTCTGAAACCACATTTTGCATCTTCTATAATCTCTGCAACTTCACAATTTTTACCAACTAACCCCAGGACAGCACGGCCGCTTGCCAATATCCCATACAATTTTGAAGGCACAGCCAATCCTTCAATTCCTTTTTCCATAGTGACGATGGAAATATCTGCTGCTGATAAGGAATAAGATAAATCTTTTTTTAATTGATAAGGTAAAAATTTTACATTAGTTAAATTATTTTCTTTAGCTATTTTCTTTAATTCTTTCAATCCTCCGCCATCACCAATAAATAGAAATAATATATCATCGTTATACTTTAAACTCTCTGCTGCCCTTATAATGCTTTTCAAATCCTGAAATAATCCGATATTGCCAGAATACAAAATAACTATTTTATTAGATAAATGGTGCTTTTTTACAAACCAACTTTCTTCCTTCTTAATTGGAAAAATCTTTTTCTCATCAGCCCAGTTATGGATAATTTTAATTTTATTATTATCTAAATCCGGGTATTTCTCTTCAAGTTTTTCTAGCATAAAATCCCCTAACACAATAATTTCCTCTGCTTTCTTTAAAATACGATAGTGAATTTGGTTCCATATTTTCACAATAATGCTATTTTTTTTTAAATACCCTAGCCGAATAGCAATATCCGGATAAATATCATGAACAAGATAAATATATCTTTGATTTTTTATTTTTTTTAGTAAAAATCCTAATAACGGCAAAAAAGGAGGATTAGATACAATCAGCAACAGATACTTATTTTTTGAAAATAGTAATTTAAAAGAAACAGAAATAAAATAAGATAGGAAATTACATAATCTTCCTATCATCATATTTTTGTTAAATTTCGTAGCAGCTACGCGATAGATATCTATCCCTCGATATATTTCTTCTTTCAAATATTTTTCTTTATTTTTATAATAACTTGGCTTTGCAGTTAGAACTTTAATATGATAGCCATAACTTATTAAATCTTCTGCTAATTCAGTGAGTAATTGACCGGTGGCTGCGAGGTCAGGATAAAAATATTGTGAAAGAATCATTAATTCTTTTTCTTTTTTTATCATTTAATAAAATTATCACCTATTCTAATTTTTTATTATTCCATTATTCGTATTTTATGTTATTCTATTTGCTTCTTTTATACCACTCAATCGTCCTCTTCAATCCTTCCTCAAAATCC
>Ga0210003_1002143_pt1 | contig 16868 bp, 6 predicted proteins | sample LantaG_FD_182804 | JGI IMG/M metagenome (GOLD analysis project Ga0210003, IMG submission 182804) | Deep subsurface microbial communities from Baltic Sea to uncover new lineages of life (NeLLi) - Landsort_02402 metaG (SPAdes) (version 2) | ecosystem: Environmental > Aquatic > Marine > Oceanic >...
ATATATCTCACGGCATTTTAGCATCGACAGCTAATGTTCAAGAGTATGTGGTACAAAGATACAAAAGAGAAAGAAGTGCTAAACTAAGGAATGCTAAAATTAGATTATCTAATATCAAACTTGATCAAATTATTCAAGTTATGAGAGGTAAGTCTAAATGGCTTAAATAACAGATATGGCAGAAATAAAGAATAGTTTTCTAAGGTCCAAGATGAATAAAGACTTGGATGATAGACTTATACCTAACGGTGAGTATAGAGATGCACAGAACATATCTGTAGGTAAGTCAGAAGATGACGACATAGGTTCTTTAGAAACTGTTTTAGGAAATGTTTTAATTAGTGCTACTAATATAGTTAATGCTCCAAATTTAAAAATAATAGGTTATTTAACTGATGAATATACAGACACCGTTTTTGTTTTTGCAACTGACTATACTGATGGAGCAAATTACAATAGTGCTCCGGTAAGACCTACATCTTCTTCTACTTGTGTTATATACTCCTGGACCGCTAAGGATCCTAATAACATATCCACGTTAATAGATAATGAGTTCCTTAATTTTTCTACAACAAACCCTGTTCAAGCTACTTTAATAGAGAATTTATTATTTTTTACAGACAATAGAAATCAGCCTAGAAAAATAAACACAACTAGGACTTTAGGTTATTATACATCTGAAGATCAAATCTCTGTAGCAAAATATAATCCATACTTACCTATAAGTTTAATTAAAAAAGAAACTGGTATAGTTAATGCTATAACATCTTCCACTGTATTTACACTGAATGTAGCTAATCCTAAAATTATTGTAGGTATGTCAGTTGTTAGCGCTAATAAAACTGGTACTCAAAAAATACAAGGAGATGAATTTATAACTGTTACTAATGTAAATGGAGCTATAATAACATTATCCTCTGGGCCAACTAGTGCTGCTAATAATCCTGCTGTTGACGATAATTTTATATTTTTAACTTCTACAATGACAAACAAAAGTAGCGAAGCTAATTGGCCTGGAGACCCTGACTATTTAGAAGATAAATTTGTAAGATTTAGCTATAGATTTAAGTATGATGATGGTGAGTATTCTATAATTGCACCATTTACTCAAATAGCTTTTATTCCAAAACAAAAAGGTTATTATTTAAACGGAGATGAAGACGCGGCTTACAGAAGTACTATTCTACAATGGATGGAAAACAATGTTGACAATGTAGAATTGCTAATCCCGCTGCCTGACAAAGCAAACCTATTAAATTCTTCGTATAAAATAACATCGATGGATGTTTTGTACAAAGAATCTGACGCTTTAGTTGTAAAAGTTTTAGAAACATTAACTACCACTGAAGTAATAGAAAGTTCTAGTGATAACATTTGTACTTATAGTTATCAATCAAGAAAACCATACAAAACACTTACTCAAGCTCAAACCATAAGGGTTTATGATAAAGTTCCGGTAAGAGCTTTAGCTCAAGAAACATCAGCTAATAGAGTTATATATGGTAATTTTCATGATGTATATACTCCACCTTCTAATGTAGATTATACAGTAAATACTTTAGAAAAAAATACTTTTTCTTCTGATAGCTGGATAGAATATCCTAATCATTCTTTAAAACAAAATAGAAACTATCAAGTTGGTTTTGTTTTATCTGATAAGTTTGGAAGACAGTCGCCTGTTTTATTATCTCCAGTAACTACAAATAACACTGTTGCTAATGCTTTAGGTTCTACAATATTTTCACCATATTACTCAGCTACTGATAATTTAAACGTAAGAGATTGGTTTGGAGATACTTTGCAAGTTGTTGTAAATAGTGAAATACAATCAAACAATAGTGGAAACAGTCAACCTAATTTTTCTACAGGTGAACCTGGACTTTACGCAATTAGAACTGGCACGGGTAAAGGTTTTGAGATAAACCCTGGAATAGGTTCAGAAGCCACCATCGTTAATAATGTTTACACTTTTGCATTAGATCTTGCCGCTGGAATTAATAATGTTATTCCTGCTGAAGGAGATTTTTTAAGAGGAGAATATCTTGATTATGTAGAAGTAATAACAGTTACACTTGCCGCACCTTTTTATACCGTTACAACTGGTTTGAACGGTATTGCCAATGTCAATGCTCAGATTAATAGTTCTTATTTAAATAATTTTCAAAACGATCCAGACATAAAATATGCTTATTCTATAAATCCAACAGGTTGGTATTCATACAAGGTTGTTGTTAAGCAGACTGAACAAGATTATTATAATGTATACCTTCCAGGTATATTAGATGGTTATCCTACATTAGACAATAATCATCCAATAGCATTTCCTACAGGAGAAAATGGTAAAACAGCAAATATTGTTTTAATAAATGATAATATAAATAAAGTTCCTAGAGATTTAGCAGAAGTTGGCCCTGATCAAAAACAGTTTAGAAGTTCTGTACAATTATTTGGTAGAGTGCAAAATACAATCGTAGGAACAGCTGCTGGAGCATCGTTAAACAATATACAGTATTACCCAGGAACAAGTACCGACACCGCGATAAGTATAGCTACAACTAATGATTCTAACATGGAGTTTGCAAATCTTAGCGCAGAAGGTCAAACTAATATATATCAAATAGATAGCAAACCTTTAATAGCTAGATTAGCAACTTCAAATTCTATAGGAGTTGTTAGTAGTGTTACTGCTAACGTAAATATGCAGCCTTTTTTAGCTATTTATGAAACAGAACCTGTTGATTCGTTATTAGATATATACTGGGAAACAACTACAGTTGGTATGTTGTCTGATTTAAATGAAGATGTTTCAACTGGTTATGAAGGACCAACTAGTCTTGCTTTTGATTTTTCTAGTTTCAATGAAGGTATTGCACCTGGTGCTGCTATTACAGATTTAGTATGGCCTACATCTAATGAAGGAGCTGTTTTTAATAACACAAACCCTACAACAGCAACAAGTTTCTCAGTGATTGATTCTAATGAAAATGACGTAACAGATGAATTTTTCTTATATCAAGAAACGGCTGTTGGAGCAGATCAATATAAATATCAAATTAAAACAGGTGCTATATCTAATGGCAAACCAAGTGATGCATTTTTTACTTATAAAAACGATTCTCTTGTCACGGGTAATTATACTTTTTCAATAGAAATCACCCCAACTCTAACTCCAGCCGATGCAAACACTATATCTATTCAAGGTGCTTTCAGTAATCTAGACCCAAGCTTTTCCCCTGCTTTAGCTTTAATAACTAAAACAGTTGATGAAGCTAATATTGGTACACTAAGTGCTATAAATGGAACTAATGTAAGTAATATTTTATCTGAACAAAAATCTCAATTACAATGGTCTATAACCGCTGGTAACCCAACGGGTATTAATGGGCAACCTGCTTTTGCTATAGAGGCTTCTACAGGAATACTAACACAAACAATTAATAATACACCTAATGGTTTATATGATTTAACTATAACACTAGAGGATTCAGTGCTTTCCTCTGTTCAAGGAGTAGGAGGAGAAACAATAACTGGACAACAATTAGTTAGAATAGGACCAACACCTGTCAACAACGGTGTAAAATCAACTTGTGTACCTGGTATTACAGATGCATCAGCAATGTTTCCTACTAATGGAACAATAGCCCCTTGGAATTGGAGTTCAACCAGTCAAACATTAACTGCTGTATGGTTTCTTTCAGACACTGTAACGAGTGGAGCGGCTAGAACAACATACTTAGAAGGAACGGGTTGGCCAACTGGAACAACACCTAGCGGAACAAATGGAGTTTTTGCTGGTTCTGGTTCTGGATCAACAGCTGTAGTTGGTTGTAATACTATACACAAACTTGGAAGTGCATTAACTCAAGGTACAGTAGCTCTTTCGTTAAACATGCAATTGAATCTTGTTGGTGGTGGAACGCCTCCAAATATAGAAGGGGAAATTGAAAGTTGGAGAATATACCATAGAACTGGTAATACTCAGGCTTGGGTTTCTATAGCTGATATAAATAATCACACTATACCTGCTGCTGGAATACAAAGAAGTTCAGGAAATGGACCTAGAATACAAACACTTTCAACGACTGGAGCCTATTATTTACAGTATGTAATGGCTTATAACACGCCAGGAGAATATTTAGTTGTAGCTGTAAATTCACAATCAACAACTTCCGATAGTCAAACACAAGCTTTACTTACATGGGTAAATTCAGATGATTTAAACTATGGTACTTGTGTAATTGAAAATGGATCAAACACAACTAGTGGCGTTGCTACAACATATGAATATGGTATAAGCACTTCTACAGGATCTTATGGTTGTAGTTTTGGTTTAACATCCATATATTCTAACGTGGCATATGGGCAATATATAGGTCAATTTTTTACAACAAACACTCTTTCAACTCCTTATCCGTTTGCAACTGATGCCACTGATTCTAATGGAGTAACGCATACTAATTTTTATTCTTATAAAATGAAAGTTGGTCCTTATAGAGAAGCAAGTAATGATCATAAATACAGCTTTAGTACTAGATTTACTACTGGTGCTGGCAACTTGGCTAAAATATATAATCCACCAAATTGGACAACTAATTGTTACGTGCAAAACTGTGGAAATATGGCTAATTCATCAAACAGTTGTAATCCTTTAGCTTTAACCTATCCATATACTATGGATACTACAACTGTAGGTTAGTAATAATTATGAAAAATAAGTGATAATAAATTATGGCAGCGACACTTGAATTAAAATATTTTAATACATTCTGGTTAAAAAAGATCAAGAGTATTACTGATGTAGAGACAGTAACACCTATCGTAGCTACAAATACAGCTGTTAATACAACTGTTATTGACATAACTGATACAACTAGTAAAATAAAAGTTGGTGCAGGTCAAACTGTTACAAATCTAACAAATACAACTAGTTTTGCTTCAGGCGTGGTTACAGTTGTTGGTAGAGATAATTTAAGCGTAACTGTTGGTACTCCAGCTTTAACAACAACAACTAATGCAAATAGTGCTTCAACTGCGTCTACTACATTAACACTAACTACTTCTAATTCTAATGTTAAAATTGGTATGGCTGTAACAGGTACTGGTATCGCATCGGGAACTTATATAGATTCAGTCACAAGTCCAGCTTTTATTTTTGAATTAAACCAGGTTGCAACTCTAGCAGTAGACGAAGCATTGACATATACGTCTAGTATAAATATAACTGCTGCTGATAATTTAACCTTTACAGGTAAAGCAACTGACATTGGTATACCAAAAGAGTTTACTGATGATCCGTTAACATCTTGGTACGAAGAAGAGTCTAGAATAAGAGGTGGTTATAATAATTTAACAGTTGATTTTGGTGTTAAAGCATATTTAGTTGAAGATACAACTCGTCAACAAAATAGAATTGCAGCTCTGATATATTCAGGTTTATTTAATTCTAGAACAGGTGTAAATAATACTAATCAATTTTCAGTTGGTACAGATATAACTAAAAGCGCGGACCCTGCAAATGGATCTATACAAAAGCTTTATTCTGAAGACACTAATCTTATTATATTTCAAGAAAATAAAGTTAGTAGAGCTTTAATAGATAAAGATGCTATATATTCTGCAGAAGGTTCTGCCGCTATAACTTCTACTCCTTTAGTCATAGGACAAATAATTCCTTACGCGGGAGAGTATGGTATATCAAAAGATCCAGAAAGTTTTGCCGTGTATGGTTATAGAAAATACTTTACAGACAGATCGCGAGGTGCTGTCTTAAGACTTTCTAGAGATGGTATGACAGAAATCTCTTCTTACGGTATGCATGACTTTTTTAGAGATGAACTATCAAGTCTTAGCACTAATAAAATTGTTGGATCTTGGGACAATCATACTAAAAATTATGTCATATCTATACAATCAGCTAGTAATTATAAAACAATATCATTTGATGAAGGCGTATTAGGTTGGACAACATTTTTAGATTTTAAACCAAGTTATGCTTTTAGTCTAAACAATTTATATTACACATTTAATACGGGTAAAATGTATCAGCATAATGTTGGTAGCTATGCAAAGTTTTATGGAATCACTTATGGTACAAGTGTAACTATAGTTTTAAACTCTCAACCATCTGTTGTTAAAGTGTTTGAAACGATTAATTATGAAGGGTCAAATTATTGGCAATTAGCAAGTATGGTTGGTAGCTCAGGTGATGTGACTTTACCAATAGGTTCTTATCAAGCTCAAACAACTTTAGCTGGACTAGAAGGAGCTTTGTTTTCAAATAATTTCAAGAAAAAAGAAAGCAAGTTTTTTGCTAACCTTACAAATAATTCACCTTCAACTGCTGGTGAAGTTGTGTTTGGAAACTCAATGACTGGTATAAAAGGTTTTTTTGCAACTGTAAAAATGGAAATACCTGCTATAGTTCAATTCGACACCTCAGCAATAAAAAAAGAATTATTTTCTGTAGCATCTAATGTTGTAGAATCATCATATTAAAATTACATTATGTTAAACAAATTAAAAAATATATTATGGGACCAGGCGTAGCAATAAGTGGAGTTGCTGGAGGAGGAGGAGGAGTAATGGCGGCTTTAGGCCCTGTTGGATGGGGTTTGATGGCTGTTAGTGTTATAGGTTCATTGTTTGGTGGTGGAGCTAAAAAACGTGAAGCTCGTAGGGCTGAAGAAAGAAAACAAGTCTTAATAGGTGAGTTGAATATTTTAGAAAAAGGTAGACAAACAATATCAAATCCTTATGCGGGGGTTACAAATTTATCTGGTATGGCTAAAGATTTAAGTGGTATGGTTTCAAATCCATTTGCTAATCTTGGCGTTGCTACTCAAGCCGCAGAAATACAAATAGAAGAAGCTGATATTGCTTTAGCAAATACACTAGACACTTTAAGAGCCATAGGTTCTGGTGCTGGTGGAGCAACGGCATTGGCTCAAGCCGCCTTACAAAGTAAAAAAGGTGTAGCTGCTAGTATTGAAGCTCAAGAGGCTCAAAATGAAAAATTAAGGGCTCAAGGGGAATCAAAGTTAGAAATGTTACAAATGCAAGAAGCTCAAAGAATACAAGGAATAGGTATGAGTGAAGCGGCTAGAATTCAGCAGGCTGGAGTTGCCGGCGAACAGTTTATGTTTCAAACTAGAGAAACAAGACAAATGCAAGAGTTAAACAGAAAACAAGCTTTAATAACAGGCGAAGCCCAACAAGCTGTTGCTGCTAATCAAGGTGCTGATGCTTTATATGCTGCTGGTTTAAGTTCCGTTGGAACTATAGGGGCTGCATACATGGGTAATAGATAGTTTTAAATAAAAAATAATTATGTCATACGAAAATCCACAAGTTGTTGTAAATACAGAATCTGCAAAATATTATGCGCAGGCTATTTCTGGTATAGGGCAGAGTGTAGCAAAAGCACTACAACAAGGAGGTGATAGAAAAAGAGCCGAAGCTAAAGCTAGAAAAAAACAAAACTTATTAGATGCTAATAATAGAGTTAAATTTGGCTCAGAATATTTAGCTATTGTAAATAAATCTTTATTAGATTTTGACATGAGCTCTGAAATAAGTCCTCAATTAAATGAATTAATAGACCAAGCTGCAAATATAAAAACAAAACTAGGAAGCATGACTCAAGGAAGTTCTGAATACTATGAACTAAAAGATAATTTAAATGCTTTAGAAACTTTTTTTAGTGTAGGTTTGGAACAGGGATTAGAAAACTTTGTTGGAGTAAGAAGTGATTTTTCAAAAGCTCAAGCTGGAATAGGATCTGAACAAACATATAATGGTGAAGATCTTACTAATTTTGGTTTGTCAGCATCAGCGACGCCGCCAGCTATGATTACTGACGTTTTATCTACACTACCAAACACAAAGCCTATTAATAGAGGTTTTAAAATTCAAAGATTAAAAGGTGAAGATGGTAAGTTTGGGGCATACAATATATTTGTTGATTTTGGTGATCAATTAAAAGACTCTGATATAAGTGACTTTAGAAAATTACCACAAAGACGATATAATATTAATAAAGACTTTGGTACAGAAAGCATTGTTACAAATCCAAACATAACTGATACCGTTACTAAAACGCTTAATGATTTAAAAATAACTAAAAATGGTGAATTAAACTATAAGGGAGTAAACAATCCTTCCGCTGGTTTATTAAGTATTATAGCTACAGGTGAAACTGAAACAGTACAAAGAGCAGGTGGTTTAATGGAAATACCAAAAATTGATACTGAACTTTTAAGAGCGAAATTAAATAGTTCCTTAATGGCTAGAATAGGTGGTATTGTAAAAAGCGGTGATGCTGAAATGGGTAGTTTAGGTTTAGGTATAAATAGAATGCAAAGCTATGTTGATGACATATTACCAGAAGAATTAGATGATATGGTAGGAACTTTAGAAACAGACCCTTCAACTGAACATGGATTAACTCAAGAGTCTTACGATAAATTAGAATATGCTATCACGTTAGTTAAAAAACGACAAATAGAAGGAGGTTTATTTGGCACACCAATAGAAGGACCTACAAAACCTACAGATACTGAAGTAAAAAGAGGTGAAAAAACTAGCATGCTTTCTAATTTAGGTAAAGATTTATTAGCTTTTGACACATTAAGACCTGGTAGAGAGTCTGGTATAAGAATGGATATAATACCAGATGAAATATTCCAACAAGAACTATTAACAATTGGACCTGGTTTTACTTATAGTAAATTGATTAAAGAAGATGGTAAATATTTTATTCCTTTAAAAGTCATAGGCGCACCAGATAGTGATTCTGTTCAAATACCTTTAGCTGGTTTAAGTGATATTGCTTTGAAAAAAGCAATGTATTTATTAGCTGGAGGTAAAAAAACCGATCCTATATATAAAGAGCTTGGTGAAGATAAAAAAGAAGTTAAAGATCAATATGACGTGTTTGCAAGATAATTAAATTAAAACAAATGATAGAACTACAAGATCCTAAAACAATTGCGTACAAAGTAATTAAAGATGGTAAGGAAAAAGTATATGATATACCTGAAGATACTGTCCAAAACTTTTTAAAAGATAATCCAGATGCTAAACTTTTTGAAGAAGAAGTAGCAAAGGAAAACGGTGTTGTGGAGACGGATGCGTCTGCAGCGCTAGAAGTAGTTCAAGCGTCCAATACGGATTCAGCATTGGATCTTGGTTCTTTGGAATTTACAAGAGATAAAATCGACTTAGATTTAAAACCTACTACATTATTAGAAGAAGATCCTTTAGGTAAAAAACTAGTTCCTGACTTTGAAAATGCTATTCAATTTTCTGAAGCTGAAAATCTTTTGTTTGAAAGAGAAGAAGATAGTATAGATGAAGACGGAAAAATAATAAAAGGAGATTATGTTATACCAGTAGATTTTACTCCTTATGACAAAGAGGTTAAGGGTTTTACTGGAGAAAAACCTATTATTTCGAAACAAGGTAATATTCTTAATTCTTATACTAAAACAATAACGGTTGTTCCTTTTCAAAAAGAACTAGACGAAGCTAATGATATGCTACAAAACCCTAGTAAATTTGGTCTTACTTGGGAACCTGTTGCAAACCCTAGTACAGAAGATGTACAGAGTTTAGCTTCTTGGGTTATTAAAACAGATGAGAAAAAAGCTTTATTAAAAAAGAAAACACAAAATTATTTACAAACTTTAACAAATAAAGAAAGAGAAGCTTTAGCTCCTTATGAGGCTAATAAGTATATTAAAAACAAAGCTGAGTTTAATAGACTGCAGCAAGAAGGGCAGGTTTTACTCAATAAATATACTGATAGTACAAATCTTTTTAATTTAAAAAATATATCAGAAAAAATAAATGATCCTGATTATGAATTTAATACAGAAGGATTAGGGGATATAGAACTTGTAGAGGTTTTAGCAAAAAGAATTGAAGACATGGGTGATCCTAACATGTTATTTACTCAGTCTAGCGTGGATCTTTATAATAATCTTATAAACACTTACAACGCTGAAACAAAAAAAGTTAAAACAGTAAAACTTGAAAATGGTAAAATTTTACCTAAAGCTACTTATGATTTATTGCTTTCGCTACAAGCTGAAAACAAAAATGTTTTTAATACTTTAAGTAGTATTGAGTCAGAAAAAGAAGGTTTACCAACTGATATTAAAACTTCAGAGCAATTACTAGATTATTTAAAACTAAACTATTCTGAAATAGAAAAACTAGGAACAAAATTAAGAGATGTTTTACTTCCTTTAGTTCCAAATTTAGCCGTAGGAGCATTAGGCCTTGCGCAAGATGCAACTTTATCTCTGGTAGAATTAGTAGAGATGACAGGTATAATGCCTGAAGGCAGCGCTGAAGCAGTGTCTAGAATGAATACACCAGGTTTAAACATGCGAGGTGTTACGGAGATAAGAGAATATAAAGACTGGTTCAATAATCAATTAGAAAAAAATTATAGAGACAAATACGTTCAAGATCTTAGTTTAAAAGAAGGTTTTTCTAGTGTTACTAATACTGGAAAGTTTTTTGCTCAAGAACTAGTTGGACAAGCTGGTACTTTATCTATGTTGTATTTTGGTGGATATGGGCTTGGTATGACTGGTGTTGGTTTTGATTCGTATCAACAACAAATAAGAAATTTAAAGAACGAAGAAAAAATGCCTTTTGCAGAGCAAACCTCTACGTTAGAAAAGTTTGCAGTTGCAGCTGGGTATGCCGGACTTGAGGTAACTTTAGGTGCACTACCTACTTTAAAAATATTAAATAAGGGAAAACAAGTTATTGATGATTTTTTAGAGGCTGGAGCAAGAACTTTATTTAATAAAGGTATAGGTCAATATGCTTTAAAAGGTGCTCAAGCCGCTGGCTGGGGTATTGCTTATGAAGCACCTACTGAAGGGGCAACAGTATTTTTTCAAAATGGTATAGATGTTATTAGAGGTGCTAAAACACCAAATCAAATAATGGAAAACGTTGACCACGCTACGGTTGTTGGTGGAATGTTAGGAAGTACAATGAGTGCTTCTCCTTATATAGTTGGAGCTACTTACAGTTTGTTTTCTGATTACAACTCTTATGAAGGGTTTAGAAATAATGCCAAGCAGGTAACAAAGCTTTTTGAGCAATCAAAAGGTATGGATAAAAGAACTAGAACTTATAAAATAATACAAGGACAAATAAAAGATTTAGAAGGAAAAAATGAATCTATATTAAAAACTGTTGAAAATAAAATTACAAACAATTTAACCACTGAAGGTTTTTATGCTTTTAGAAATGCTACGACTAGACAAGAGCTTATAAGATCTCAAGCTAAAGAAGTTGAGCAAGATTACCAAAATAGTGAAAAAACAAGTGTTGATGCACAAAAAAGAGAAACTACATTACAATCTTTGTTAGATGAGTTTCAAGCTCTTGAATTAGCTAGAAGAAATTTTAAGGAATCTTTTACAATGAACATAGGTTTATTACCTAAAGAAGAACAATTAAAATATGAACAAGCAGCTAGACTTGATTTAGAATCAACTGGTAAGGATTTTACTAATCAAGAAGTTAGAGAAAAGGCTGAAAAAATATGGCAAGAAGAATCTTTTGATAAAAATTCTAAAAAAGATGCTGATACAATAAGAAGATTTAATAAATCTGGAATTAAAACATCATATGCTATGTCAGATAGCAATAGCGAAAGTATTAGAAAGTTCAAAACAGCTTTAGACGCAAGGGTTGCTGACACAAACCATTCTATGGATGAAGCCGAAGCTAAAAAACTTTTAAATGAATTCAAGGAAGGTATAAGTAATGGTACTTTAAATGGTGTTAATTTACTTACTTTTGATAAAGATGGCAAAAGAGTTTATGATATTGTTGTTGATAGAACAAATGCTATAAAAAATGGTAAAACATCTACTGGCATACATGAGATGGGTCACACTCTATTTGCTGAGACTATCAGTACTAATTCAGATGCGTTTCAGCTTGTAGCTCTTAATGTTATGGGGTGGTTAAAAATTAATAACCCAAAAGCTTATACAAGAATAAACGAAAGAATTAAAAACGAAAAAAATTGGGATGAAGTTTTAACAAACTTTTTAGAAGAAGTTCCACGTATGCAACTAGAGGCTGAAAATAATAAAGGTTTGTTAGCTATTCTTTCTCAAGGTTTACCTGACGCTATTAGCAATGCTACTGATGGATCTAGTAATTTTAATTTAAAAGGAGGTGTAGATACTATACAGTTTTTAACAACTTTAGCTAATAAACTAAAAACAGGTACATTAACAATAAACGATATAAAACAACTTAAAAAAGGCGTTGATTTAGACGGTGTTGTTGATTTAGTTGAAGAAACTACAGAAACTAAAGTGTCTGAATCTAAAACACCAGCTACAGTTTTAGCTGCAGAAGCAGTTGAGCTAGGTGGGTTTAAAAATTTATCATCTACAAAACAAGAAGACTTAAGGAGACAATACAATAATATTGCTAAAAAAGCTTTAGGATTTATTGAAGGTAAAGGTATTGAAGGTAAACCTAAAATTACAAAAGCTGAAGCTATTAGTTTTGTAGCGCTTGAAATGGAAGGTATTATAGATAGATTTAAACCTGGTAAAGGAAACCAATTTAGTACTTTTGTTGATGCAAATATAAAACCTAAAAGACAAGCTTTTTATAGTAAAGAACAAAAAATTGACAAGCAAGCTGTTGAAACTAGATTAAGTGATGAAAGAGCTAGACAAATAGAAGGAACTGAAGATGCAGACTCAAGAATTAAACTAGCTGAAAGATCAAGATCTGAAGCCAAAACAGATACAAAAAGAATAGATGTTTTAAACTTTAAAAGAGCTAAAGACAAAGTTGAAGATTTAAGTAAAGCTGTAAAACTAACGGCTGTTGATATAGCTAGTGGATTAACTTTTAAAAATATTAGTGATAAATTTGCAGGACCTGTAGGAGAAATTATATATGATATTCCTGCAGATAGAATTACAACAAATAGAACTTTAAATTATTCAGACACTGTTGTTGATGGTATACCTGTACCTTCTGAAGCAAGTAAAATACAAAGTAAATTTAATAACGAACAAGAAGTTAAAAACTTTCTTAAAATATTACCTCCTGAAAACGTAAGTCAAGATACAGCAGTTATCGGCAAACAAGGTGTTATAAAAGATGTATCAAGAGAGTTTAAAGGTATTAGTCTAGGTTTAAAAGGTAGAGTTTTAAATTACTTTTATGAAAAAACAGGTAAAAGATCTGGTGGCTTAACATCTCAACCAGGTGTTTGGAAACTAAAACCACAATTTATGAGCCCTACAGATGCTACGGTTAAAAAACTTCAACGCGACATGGGTATTACTAGTAGAGGAGAACTAAATATACCTATAAAAGCTAAAGCTAGAACTGAATTTGGAACATTTATAAAAGGTATTGCTAAGCTAGATAGTGCTTTAATCGCATTAAGACTTGCCACTCAAGCTATTGAAACATCACCTGTTAAAACAGCCAAACCTAAACAACAGATTGTAGCAGATGCTTCTGCTGGAAAAAGTAAATTAATGTTTAGTGAAACAAACCAAAGAATTGGTGATTTAATTGACTCACTTGATAACCCTAATTTTGATGTTGATAAAACTATAGATAAAATTTTAGAAAGAAATGGTATAAAACCTACGTTTAAGTTTAAAACAACTGGAGACGTAGATATATACATTGAAAACCTTAAGAAATTTGTTTTACCTTTAATGCCTAGAGATTTTTGGTTTGGAAAACCTAATAAAGACGGTAAATATGGAACAGAATTTACACCAGGTATAAGAAGTAAATCTTCATGGTTTAAACTATACAATGATTACTATAAGCCTCAAATGGAAACTTTAAGAGGTTTGCCTGATTCAGCTTTTGGTGCGGATATTAATGGTGTTAATGATTTTCAAAGATCAGCATATTCTACTATATTTAAAAACCCTGCTATAATAAGAAAAAATATTAAAAATGGTAAAATAGCTGATTACAATAAAAAAGTAGGTTTAATACACGAAGCGTTGTGGGATAGAATAAATACAACAATTAGAGGTGACAAAACTAAAGAAGCTGCTAGAGGAATTAGTAATTATTTAAAATTAACTGGATCACAAAGTAATCACTGGCATAAAGCAGGTGCTGAATTTGTTGGTTTTTCTATTAACCCTGTTGGTAAAGTTAATAAAAAAGGTGTAAAAACTCTTTATGAATATGAGCATGCTATGCCCGCAACAGCTGCTTACATGTATTTAATTGATACCGCATTACATCCTGATTATAATTTTGATGCGGCTTACAAAGCTGTTATGGATAATTACAAGCTTATAGCTTTAGACAAAGCACAAAATGATAAGCTTAATATTGCTGAATTAGGTAGAGGTATGCCTTTAGGATGGAGACTTGGAGAAAACTTTTGGTGGCAAAGATATTTTAATTCTAAGATTGGAGCTATTGAAGGTGGAATTAATCCACAATCTATAGAAATGACTAATGGTAGGTTATTAGGTGATCAATTAGGTATTGATTCACAAGGTAAAAGAACAACTCCAGCTTTAAGAAAATCAGAATCTAATGCCAAGTCTTTTAATGAGAATATTTTACCTAATAATATAAAATTCGCTAAATCAGATACAAATCAAAATGTAATAAACGAAATGGAACGTTTAGATACTGAGGCTCAGCAAGCTAGATTAAAAAAAAGTGAAACAGAAAATTTAAGCGGGCAGTTTAATAGCATTATTGAAAAAGCTACTGGCATTGGTAAAGAAAAACAATATGGTAAAACTAAAGCTAGAGCAGTTGGTGGAACTAAAGGTAGATGGGATTGGGCAGGTATACCACCATCAGCACAAGATTTTGTAGGTTTAACTAGGTATTTTGCAGGAAAAGGAAAAGAAGGTGATGCCACTATAGCTTGGATAAAAGAAAACTTTTTAGATCCATTTGCTAGAGCTAATATAGATATATCAAACGCTCAAGTTTCTTTAGCAAACGATTTTAAAGCATTAAAAAAGCTAATGAAAATTAGCCCTAAAGATTTAAACAAAAGAATAGTTGGTGAACCATATACTGTGGGTAATGCCATAAGAGTTTTTACTTGGACTAAGCAAGGTATGAAAATTCCGGGTTTGTCTAAAGCTGATGCTAAAATCTTAAATGATTTTGTTACTGCTGACGAAAACTTAGAAATATTCGCAAATAACCTTATTGATATAAACAAAGACAACGGGTATCCTAAGCCTCAAGATAGTTGGTTAGCTGGTACTATTACTACAGATTTGCTCTCAGGTTTAAATACTGTTGTTAGAGCTAAATATTTAAAACAATGGCAAGCTAATGTAAATGAAGTTTTCACTGAAGAAAATTTAAATAAACTAGAAGCTGCATATGGTAAAGGTTATAGAGAGGCTTTAGAAAATATACTAGGTCGTATGAAAAGCGGTAGCAACAGAGGATCTATGGGTGATACTCTTACGGGTAGATTTGTAGACTGGTTAAATGGATCTATTGGAGCTATTATGTTTTTTAACATGCGTTCAGCTGTATTACAGACTATCTCAGCGGTTAACTTTGTTAACTGGTCAGATAACAATCCATTAAAAGCAGCGGCTGCATTTGGTAATCAACCACAATATTGGGGTGATGTTGTTATGCTTATGAACTCTGATTATTTAGTTCAAAGACGTAATGGTTTAAAAATAAACATTAACGAGGCTGATATTGCTGAAATCGCTGCTGAATCTAAAAACAAAGCAAAAGCTTTTATAAATAAATTATTAAAACTAGGTTTTTTACCTACACAGATTGCTGATAGTTTTGCTATTGCTTCAGGTGGTGCTACATTTTATAGAAACAGGGTTAAAACATACGTTAAAGAAGGGATGTCACAGAAAGAAGCTGAGGCTCAAGCATTTCTTGATTTTAGAGAAATCTCTGAAGAGTCACAACAATCTAGTAGACCTGATAGAATTAGTTCACAGCAAGCTGGACCGATGGGTCGTGTTATATTAGCTTTCGCTAATACTCCAGCTCAATATGCTAGATTAATGCAAAAAGCCGCTAGTGATCTTAAGAATCGCCGAGGAGATGATAAAACTAATATATCTAAGATTATATATTATGGGGCTATACAAAATGTAATATTTAATGCTTTACAACAGGCTTTATTTGCTATGGCATTTGGAGATGAAGAACCTGATGAAGAAAAGAAAAATGAAAAATATACAAGTATTGCTAATGGTATGGCTGATTCACTTTTAAGAGGTGTAGGATTTCACGGTGCTGCTGTTTCTACTTTAAAAAATGTTATACTAAAGCTTGCTCAAGGAGCTAAAGGTCAAGATGCTGCTATGGAAGTATTAAAGATTTCACCACCTATATCTTCTAAAATAGGTAAGTTAAAATCTGCAGGTAGAACTTGGGATTGGAATCAAAAAGAAATGAGAGAGAAAGGATGGTCATTAGATAACCCGGCTTGGCTTGCAAGTGGTCAAGTTATTAGTGCTACCACAAATATACCATTAGATAGAGGTATAAAAAAGCTACAGAATTTAAAAGATGCTTCTGATACTGAAAATGAAGAATGGATGAGAGTTGCAAATGCTTTAGGTTGGCAAAAATGGGAGTTAGAGTGGGAGAAAGATAAACCTAAAACAAAAAAATCAAAATCTACAAGAACTTCTTCAAGAACTTCTTCAAGAACAAGTTCAAGAACTAATACAAGAAGGTAATGGCAAATAAATGTTGGAAAGGCTATGTGGCCGAAGGAAAAAAGAAATCACCTAGTGGTAAAAAAACCAAAGGTGGAGCTATAAAAATGGTTAATAACTGTGTTAAAAAGAAATAATGAAACACTT
>Ga0210003_1002145_pt1 | contig 16865 bp, 15 predicted proteins | sample LantaG_FD_182804 | JGI IMG/M metagenome (GOLD analysis project Ga0210003, IMG submission 182804) | Deep subsurface microbial communities from Baltic Sea to uncover new lineages of life (NeLLi) - Landsort_02402 metaG (SPAdes) (version 2) | ecosystem: Environmental > Aquatic > Marine > Oceanic >...
ATTTCACCGAAGTTCATTCTGTTCATTACTTATTCTCCTTTGGTTTTTTACATACAATCTTCATGTATATATCACGATTTGCAAAATGATAGTTTTCATCAATACTATCTATAACCCAACTACCTTCCGACTCAATATATTCTCGAGCAAGTCTTGGTGACCAAGTACTTGCATGAGGGTCACATTTACAGTTTTGTAGTTCGCTATTAATGATTAGTTTAGTATTTAGCTGATCTTTAATTGACATATTTTCAGCATTATCTTCATAATCTAAAATCATTTTTGATAACTTAATTGCATTAGGAACAACTATAGTTAATGTTGCATGTGGGAGAGTGATCATATTAATAGCTTCAATCAATCTTCCGATTTCACCACCAACATATTCCATGTGCTCAAATATTCTTTCAGAAATAACATCATCAAATTTATATCTGAATGTATCTAAAAATTCAAATATATCAGATTTACAGCATGCGCAAGATGTTGTAGGATTAGATGCATTTATTCCCGAAAGATTTGCATGTGATATATATTCTTCAGTTTGAGAAATAGTTTTAGAATTTTTCTCATCAAAATATCTATCAACATGTACTACATGAGTATAACTTTGATATCTTGAACTATTTATATCTATTTTACCTGCGCCTAAGTTTAATAATGTTTTCATTAATTATTCCCCATCAAAATATTCATCAATTAACCAACCTTCAACTATTCCCTTGAATAATATCTTTCTCATTAAAGGGTTCATCTCATCTTTAGTTACTTCTTCAGATTTCTTATCTAACAATTTAGCTGTCTTTTCTCTTATAGACTTCTTATCAAGTTTACAATCTTGACATTCATCCAGAACCTCTTGAGCCGCAGATTCTAAATCATCATTAAGAAAATCCTCAAGGATCTTCATTTTTTCAACTGCTTCTTCTGTCCAGTCATCTGGTAATTTGCCACATTCTTCACAATCGTCTTCAATAGAACCAACTTGCTCATTAAGCTGTTCTAATATAAATTTACCTCTATCACCAAATTTCTCAATTACTTTATCTTTAATTACATCTTGATTTTGTTCTTCCAATTCAAGTTGTATATCATTGATGAAATCTATAATATCAACTTCTTCTTTAGTCAGTTCAACTTCCATTGGAACCGACTGCTCTTGTTCTTCTGTCATTTTATCTCCTTAATATGATTCTAAGTATATTGAATTAGAAAAATCCTTAATAAAATGTTTATAATATTTCATTTTATCAATAGATGCTAGCGGTACAAATTCAGGATCAGATATTTCCATGTCACCTGTAAAAGTTGAAATTATAAACTTACCTTCACCTCTAGGTATTGAAAATAATTTTTTATCTGTACACTCTAACACTGAATTTTTAATCATTTGTAACTGCTCAAATAAGACGGATTTATTATAGAAATTCAAGTTTGCGAACATTTGATAGATTTTATTCAATTCTTCATAATAGTATGGAACACCTTTAACAGTAACCTTACCATCTGAACAATATAAGAATTTTTTTCTATCAACTGATAAAACTAAAAAATCAATGTATTCCCTAAGTTTCATGTCAATAAATTGATCATCATTCTTAAGAAGTTTTTTAATAATAAATCCATCTCTTTGAGTAACTATAACATCTTCTTCAGGTACGTCATTATCCGTTAAATAAAACTTAACAAGATTATCTACGGATGTAATAAGAAAATTGGATAAAGCTTCATTTCCAATTTGCTGTTTCCCTATGAAGATATTTCTTTCAGTTTTATTGTCCAAATCAATCCCATCAAAATCATAAAACTGTTTACCTAGGATTGACGGATATGCGCTGACTACGTCATATGAGCACAAATCACGCAGCAGTAGAGGACCTGTTTGTTTTATCATTATGTATCAAAGCCAGAAAAAGACTTCTCATTTAAAACTATATTATTATCCATTAATAATGCACAACATATTCCGGTTGTGAAATTTGTAGATTGCACTTCTATATTTCCAACAGGACCTTTTCCAGGTGAACTTGGTGCATTTATTTTTAAATCTTTAAATGCAAAATTTGCAACTCTAGGTGCAGAATTCCAAAGATCAGATGCCCAATTTTTCATTATGAAAAACATTTCATCAAATGTATTCACTCGTCTTGCATCAGTTAAGTGATGCCCATCTCTTTTACTATAACGATCAGTTGTATAATCTATTAACATTTGATGAGCCTCATCAAAGTCACGAACTCCGTTATGTGAAAATTCTAAACCAAGAACTTCTAAAGTTTCTTCTTGACTTAAATTTTCACGAATTCTAAAATATAAATCATATATTGAAAGAGCAGTTGAATACTGACAACTCCCCCATCTATTTACCGTAAATGGAAACATTGGTTCATCTGGCCATCCAATTGCTTTGAGGGCTAAAATCCATTCATCCTTTGTTTGAACTTTATCTAACTCTGGCATTTTATCTACTGGATTCCATTCAGGACCGTCATACTCTTCAATCATATCTTCTTCAATTTTAGTTGCTTCTGACTGTTCCATGATATCTCCTAATAAAGGGTGAGGTCAGATAGAACTGACCTCACCCCAACAATTAATTACAGACTGCAAGCAAGAAGCAGTTCTCTCTCAATTTTGATGAGATGATTAAGATCATAAATCTTAGTCATGAACACTTCAATACCAGCTTTAATTTCTTCTTTGGTCGTCATGTCCTTGATAGCATTATACAGACGAGGACTAATTTTCTTAACATGGAGCTTAATAGTATCCACATCAGGAGTCTGTACTGTGATATCATCATCTGTCACCTTAACACTAGCAGATGTCTTAGATCTACTAATTGTTGAAATTCCAGCGACATGACTATTATTCAGGGCTACTTTGGTTACATTGTTCTTACCAATATAATAACGCTGATCAGAACTCTTTACTACTATACCTGACGACTCAACTTTTATTGTGTCCGGAACAATAGATGGATCCATCCATAGAGTATTAGGCTTATCAAATAATACCATATCAGCATTGTCTTCTTCGTTTGTAACGAAAAGGATATACTTAGTTTCTGGTACTCTTGAGAAACCACTAATATTAGCGATTGCTGCATTCTGAATCTTATCCTGATGACGATTCAAATATTCATAAAGACTAATAAACTGACCATCATCTGCCGTTGCAACTTCTGCCACTGGCGCTTCAGCTGTCTCTATAGCCATACCTGAATCAATATCAGTTGATCCTTCACTGATTTCTTCATCATTAAGCATTTCGTTTAGGTTCTCATGTTCTTCTGACATTTTTATGTCTCCGTTTTGTAGTTGTTTAGATTTCAATTATTTAATTAATGTTAAAAATTATTTATCATTCTATTTAATTATTTGAATCAAACTCTTGTGTTACTTAATTAATGATAAAAATTCATTTCTAGTTTGAAGCTGGTCTTTGAACTTTCCGCGCATCGCAGATGTGATCATCGAACTACTATGATTTTTTATACCCCTCGCAGACATACACATATGTTTAGCTTCAATAATTACACCAACACCCTGTGGTTGTAATTCATTCATTAACGTATCAGCTATTTGTGAACAGAATTTCTCTTGAATCTGTAATCGTCTAGCAAATACTTCAACAAGTCTTGCTAATTTTGATAAACCTACTACTCTTTTATTTGGAAGATATCCAATACTTACCGTACCAACAAACGGGATTATATGATGCTCACAAAATGAATGAAACGAAATATTTTTACAAATAACAATTTCATCTGTTTGGTCACCGATATCATCTTCAAATATTGTACCTAGAATTTGTTTTGGATCTTTTTCATAACCATTAAATAATTCTAGCCAGCTTTTCACAACTCTATATGGTGTATCTTTTAATCCTTCTCTATCTGGATTTTCACCAATAAGTTCTAATTGCTTTCGAATTAAATCCATAGCTCCTGGATATTTTCTTTCCAATTCATTCTTCATAATTTCTTTATCTTTACAAGATAATATTTCTTCATTCGTCGGCATCATCATTATCATCTATCTCCTGTATATCATCATCATCTACAATAATTGCTTCTTTATAACTTATTTTCTTATCACCAAATGATGGACCCATATCAAGATTAATATCTGAAAGAGAAGATAATAATGGTTTCTTCTCTATAGCTGACTCATCATCTAATAAATGTTTCAAGTTATCCATAGCAATTTCAGAATCATCTGGCATAGTTATTGGAATTCTTGTAACTCCTTCATACAATTCATAATCTAAACCAATTCCTTTTAGATTAGTTTGAAGAAGACGTAATGATTGCGGGACCGTGTCATCATCAGAATCCAATAATAGATCACCATTGCACATCATTTCTGATATATACTTATTTCTTAATTTTATAGAATCGGATTTAGTTGAAGTAAATTCATCTAAATTCTTTTCTGCACCATGAGCAATGACTGCCCATATTTCCATTTCTCCCAATCTCTGACCACCTTTTCTAGACTTGCCACCAAGCGGTTGAGATGTTTTAGCAGAATATGGACCAATACCTCTATATGATATTTTGTCTTGAGCAATATGATTTAATTTCATGAAATACATATAACCAAATACAATAGACTGCTCTACAACTTGACCCGATATTGGATCAGTACATTCATACTCATATAAAGTATTAGTATATTTCATTGCCGCATCTAATTCTTTCCATGAAATAGATTCAAATGGTGGCTGAATTAAAAAGAAATTATCTAAATTATCTACGAAATTTTTCAACGGTAGATTTTTAAATAATTCTTCCATCTGAGCATAATAATTATGATTTTCTGTCTTGTCAATAATCTGAATATATTTCAATACATAATCATAAATAGCAGCTGATGTCTGAGAACTTTCATACATTTTTCGAATTTCGAATTTTAGATCAGTTAATGACATCGATAGATGTGCTTCATAAACTTGACCAACATTCATACGAGATACGATACCCAACGGATTTAAGATTATTTCAGCTTTTCTTCCATCTGGTAAAGTAGGCATTTGATCTTCTGGTACAATCTTTGAAATTACTCCCTTATTTCCATGACGATTACCTATCTTATCACCAACAGTAATCTTTCTTTCATAGACAACAGTAAGTTCTATTCTAATACCATCAATTGAATCGCCTTTAATCTTATAGTTATTCTTTTCAGTTTGATTAATTTCGAGAGTATCAATAACTCTATCTAACTCATCCTTAGTTAGATAATCAGATAATTTCTCAGTGATTTCAGTTTTTCTAGATTTCTGTTTCTTAATAGCAGATTGAATATATTCATTATATTGAGGAAAATGCTTATTCCATTTATTTGCATAAACTTTAATATTTACTATTTTGCAATCTTCAGGAGCTTTTTCTTCTGTTATGGGTTCAAATAAAACATCATCAAAACCATCTAAATCTATTGATTTAACTTTAGCATATACTTCACCTTTGCTTAAAGTATCACCAACATTCGGTAATGGTCTGTAATCTTTATAATCATCGTTTAGATTAAGCAATACTTTATTAGTTCCCAATTCCAATATTAAATCAACATAATGAACAGATGTAAAATAATCTTCGTTTGCTACTTTTTCTGATATAACAATACCATCTTCATAATTATAACCGTACCATGGCATTACGCAAGCAAGACAATTTCTACCAAGAGTTATCCTTGCATTACGCATATAATTAGTTTCAGCTATAATATCACCAGCGTTGAATTTATCTCCTATATTGTAATAAACTTTATAGAAGTCAATAGTAGAAATATACAGTTTTCTATATCCAATATAAAATGCTTCACATTCTTTATTATCATATTTAACTGTCATTATTTCATCATCTATGTATATAACTTTTCCACTTCTTTTAGCTCTAAAGATAAAAGAAGTTTGATCACTATACATTCCTTCTACACCAGACTGTATTAGTGGATTGTCAAATTTCTTTAACATTATTGCATGTCTCTGTTGACTGGAAGCCATCTGTAATCTTGTTGCATCATTATGCTCCAAGAAAGGTACAAAGCTAACAGCTACTGAGTTCATTGTTTTTTGATCAGGAGAAGAGAATAATCCATTTTCATCAAATTCAACATTAGGTACCAAGTATTGAATTGTTCCGCATCCTTCTCTATCAGCTGTATCAGCTGGATCTATTAAATGCATCATAGATGGATGAATCTCTCTAAGAGATTGAGGAACATTAGTTTTCTCAAAACCTCCAGGACCAGACAATGATGTTCTAGATAAAAGTGCGAGTTCTGATAATGGATTTAAACTATTATCGAATTGCACAATATTAGATACGTTAACACTAGACAGAATTCCTTTAGAATTAACAGAAAACTTAAGCTTCCTATTTTTTCTGATAGAATTTATCAGATTATAAAAATCTTTTGCTAAATTTACGTAAATGATCTGCTCAACAAATCTAATTCTTTTGTTTCTATAATCTAGATCGTCATATGTGCCATGCTCAATTACATGCAAGAACTCATTGACAATATTGTCAGTTTTGAAATATCTAGCACTAAATATATCTACTTTAGTTATTAACTGAACATCTTCTAATATTTTTATATCAGTTTTTCTAGTAAATTCACCTTCTAACAATCTAGCTTTATCTATAGATACATCACTAAGTATAGAAATAATATCTTTAACTATTGCATCAACATCATCTGATAAAGTACCACCAATATATTCATTTTCTTCATTGATGTTGAATCGTTGTCTAGTTCCTGCAACACCCAAAAATGCTATAACAAGTTTAGCAAATGCGAACTTTTTACCAAATAAGCTTATAACATAATTATATTTTTTTCGTATAGTTCTTTTCCGTTCAACCATGATAGATTGAATATTGGTACGAATCTTTATCATATCCCCGCGTCTGATAACAGGCTTATCAAAGAGTTGATAAATACATACTTTATAATTACCGCTAATGAAAAAATGGTTATTCAGAAGCCATGGAATGTCATATGATAAATTAACATCTTCGATTTCATTATCTCTAGTATAAGATAAATCAATATCTAATACTTTACTTTTAGTTTTCTTTATCTCAGAAGTATCTTTTTCTTCTTTATTTTTTATTGAGATGGACTTCAATCGAAGTCCATAATCTTCACCACATCTAATCATTTCTGATATATTAGATATAATTTGACTTTCATTCCATTCTGCATTTCGAAAGTTGAAGACATTGATATTCTTTAACTCATAAGCAGGAACTGTAATCATTCTAACTCCTTGTTTAATTCTTTGATATGTCTAGTAGCTGTAAAAATCTTTGAATTTCTTTTCTGATATATAATAAAAGATGGTAGGCAGTTGATACTGCATCTATTCCAAGTACTCTAAGGGTTTCGAGCCCACAACAATTATTCTAATAGCCGTCGCTATCTTTTTCATCGTATACGCACTTTACCTTCCTAAACAGGCTATCACGCCACTACCATCATTATTTTCAATTTATATGCTATTAGTCAGCATTCTCTCCAGGATTCCGTCTGTTGTTTGCCCATCGCCAAGGATGCCGCTGACAATATAATTATACGGCTTAGAGAAAGCCAAAGCCAGTAAGAAACTTTCCCTAGATGGTACATTTTCAATAGACACCAAGTTAGGTTCTTGAGTTTCTCTGTCTGGGCACAATCTCCATCTTATATTTTCAACTCTCATCATTTGAGATACAACAACCTCAAAATGAACAAGCAATAACACTTTATGTCTTGCATATATTGAAAACAATTTAGTTATCAGATCATGATAATTAACTTTCATTGTTCCATGTAATAACTTATTGACTATAGTCAAGTCACTAATAATATCTTGCTGAGATGTCTCTGATTGTCCAGCTGACATTTGAGCAATACCGCCAACATGGAATGTTCGAAGAGTTAACTGAGTTGCCACTTCTCCTAATGCCTGAGCAGAAATAACACCAACATATGGTGAATGACAATGTTTATGTAATGTACCAAAACATTTTTTACATAATCTTGGTGATTTGCAAAATATGGGAGATCTGACATGTACAGTTGATCCAAACAGTTGATCATAATTATCTTCTGTTATCAAATCATGTGTCACATTCCCATTTATATCCATATTCTGTTTCCATCTGCCAATTAAACTTTTCGAAAGTTTAACAGGATCCATCTCATCATTTTTGTGTTTTAAAATATCTCTTTCAATTTGCCGCTGCTTTTCATCAGGAATATGAGAAACCAATTCTTCAATTTTATCATCAGTTAACAATGAAGGAATTACAATTTTAAAATGATCAGTAGTTCCACAATCTTCAAGTTCATTATCCATTTCAAGATTTACATTACAATATACTAATTTTCTAGTTAAATAACCAGATACTGCAGTATTTAACGCAACGTCCAAAAGAGCTTTCCTTGATCCATAACATGAAGTAAAGAACTCTTCTCTTGTTAAACCATGAACTAGATTATTCTTAATAGGTGTTTCTACAATCTGACCTTGTGAGTTAGACATATAACCACGACAGAATATCAACTGATCAGCCTGTTCCCATGAACCTCTCGATCCAGATTCAATGAAATCTGAATAGGGGAAAGAATCTCTTAATTGCTGTCTCATTGGATGTGTTTGTAGAGTTATAAATTTTTCCATTAAACTCATACTCTCATCATCTATTGATTCTGATATTGCATTAAATGATTCTTCTCCATGTAATTCTTTCAATGAAAAAGTAGATCCTTTTAAAGTGGTTTCTTTAAAACCAAGTTCTTTAATAGCATCTAAAATAGTCTTCATAGTATTAGCATCATATATCTTAGCCAAAACATTTAAAAGAACTGACAATTCTTTTTTATTAATAACCTTATTAATAAAAGGAAAATTATCAGGAAGTATAGAATTAAATATAATTCTTCCTTCATATGTATTTTTATCAGTAGTTGGACCATTAGAATCTATGACAGTCATATCTCCATTATAAACCGTTTTCTTATTTTCATCCGGTTTAGTCAAAAGATAAATACCTAATAATATATCTTGATTAGCACCAACAATCAATTTTCCAGTTGATGGCGATATCAGATTAGCTAATATATGAATTTTATCTTTATTTTCTTGTTCAGTACTATCATATAGAGAAATATATACCGCCATTTGATCACCATCAAAATCTGCATTATATGGTTCACATACAAGAGGATGAATCTTAATTACATAATCAGTATTAATCTTTACATTGAATGATAGCAATCCCATTCTATGTAAAGTTGGTTGCCGATTCAATATTACTGTTTTACCATTAACTACTTCTTCTACTACCTCTAGAAGACAGGTATCATTCATCTTAATGCAATCATTTACGAAATCTATCGTAGGATCATATCTCACAAATCTATGATCTTTAAAATTTTTTATCTCTAAAAGTCTATTGACTATGTTCAATTTATACAATTCTAATATCATCATATATGGTAATGAACATTCATCAAGATTCAAAGATGGATCAGGAGTAATAACAGCTCTAGCAGAAAAATCAATTCTTTTTCCTAGAATAGATCCTCTTATTAATCCAGTTTTCTTTGAGAATTTAGAAAATACATATTCATAATAATCGAAAACATATCTTTGGAGATTTTTGAAATTAATCAATTGAATTTCCGAATTTTCATATGTACTAACATCATTTTGTAACATCATAGAGAAGTTTAGAATGGTCATATAGAATTCATTCATTTTATCTCTCATCTGAACGTCTTTAGTTTTTGACACTGGACGAAATTCAGGTGGACATACAATAACATTAGTCATGAAAAATTTATCTATATTTTCATAAATATACAACCAAGATGTATTAGTTTCTTTATTTTTGTCAGCTTCATGTTTCGTTAATTCATATATTCCAGTCGGACCAGAATACAAAACAACACCTTCCGGTAATTCTTCCATCTCTGTATCAATGGCGGGAGTTTTAACTACTATATATTTCTTAGTTTTCTCATCATAGTAATATCCCATAACACTGTCATCAAATATCATACTATGAATAACATTACCGATTGTTGTTTTTCCAGCTTTCAGAATTAGATAATACATTATCGGATTCATTACAGGAAATGGCAATCCTATTTTAGCAAACTTAGTTCGCCTTAAACTAGAATAACCAATTTCTACCCCACACGTGGCGCATTTTTCACCAATCTTAGATCTGCCCCAATAAACACCACATGCACAAGTACATGTTCTGACTGGACCAAATATTTTTTCAGAAAATAAACCATTCTGATGAAAACCCTTTTTAGCATATATTTTATTAGTAGTGATTTCTGGCAATGTTTCACAAAACTCATCTACATTAAAAAAGTTAATCCTCATGAATTAATTGTACCTTTCAGTCTTTTTATCCCATCATCTAAAACATCAACTAACATAGTCTTAAATTGATTCTTAGTTATCTTAGTAGATTTCACAATTTTAGCATCTATGTTTTGAATTAACACTGGTAAAATTTCCTCAGCAAACTCATGTTCCACTTTTTCAGCGATTAATTTTTTCATCACATGAATCATTTTACTATTTAACCACTGACTTAAGTTTTTGTTATTTTCAGAAATAACAATTTTAAGTAAAGATTTAGCCATGTCTTCTACTGAACGAGATGTCATTGAATCAATATTATCTTTAGCATTGATTTTCTCATTCAGCTTATAGAATACAGTATTTCCAATTTTATGTTTAATTATAAGTGGAATTTTTTCTTTACTTTGACTTGCAGATCTTACGGCCGTGCCTAAATTATCTAAATCTTTTTTAGTCACATCATCATAGTAATCATTATATCGTTCTTTTATCAACTTCATTGGATATAAAGCACCAGGTGATAAAATACCATATAACTGAATAACTCTATCAGTGTTCGTCATGAAATAACCTCCATAATTGTATCATACTCCTCTTTAGTTATAAAATAACTTCTCAAATTAAATTGAGTCATCATCTCTTTAGCTACTAATAGATTTTTCATATTCAGTTCTGAATCTAAAATAGTAGGATCTAAACAAAAACAACCGGAATTTTTATTAAGATTTGGATGGTTGCCTTCACAGAATATATCCTTTATATTCCACCCAATTTCTATCTTAAAATTATATATTCCATATCCCATTTCTTGAATGGTTTTTATCTGCCCGTCGTTTAAAATAACAATACCGTTTCGGGTTTGAATCACTGAACATGGAAGGAACTTATTATATTTAATATAAGTTCCTTCTATCATAAAATTATTATCTTTTAGTATATCAACTAACCTATCTTGAAATTTAGAATCATTGAATATAGCTTCAACCTCAATAGATTTTGATAATGACCATATTTCAGCCATCATCAATCTAGAATTAGTAACGTTGTTTTCACTTTGCATTAACATACTTGAGATTTCAGATATTATTGATTCTAGATCCCAATTGATATGAACTCGATTATAGTCAAATCCATACTTATCAAATATATTTAATAACTTATCTTTCCATTGCATTAATTATGCTGCTCCAGTAACTGGATGGATCTCTATTATTAAATTAGTCTTTTCGCTAATATTATATGTCAATGCTATTCGCCTGTGAGGAAATTGTTTAGCTGCTAATAAAATCTCATCCTTCAAACTATTAAATCCGATTACATCGAGTTGCTTTTCAAAGTTATTTAATGCCGGAGATACAACTCTGACTTTATTTATATTATTTTGTTGATCCCCATAAAATTCAGAGAATCTATTTAAATTAACTATCTCAGTCGAACCGGTACATACCATACTTATAAATCTCCTTCAAGAATATAACTATCATTCTGTTTCAAATTGTACAATTTAAGATTATGAAAAATATACTCATCATTCTTTAGATACTCTATAATAATATCTATGGCCTTTTTAATATAAATTTCATTTCTTGGATATACATATCTGTGATAAGAATAATTTTTTGGATTAGTTTTATGCATACTATCTAAATATAACATATGTCCATCTAAAGATATTCTGAGATTTGCGCCCACATCGGCAAGTTTGCAATCTCTACAATCTATTATAAAATTAGATGCTGATAATGGTTTTGTTATCTTTTTCTGTATTGCCTGAATTCGTATGTCTTTATGTAACAATTTACACATAAATTCAATAATTTGTACTTTTGGCAAACCTGCTTCTTCTTTAAGAAATGGATAACTCGAGCTATTATTAGAATGACTGACAATGTCATTATCATAAAGTCTTAAATCAGATATCAATTTTTCCTTTGAAAATTGCAAAGCCAATGTTGCGCCAACAGTACCACACCCAATAATAACGGGTTTACTTATCATTTATCTAATTTTAAAAGGAATCTATAAACTATATTTGATGTTGAATATTTATACTCTTTTTCGTCAACCAATACAATATTATCTAGCATCATCAATTGATCTTTTACTTCACCAATATCATCGAATGATTTTTCTGGATCTGGTGATTTAACAATCTCTAAACATAGTAATTTTGTATCTTTTGGCAGTTTAAAGATTTTCATCATTGATAGTTCAGTTGATGCTGGTACTATTTTTTTAATCTTTAATCCAGCTTCTTTGAATATTTTAGCAATTTCATATCCTTTTCTGGCACGCTGTCTGACATCGTCATCACTAGACATATCAAATTTAATAGTTTTCGGCTGTCGTTCATTAGGATCTCTTTGTGGCATTTTTATCTCCTTGTTAATCCAACAATAATTGCATAAAATCTCTATTAATCAAATCTGCAACAGACATAGCTAAAAATTTATAATCTCCTCTAACAGAATTTAATTTGATAACCATTTCGTCATTGTTATCTATATAACAAATTTTTGTAATTTTAGATGGGGTGTAGCCAATTTCGATATTATTATCTAAAATATCCTTTATAATTTTTTCTTTAAAATCTACTTCTTGTTGGACATTTTTAAATTTCCATAATAATGTAGGAGATGTAAAGATTATTTCGGGATGTATATTATGAAATTTACATATACTATGCACTAACAATTTATCTATTTTTGGTCGTGATGTCAAAATGCACCATCTGATGTCTAATACACCAGGATTGATGTGAAGTTGCCGGAAGCTTAATAAACAGTTTTTTATATAACCGCCCCAATCGTCACTTCCGGCAACTGTCCCATCAAAATCGAACAGATACATCAGACTAGCTGATTTAATAATCATCTATCCTTTGTCCTTATCCTTTTTATTTGTATCATCATATGCGATTTTAACATTTCCATCAGATATACTAACGCCCGCTAAAGTATTATCTATCCCAAATTCAGCATTAAAATCGCCACCTTGATTTTTTCGAATATTAGTCATAAAATCATCATTCTTAACATTAACTTCTAAATTTGATTTCTTTATAAAATTAATTACAGTAGTTAAAAATTTAGCAAATGCTGATTTTTCTTTTACTTCTTGCTCAATCGTTTCCATTATTCTCCTTAGAATTTAAAGACTCTGTCAGGTTCCATATTCTCAGCTACATTATGCGTTATCATAGTTACATTTTTGCCTGCTGATAATAATTTTGATGCCTGGCAAAACGCCTGACAACTATTATCATCCAATGAATCTAAAACTTCATCATAGAATATATTATGAAATCTCTTGCCATATAATCGTTCGGCCAAAGATCTCAAAGCATCCATACAAGCTAAATCAACTAAGCGCTTTTCTCCACCTGAAAGCATCTTATGACTATCAGTTCCTTTAATATTATGCAATACTCTAACGTTGAATTTATCTCTGATATCTCCACCCTTTGTCTCCTTCAATGTATCAAAAGAGACTGTATAAACACCAGGAGCAACTCTTTCAAGTGCTTCCATTACAGATTTATTCATATGCGGTATTGCCATATCAATCAACATACTTTTTATTCCCGCATCTGAAAATGCAATTTTCCAGAATTCTAAAATATTAACCTCTTTAACATATAAAGCTTTCGTCTGAATCGTATCATCTTTATTAGTGTTATGGAGTTGTATTTCAGATGTTATTTTTTCAATTTGACTATCATCAAAAACAAATTCTGAATGTTCTTTAATTCTATCGTTAATTGATGATAATTCAACCCTGAGGTTATTTCTTTGTAATTTAAGCTCGTCTAACTCAACAACTAACTTTTGAGTTGCTTCGATATCAGCTTCAAGTTTAATCTTTCTGCTTAACACAGAATCAGTTTCATTTTTTGACTTCTGCCGCAACTCGGCCTGAAGAGCACCATACTTTTTATTATGTTCTTGTTTACTATTTTCCAATTCTAAATTACATGAAAGATTAAGATTTTCTATAGATTTATTAATAAGCGAGTCTACACCAGCAATATTAATTTCTATCTGAGATTTCTTCTTATTCCATTCATCTACTTCAGTTTTCTTATCTGCTTCAATTTTAGCAATTTTTGCTTCAATTTGTTCTTTATGAGCTTCTACTTCTTTAAGTATTAGATCACGTTTTCTATAAAGATCATCTGATCTAGATTTTTTCTTTGCTTCAACTTCAAAGATCTTCTCTTGATAATCAGATTCAATTTTTTCTTTATGTTGAACAGCTTCTTCTCTTTGAAGCATTGCCTTATTTAATTCTTCTCTTAATTCTCTACAAGAATCTATAAGTTTCTGCAGAACTAATTTCTCTGCTTCTATAGAATTCTTTAATGCTTCAGAAGATTTTGCATCACTAAACGGTCTTAGACATTTAGAACATACTGATACATCGGCATCAAGTGATTCTTCATCTAATTTAATAGAAGATTGTTTTTCTTTTGCCTGACTATTTAACTGAGCAATCTTCTCATTGAGACTATTAACTGTAGATACTTCTTTTTGAATAGCTTCTTCGACTGATTTCAATCTTAGCTTACATTCATCTTGAATATGATTGATTGAAAACTCATCATTCAATTTTTGTAGTTCAGAATTGACTTCGTTATGTTCTTTTTGCTTTTCTTTCTGAAACTCTAAATGATCATTTTGTGCAGCTGAAACATTATATTTAGCTTCAATGTCTTTATACAATGAAAAGATGTTATTAAGTTCTGTAGTTAGCTTCTCTCGTTGATCACTATGTTCTCTTCGAACTTCATTAATTTTTTCATTTACACGAGCCTGAAGCTTCAATTTATCTGTTTCAATATCAGATTCATTTTTAGCAAATAAATTAGCTAATTCATTATCCAGCTTTTGTTGAGTATTTCTTAAATTCTCTTCAAGAGAAGATAATTCAACTTTCCAATTATTCAATGCTGCTTGATCCAAATCTGAATAACCATCAATTTTAAGATCAACAACTTGTATTTGATTCTCTTTTTTTACTCTAACAGTTCTTAACTCACCTGCTTTAGTCTCATGTTCTTCTAATGAACGTTTCTTTGAATTGACTAAATCAGATAATGTTTGAGTCTTAATTTGAATCGAAGTTGTTTCTCTATCGATTTGACCATCCATTATTTGCATTTCTTTAACGAAGTCAGCTATTACTGACTTAGTAGTCTCATAAAATACATCATATTCTTTAGTCTGTAATATAGAATCAAAAATTTCTTTTTGAGCTGTATTTGTAAGCGAGGTGAAGAAATTCTTAACCTGCTGACTAAAATAATAAGCATTATGATATACATCACGAGGAATTAATTTTGCTTCAATTTTTTTATAAGTATCAGATTTTGTAGATCCGGATATATCAATGCCATTTTTCCAAAAAGATAAACCGCTACCATGTTCTGCATGTTCATAGTATAATTTGATTTCATATTTATCTGTAATCTCACCTTCAACAATTCTAAACTTTAAGATGATTTCCAAATTTTTATTTTCTTTACGATTTACCATTTCAGTAATGGTTAATCTTTCACCTTTAACAGCTCCATCATCACCATATAAAGCCATTGATACTGATTTAGGAATGGTTGATTTACCTGCTCCATTTTCTCCAACGAAGATAGTAAAATTATCAACCGGGAAATCCATTTCCATATCTAAATGACTTCTCACATTTTTCAGTTTAATATGATCTATATATACATCTTGAATATTTTCACCTGATGCATATGCAGGACCAGACGCACCTTCAATCTTTAATAGATCATGCTTAGCTGTAACATTGAGATATTCCTCGCGTTGATCTTCTGGAATTTCTTTGATCTCAAGATACTTCTTTAACTGTTCCGTTTTAGTTTGAGTAATCTCAATACCACGGTTAGTTATATCTACTTCATTGTTCTCAAGTACCAATACTCCACCAGATACAAAATCAGTAAGCTTATCTTTAGTTTTGTTCCTGATCCTTACCCTATGGCCTGCGTTTCTGGCTATTTCAGATAACTTTATAACTTCATCGCGTTGACTTGCATCTTCAATGATATATTCTTTATATTCAGGCAAACCTGTTATATCAATTGATTCAACTTCTAGTGTTTCAGTATCATATACTAAGAATCTCTTTTGTTCATTTTTATCATTCCAGCTCAAATTCGCTATACTGCCAGAATACCAAACATCAATATTATCATTTTTTAAATGTTGCGGTGCATGATAATGACCAAGAATTGCTAATTTAAACTTTGTTGCAATATCCCGCATTGTTAATTTATCAATTCTTGAAAGCCCACTTTGTACGTGTGCCTCATTAATTCCACAGTGACTGATTAAAATATCATTATGTTCAATTTCTTTTAAAACACTTATAAAATCTTTAGTAAATGGAACATAAGTAATATTTCCTATTTGTATTGGTATATATGGAATACAATCCACATTATCATATGAATTAAATACAGC
>Ga0210003_1002148_pt1 | contig 16862 bp, 14 predicted proteins | sample LantaG_FD_182804 | JGI IMG/M metagenome (GOLD analysis project Ga0210003, IMG submission 182804) | Deep subsurface microbial communities from Baltic Sea to uncover new lineages of life (NeLLi) - Landsort_02402 metaG (SPAdes) (version 2) | ecosystem: Environmental > Aquatic > Marine > Oceanic >...
ATGATGTCAGCTCATGTAGGGGCGGGTCTCTGTGCCCGCCCTCTTTTCTCTTTATCCACCGTCTGTTCCGAACATAAGTAGGCCTTAACCTCACGCCATTGGGCGTCTCGCCCGCGATCCCAGGCGGCCCGCCGCCTCCGCCGGCAATCTTCGCGGTCGCAATGCAGTTCCAACAGAAAATGAGGCCAGCTCGTGTAGGGGCTTCGTGCAGGGGCGGGTCTCTGTGCCCGCCCGTCTTTTGCGGGGGCTTATGATGATGAGGAATGCGCGTGTTGCACGGCCCCATGGCCGTGGCTCAGGTCTGCCGCCCTTGCGGGCTTGTAAGGAGGGGAATATTGAAGGATGCGGGCGGGACGCCCGCGATCCCAGGCGGCCCGCCGCGGTAGGGGCGGCTCTTCGTGGCCGCCCAAGCCAAGGGCGGCACAGGTCGCGAAGATTTCGCCACCGGCCGGTAGGGGCAGGGCTTGCCCTGCCCTCTTTGCCCGTGCCGGAATTAAAAATTCATACCAACGCCCAGAATGTAGGTTATATCCTCCTTCTCGTTGCCGGCGGCGGGCGTGGCGTCGTAGTTGAACACCACCTTGAAGCTGGCAAACATGCTGCCGGTGAGCGTGGCCCTCAGCTCGGCGTCTGTCATCAGGTAATAATCGGAAAGATCGGAAACGGCCGGGAAGATGGTGAACTCGTGGATGAACATCAGCTTCGGATTCATCTTGGCATCGAAATGGTAACCAAGCCTGACCGACACCTCCTCATTTCGTTCATCGGCTTCATCAAACTTCTCGCCTAGCCAGGAAAGGCCGGCTTCTGTCGAGAAATTCCGCCGATCTGTTTCGATCCACTGATAACCTGCGCCGGCGCCGACTATCGTGCGGTAAGCGAGGTCGGCAATGCGGTCTTTCTCGTGGCGCCCGCTGAGGAAGGTATACAGCTTCTCCGATACGAAATAGTCATACTTGGCGTCGACCCACCATGCGTCTTTGGTGGTCGTTTTCTCGCCGGTGTCGGGGTCTTCCTGCTCGCCGAACATATACGCCGCCTTGACGGTGGTGCGGTCGTCCTCGCTGCGGCGCGACGCAACGGCGGAGATGTTCGCATCGAGCGTCTTCGTATTGCCGTCGGTTTTGGTGACGCCCGCGGTGGCGTTGCCGGTCCATTTCACCGGCGGCTTTGCGGGCGGGTTGATCGCCGCAATGCTCGCGGCCGAAATCGCCTGCGCCTGTATACCCTCGCCGCCTGGGATGGCAAACAGGCCGTCGTCGCTTCGCAGCGCCTGCTGGACGAGCACCGTGCCGTCGATCAGGTGGATCGTGATCGGCTGATCGGTTGCGAGCGACTGCACGCTGTCCATCTTCACGGCCACGTCGCCGGCCGCTTCAGTTGCGATGGTCAGGCTGCCGCCGAGCATCTGTTTGAGAGTCCCCGTGAGCCTGTCGCCGTTCTTGAGAATCACCTCGTCGGCGCACACTGCGCCGGCGATGCTGCATACCAGGCAAACGATAACTATTCTGCTGCTCATTTCGATGGTCCTTTACGAAAACCTTCGTCAGAATCCGGCACGGCCAGCGGGTGGAATTGGCGGCCGATGCGGTTAATGTAGCAGATGGCAGGGCAAAAGGCAAGCGCTTATCAGCTAGGGAGACGGCGGCCGCCCCGCACCGGCAGGTGTGTGTAATTGCCCCCGGCAATGCTCTTGATTTTCTATCCTTCTAAGAATATACTATTTATCGAATATATTTCTGCGCACAAGACTTGTGCGGAGTAGTCACGACCAAAATCGGCGGCAGAATAGGGCAAAGCGGAGGCATCTATGAGTATGAATTCCGGCTCGCAGCATCCGGCAACAATCGTCATCGTTGGAGGCGTGGCAGGCGGCGCATCATGCGCAGCGCGTATGCGGCGCCTGCACGAAGACGCCCAGATCATCATGTTCGAACGCGGCGAGCACATTTCCTTCGCCAGTTGCGGAATCTCTTACTATCTCAGCGGCGAAATCCAGGAGCGCCGCAAACTGCTCATCCAGACTCCCGAACGCTTCAACGCCCGATTCAACGTCGATGTCCGCATCAAAAGCGAGGTGATCGCTATTCACCGGGCGACAAAATCGGTGGAGGTGCTCGACCACAAGACCGGCCAGCAGTACAGACAACACTATGACAAGCTGGTACTCTCGCCGGGCGCGGCGCCTGTCAGGCCGCCATTGCCCGGAATCGACGGTGAGCGAGTTTTCTTCCTCCGCAGCATCGAAGACGCTGACCGGATCAAAGCCTACGTGCAGGACGCGTATCCGCGGTCGGCAGTCGTTGTCGGGGGCGGATTCATCGGTCTCGAGATGGCCGAAGGGCTGCGGAACCTGGGCTTGGACGTCACACTCGTGGAAATGGCCGGCCAGGTAATGCTGCAACTGGACGAGGAATTGGCCGAGTTTGTCCATCAGCACATGAAACTGAAAGGAATGAAACTGCTGCTGGGCCGTCGTGTTGAGGGATTCGGTGACGCACCCGACGGCCGGCTTGCAGTCACGCTGCAGGGTGGACAGGAGCTGATTTGCGACATGGCAGTGTGCGCCATCGGCGTGAAGCCGGAGGCGGCGCTGGCCAGGGAAGCGGGGCTGGAGCTGGGGCCGCACGGCGCCGTGATCGTCAACCGGCAGCTCCAGACGAGCGATCCGGACATCTACGCCATCGGCGACGTGACGGAGACGCACGACCTGATCGCCGGGGTCATGCGGCACATGCCCCTCGCGGGCATCGCCAACAAGCAGGGCCGCCTGGCGGCAGACCATATCGCCGGCAGGCAGATAGCGTTCGACGGTGCATTGGGCACCAGCATCGTACGGATTTTCGACCTGGTTGTCGCCGGCACCGGCGCCAACGAAAAAACACTGCGGGGCAGCAACGTTGCACACGAGAAGTCATATACGCATCCGGCATCGCACGCGGGCTATTTCCCCGGGGCCGTGCCGATGGTGATGAAGCTGCTGTTTTCGCCGGACGACGGCCGCATCCTCGGCGCGCAGATCGTGGGGGTCGACGGCGTCGACAAGCGGATCGACGTGCTGGCCACCGCCACCTACGCGGGGCTGACGGTGCACGACCTGCCGAAGCTCGAACTGGCATACGCGCCGCAGTTCGGTTCGGCGAAGGACGCGGTGAACATCGCCGGGTATGTCGCCGACAACGTCGTAGAAGGAGATGTGGAGCTCTTCCACGCCGACGAGCTGCCGGCACTGATAGACAACGACACCTTCTTGCTCGATGTCCGCACGGCCGGAGAATTCGACCGCGGCCACATCAATGGGGCCGCAAACATACCGATCGACAACCTGCGCGACCGTTGGCAGGAAATCCCAACCGGAAAACTGCTGCTCGTCTACTGCCTGACCGGCATCCGCAGCTACCTCGCGTGCCGCATCCTGCGGCAGAAGGGCTTTCGCACGCGCAACATGAGCGGCGGTTACGTGATCTACTGCGCGATGAATCCGTTGGAATGCCCCGAAATCCCGGGCTTGCGGCGCTGGCAGCGATTGCTCGCCCTCGAGACATTCTGCTCCACGCCCGAGGAGCGGAAAACGCTCCGTAGAACAGATGAGTGAAGCAATGTAGAGTATCAGTTGGCTCGCACGTAGCGCAGCGTCTTTACGCCGGCAGCCGTTCTTAAGATGATCGTATCACACATCCAGTCCAACAGGATTCCAGACCGCCCAGACCGATATGAACCACGGGTCAAGAAACGGCGGGACAAGGAGTACGATCTCATGAACCAGCCTCGCGAAATACTGCGGAGGAGACTTCTATGCGAGGCTTAATTTCACGCCATTCGTGCCTGTCCCCAGTTTCCCCATGCTCAATGAGGGCACATTCGCCTGTGAAAACCTGCCACACCACCGCTTCTGCCCTTGATTCTCCGATGCGTTTCGCTAAAATAAACTCACAGTTGGGACGGCGGCCTCCAACTGCCGCCCCAGCGACGCCTGAGGAATCACAGAAAATGGGAACTGGCGAAGAATATGACATAGATCAGCTTTGCGAGGAGGATATCGCCACCTTCTGGCCGCTCGAGCAGGCAGCGCCCGACGCCGCCGGCGAAAGCAGTTCTGCCCGGCACGAGCTGCTTCTCGCGTACGGCGACAAGCTTCTCGTGAACCCACGCCTCAGCCGCAACGTGGTGTCGTTCCAGGCAAACAAGGGCCAACCCGTCTTCCGCTGGTTCAAGTACAAGGAAGGCTTTTCACACATCCTTGTGCGTTGGCTCCTGAGGGCGCTGAAAACGAACGGCCGCGGCCGGCGCCGCGTCTTGGACCCCTTCTGCGGCGCCGGCACTACGGTACTGACGGCCACGCAGGAAGGCTGCGATGCTACCGGCATCGAGCTGCTTCCTGTGGCACAGGAGATTGTCAAGGCAGGTCTGGCAGCCCGCCGGGCCTCGGCCAGGTCCCTGAAATATCATATCGCGAAGCTAACCGATCTAGACCTGGGAACCGGCAACAACGGCACCTTCGAATTTCCTCACCTGCGAATAACCCGCGGCGCCTTCCCCCCGCCAACCGAAGAAGCCATGGCGGCCTACCTGCACTATCTGGAGAAGGTCGACAACGCCGACACGAGATACATGCTCTGGTTCGCCTGCCTGTGCTGTTTGGAGGAGGTAAGCTTCACCCGCAAGGATGGGCAGTATCTCCGGTGGGACTCCCGCGCGCCGCGAGACCTGAGATCCTGCTTCAACAAGGGCCATATCCCCGACTTCCGCACCGCGATACTCAATAAGCTGCAGACTATCACCCACGATATCGCCACGCTTCAGCAGCACTATTGCGGCAATGCCCATGCCAACATCATCCACGGCACCTGCCTCGAGCAGCTCCCCCTGCTTGACGATGAATCGTTTGAACTGGTGATTACCTCGCCCCCCTACTGCAACCGGTACGACTATACGCGCACCTACGCGCTCGAGCTGGCTTTCCTGGGCTGTTCTGAAAAACAGGTGCGAGACCTGCGCCAGACGCTTCTTTCGGCGACAGTGGAAAACAAGTCGAAACGCGAAGGTCTTCGCAAATACTTCGCATCTATTCGGGCGGAATCCCGTTTCGCCGCTGCCGAGGAGGCCTACGACAACCAGCGCGCCCTCCAGGAGGTGCTCGGCAAGCTCTATGATGCCAAGGCCGATGGTGCCCTGAACAACGCCAACATTCCCGATATGGTGGCGAACTACTTCTTCGAAATGAACATCGTGGTCCGCGAGCTGGCCCGAGTGCTCGCGCCCGGCGGCAGCATTGCGATGATCAACGATAACGTCCGCTACCACGGGGAGGAGGTGCCCGTCGACCTTATCCTTTCCGATTTCGCGTCGTCAGCCGGGCTGGAAGTTGAGAAAATATGGGTCCTGCCCCGGGGCAAGGGCAACAGCAGTCAGCAGATGGGCATCCACGGCCGGCAGGAGCTGCGCAAGTGCGTGTACATCTGGACGAAACCGTCTGCCGGCAGATCAGGAAGATAGGCGCGATGGGAGCAAACGACTACGAGAGCGAGATTCACCTCCTGCGCTCGACGCTCATCGTGTCGTCACTCCAGAAGCGCAACGACCTCAGAGCGCAGTGCGACATTCAGGAATATGCCGAGGAACTCGACTGGGAGCCGCTTTCAGAGCATGAAATCCTGCCCGAAGCCTGGAAACACGTGGAAGACTTGCACCTGCCGCCCCGACTCGTCTTCTGCCATTGGAGGATTCTCTCTGCGAGTCCCAGCACGAGCCTGTACTACAGGGGCCTGAGCGGGCTTTCCAGGAAACTTGCCTCCAAATATTCCGGCGCGAGCATAGACGCCGCAGAAAAGGGCACATCGCGGCAGTTGGCTGAGGACCGGGCGCGGCGTATAGCATGTGTCTACAACAGATTCGTCTGCTCCGTCATAGAAGGCTGCAACGGTTGGACGATGGACGACGGCCACCGCACCATAGTTGCAACACTTGGCATAACGCTCGATGGATCCATGCGGAATCGCATCGGAACCATTGCAGAAGACAGAATCCGTCGGCTCGTGCTGGCATGGCTTCTGAATCAGAACGCGATCGTCTCGCCCGATATTTCAGACGTCAACGTGGTGCCCTTGCCGCACCAGTTCGTTCTCGCAACCGGCATCGAGATGTCGTTTGCATCGGAGCCGGATATCTCCTTCTTGCGCGATGGCGAACTGCTTGCCGTTGTTGAGATAAAAGGCGGGACGGATCCAGCCGGAGCACTGGAACGTTACGGCGCGGCGACGAAGTCGTTCCAGCACGCGATTGCGTCCAGCGCAAGGTGCAGGAACTTCTATCTATCTGCAGTGATCACACCGGAGCTTGCCCGGCGCATCGAGACGGACCGTCTTGTCGAGCATACGTTCAGCATCGTGAAGATTCTGGACGATCCCCACACACGAAATTACTTCTTCACCGAGCTTTTCCACCACACGCTTCGCCTTGTGTGATTGCGCAAGGCGCGCGCAAACAGGGCGAAGGCGCTCATCGGCACCTTCGCCCTGTATTGCGTTCGCATGGAATTGCAGGCGCAGGTATCTACACCCCCGCTTCTTCAAGCAGCCGGGGAACCAGGCTGTCCCAGCCCAGCGGCATGATGTGCACGCCGTTGCAGCAGTCTTTCATCTGCCTGATCAGCCGCGCGGCGATCTCGACGGACTTGCTCTTGCGCTGCTTCTTGTCTACCGAGTCGATCTCCGCGATCAGGTCGTCGGGCACGCTGACGCCGGCGACGTTGGCGTTCATGAATTTGGCCATTCCGGCCGATTTGAGCAGCACGATGCCGGCAAGCACGGGCACGTTGATGCCGGCGGCCTCAATCTTGTTCATGAAATCTTCCATCTGCCGCGGGTCGTAGACGGCCTGCGTCTGGAAGAATTTGGCGCCTGCTTCCACCTTCGCCTTCATCTTGATGATCTGCGGCTCGAGCGGCTCGCTGGCGGGCGATACGACGGCGCCGGTGAAGAACGACGGCGTGCCGTCGAGGTCGTTGCCGGCCATGTCCTTGCCGGATGCCAGCGTGGCTGCGGCCTTGAGCAGCGTGACGCTGTCGAGGTCGAATACGCCCTTGGCGTCCTTGTGGTCGCCGAGCTTGACGTGGTCGCCGGTGAGGCACAGCACGTTTTCGATGCCCCACATCGCGGCGCCGAGCAGGTCGGACTGCAGCGCGAGGCGGTTGCGGTCGCGGCAGACCATCTGGAGGATCGGCTCGAGGCCCATCTGCTTGAGCCTGATGCACACCGCGAGGCTGCTGAGGCGCATCACGGAGCTTTGAATGTCGGTGACGTTGATTGCGGTAACCTTGCCGCGAAGATGCTCGGCTTCTTCGAACATCGGTTCGACATTTGTGCCCTTGGGCGGGCCGATCTCGCCGGTTACGACAAATCTCCCGGCTGCGAGTGCTTCGCTGAAGTTGCTCATCGGATGTATTTCCTTACTTACGCTCCCAGACGTATCTGCGGGGTGTGGCGGCGGAGCCGGTCGATTGGTCTTTGGCGTCTTTTATCGACTCGAGCCAGTCCAGCTTTCCGCGCTCCTTGAGGCGGTCGTAGATCAGCAGCCAGGCGCAATCCTGCTCGGGGTCGACTTCGCATTTGCCGTCTTTGCTGTAGCCGCCGCACGGGCCGTTCATCAGGCCTTTGGCGCAGCGCGTGACGGGGCAGATGCCGCCTGTTTCCTCGAGGATACAATCGCCGCAGGCGCTGCATTTCTCCTCATACTTGCCAAGGCGCACGACGTTGCCGGCGAACAGCGAGTCGGCCCCCGGATGCACCACGATGCCGAGAACGTCGCCAATGGTTTGAACGGCGGTGCCGCATGCGAGCACCAGTGCGGAGTCGCAGTGCTCGAGCTGCTCCTGCAGCTCCTTGCCGCGCTTGCGGACCTCGCCGGTGAGGCAGGCGGTATCGAGGACGTATGTGCCGACGACTTCGAAGCCCTGCTGCTCGAGTTTCACCTTCATCTGGGCCAGCTCTTCTTCGCCGCCCACCTTGCAGGTGGTGGCGCAGTCGGCGCAGCCGAAGATGAAAACCGTCTTGTCGCCCTTTAGGTTCTCGAGGATTTTCTCGAAATCCTTCTGCTTCTGAATGATCATCTGAGAAAAATCTCCACGATGAGGAGCCGCTGTTGAAAACGGCGTGAACCGGCGCAGACGGCAGCGGTCCGGCGCGCGGCTTGCGGGCGCAATGAAGCGCCGGGCAGGCGCTCCGGCTGCCGGCAAATCGAGCCGCTGCTTAGTCTTCTGTTTCGATGATGGCCACGACGTCGCCCACGTTGACCACGTCGTCTTCGTTCACCTTCTTCTCGATCAGCTTGCCGGTGGCCGGCGACGGAATGCGGAAATCGGCCTTATCGGTCACAACTTCCACGAGGTCGTCGCCTTCCTTCACGTCGTCGCCTTCGTCGGAATACCAGAAGGATACGACTGCTTCTTCCACTTCGTTTTCTTCGTCGCCGACCGGGGGAACGGTCACTTCGATCAATGCCATTGTTTCTGCTCTCCTTCATTTATGCCGTCGGTGGCCGGCCGCTGAGCAGTGCGGCCGCGCGGTCCTGGCAAAATATTAAGACTGCTCGACAACCGCGAGGATGTCGTTCAGGTCGTTTCGCGTTTTGATCGGCGCGTTTCTGAATGCGGCGTTCTTCACGCCGTACTTGTCGAACGCGGCGCGAAACGCTTCGCCCTGCGCCGAATGGTAGTTCACAGTTACGTTGGGGTCCTTGAGCTGGTGCCCCGTGAGCACGCATACCACTGTATCATCGGCAGCGATCACGCCTTCTTCACGAAGCTTTCTGGCGCCCGCCACCGATGCGGCCGAGGCTGGTTCGCAGCCGATTCCGGCACGCCCGATCATCGCCTTGGCGTCCACTATCTGCTCGTCGGTCACTTCTCGAACCACGCCGCTGGTCACCGCAAGCGTGCGCAGCGCTTTCTTGAGGTTGACGGGCCGGTTGATCTCGATGGCGCTTGCCAGCGTAACTGCGCGGATGCCTTTCTTGTCTAGCTCCGCGTAATATTCATCGATGATTGTGTCGTCGACGTTGCCGTCGTTCCACTCAAGCCCGCGGTCGTTGACGAGCGCGCTGAGCGTTCGGGCGCCGGTCGAGTTGATGATGGCAACGTGCGGAATCCTGCCGATCAGGCCGAGCTGCTTCAGCTCGGCAAACGCCTTGCCGAATGCGGAGCTGTTGCCGAGGTTGCCGCCGGGCACCACCACCCAGTCGGGCGGTTGCCACGCGAGGCCCTCGAGCACCCGGTACATGATCGCCTTCTGGCCCTCGAGCCGGAACGGGTTCAGCGAGTTCATCAGGTAGATGTTCATCTGGCGGCTGACCTGCTGCACGCGCTCCATTGCGTCGTCGAAGTCGCCTTCTATCTGGATGGTAACGCCGCCGTAGTCGAGTGCCTGGCTGAGCTTGCCGAAGGCTATCTTGCCGCTGCCGATGAAAACGAGCGCCTTGATTCCGCCCAGCGCCGCGGCGAACGACGCCATCGACGCGGATGTGTTGCCGGTGCTTGCGCACGCCACCCGTCTGGCGCCCACCATGTTTGCGTGGGTGAACGCGCCGGTCATGCCGTTGTCCTTGAACGACCCCGAGAAGTTCATGCCTTCGTACTGGAGGTGCAGGCGGCCCGTCTGCAGACCGACATATTCCTCGACGGTCGGCGACGGCCGGAGCTGTGTCTGCCCTTCGCCGATGCTGACAACTTTCTCCGCCGGGGCAAAGGGCATCAGCTCGCGGAAACGCCACACGCCGGAGAAATCGAGCGGATTGCGGCGCGTGGACCAGCGCTGCTCGAAATCGGCGAGCGACTTGGGCACGGGCAGGTGCTCCCAGTCGTAGGCGGCATCGAGGAGGTTTCCGCATTGCGGGCACTGGTGCAGCACCTCGCCCACGTCGTAGGTGGCGCGGCACTTGGGATTGATGCATTGCTGCCAGGCAAGATCGGGCATTTCAACTCCGGTCAAGGGTATGAAAGCTGTGCGGTTTCAGCTTTTCTCCCACTCTGTCTTGAGAAGGTCAACGGTAACGGGGGCCTGCGCGGCGAAATCGTCCCATCCGCATTCGACCGATATGCGGCCGTCGTATCCGGCCTGCTTGAGCGCACGGAAGAATTCGGCGTAATCGCCGCCGTCGCCGGGCGCTGGGGGCTTCCGCGTGATCGGATGCGAAATGTGGACGTGTGCGAGCATATCCGCGCCCGGCACTACGGCAGCGTATGGCTCGCCCTCCTGGCCCATGTGGTAAATATCGGCCAGAGCCTGCACGGCAGGATGAGCCACCCGGCGGGCCAGTGCGTAGCCTTCGCTGACGAGGTTGATGATGTTCGATTCGGCCTTGCGCAGCGGCTCGATTGCGATCGTGATGCCGTCGGCGCCCGCGATTACGCCCGTGGCAGTCAGGAAAACGGTCACCTGCCGCATGGCTTCGTCCAGCGAAAAACCTTCGGGCACTGTGCGGGCGCCACCGCTGCCGAACACTATCACGCTGCCGCCCACTAGCGCCGCGCGTGCGCAGGCTGTGGTCACGTAGCGCGTGAGGGCGTCCAGATCGGCGTCGGGGCCGGTCACCTTAAGCGATGCGGGCAGGAAGCAGTTGAACGCTTCCGCCTTGATTACGGCCTGGGCGGCCTGCCGGCGAACTTCGGCGAAGGCATCGTCCGGTTGGTCCGGCACAAGGCTGCCGACGGTCGGCTCGAGGTAGTCGAATCCGGCGGCGCGGGCCGCTTCATGCTGTGCGAACGATGTGCAGATTCCGAGCTTCATTTGATCATTGCACCTGTGTTTGTTTCACGGTTTCGGGCATTCCGGCGCCCATGGTTATTTCTAACACAGGCAGGCGGAAAAATCAAGACAAAACGACGGGGCGCCGGCTGGAGGGTGGAGCCGCCGCTTTCATTCATACCGCCAGTTGTCGCGGAAGATCTCCACTGCGCGGCTGTAGGTTTCGAATGTGATGTCGGGCGGCACGGAGTGGTCGGAGTGGAACATATAGGGCATTCGCATTTCGCGCATTGCCTTCACTTTGCGCTCCACTTCCTCGCGTGTGGTCTTGGGATTGTTCTTGTTGAGCACGGTGACGTCGATGTTGCCCATGTAGGAGATGGCGTTTCCGTATTGGCGGGCGAACTCGATGACGTCGTTGCCGGCCTTGGCTTCCATCGGCTGGAGGCAGTCGAAACCCGACTCGATGATCAGCGGCACGGCCTCGCGGACGTCGCCGCAGGTGTGCAGAATGACGGGCAGGCCGTGGTCGTGGAAGAAGCCCACGAGCTGCTTATAGAATGGGATGATGAGGTCGGCGAGCGTTGCCGGCGAGCAGAACAGGCCGTTTCGAAAGCCCATGTCTTCGTAGATGAACATGCCGTCGGGCTTGCCGGCTTCGGAGAATACGTAGTCGTAATGGGTGATGTAGTGTTTGGTGTAGACGTCGCAGAAGTCGCGAATCCATTCAGGCTCGAGCAGGAGGCTCTCGAGCATGCAGAGGTCGCCGAGGGTTGCCCGCAGGATTTCGAAGATGAACAGGTTGCCGTAGAACGAAAACTTGCTGGAAGCTTGTGACTTGGCGAGGCCTTCGCGCATCGCAGCGATATCTATGCGGCGTTTGTCGAGCATCAGCAGCCCCTCGCGGTAGGGTTGCCATTTCTCCGGCGAGGTAATGTCGAAGGCGATGTGTTCGGGCGTTCCCGACTTGTTTTTCCAGTATTTGAGCGTGGCGAGGCGTGCGTCTTTGCGCACCTTCCATTCGTCCGTTTCTTCGATCACTTCTTCCTGAAAACCGACTATGAGGCTGGTGTTGAACCAGGAGCCTTCAACACCGCGGAGGTCGTAATCGAAGAAGGTGCCGGGGTCTGCATCTTCGGGGAAACCCTGCTCGCGCCACGACGGTATTGTCTCGGGCCAGTAGTGCTCGTATATCCCCATACGCTCGGGAATTTCGCGCTTGAGCAGAGCGGTCATTATGTCTCGTGAGGTCATAACGAATCATTCCTTCTGCCTGTGGTTCGGTTCGTTGACGACGCATTGAGCATCATACAGTTTTCGCCATCACTAAAAAAGGGGGAAAAGGTGCTCAAATCCGGCTCTGCTGCACGCGGCTGAACGACGCAGTTCGCGCCGGTCATGTCGCGGGGGCATCGGCAGGCGGCTTAGCGCCGGAAAAATAGCGCGCAAATGGAAAAAAAATATTTCGCTCAGAAACTCAACGGGCTTCGGCGCTTACGACAGCGCCGGCTGCTGCAAAACGCATGAAAAGAAATTTTTGTGTTGACGTGCTATGCCGGTTCTGGTAAGATTTAGCACGAACGATGTATTCAGGCCGGCGCTGTGCATAACTTCACCGTGTTGTTGGCCACTGGCGCGAAAATGGCGTGCAGGCTCCGTTTTCTTTGCCTTTTCTTCTTGCAGCAGCCATCAGGCATCCACGCTGTAAGTGGTTTCTGTACAACACGTTATGCCGTCAAGGATGATGTATGATCCCTCCCGTCCGGTCCATATTGGTGTGAGGTCACGCCCCTGCCGGGCGTGATGAAACACTCGACGAAATGTGAATAAACTGTGGATAACTCGCATCGCAGAGGGAACTCCATGTCTGATGCTCAATATCTATGGAAGGCTGTGCTTGCCGAAGCACAACAGAAAGTTAGAAGGCAGCAGTTCGACACGTGGTTCTCGGGCATTGAGCCCATCTTACTGGAAAAAAACACACTCACCCTCGAGGTTCCAAACCCGTTTTTTCGCGACTGGCTCACCACGAATTACCTCGACATCATCCGGACGGCGGCCAGGGGTGCAACCGGCACCGAGGTGAGCGTTGTGTTTGAGGTAGCAGGCGAAGGCGAACGCGCGCCGGAAAATTTCGCCGGACCGCCCCCTGCCATGCCCTCAGCGGCGCGCGTTTCACCTTCCTCGGAAGCTCCCGCCAAACCGTTTGCCGGTTACGCGCGCGCCGAAACCGGAATGCACCTGCACGACCAATACGTGTTCGAAAATTTCGTGGTCGGTCCGTGCAATAATCTCGCCCACGCCGCAGCCCTTGCTGTCGCGGAGGCGCCCAGCCAAGCCTACAACCCGCTGTTCATGCACGGATCGGTGGGCCTGGGAAAGACACACCTGGTGCAAGCCATAGCACACACACTGCTAGCAAGGCATCCGCGCCCGAAAATCCTGTACATGTCGTGCGAAAACTTCATGAACGAGTTCATCTCCGGAGTGCGCCACGGAAACATCGAAAGCTTCCGGTATCGCTATCGCCACGTAGACGTGCTTTTGATCGACGACATCCAGTTCCTCGCCAAGGGCGACCGCACTCAGGAGGAATTCTTTCACACCTTCAACGCCCTGTACAACGCCCAGCGGCAGATCATCATAACCAGCGACAGCCCTCCGAAGGAGATTCCCACCATCGAGGAGCGGCTTGTTTCGCGGTTCAAGTGGGGGCTGGTCACAAAACTAAGCCCTCCCAGCTACGAAACACGCGTAGCCATCATACACAAGAAGGCGCAGCTCAAGGGCCGCAATTTCCCTGAAGACGTTGTGCATTACGTGGCCGAAAACATCGCCAGCAACATCCGCGAGATCGAAGGCGCCATCGTCAAGATCATCGGATATGCCTGCCTGATGAACAAGCCCGTCTGCATTTCGCTCGCCAAAGATGCCCTGATGGACACCATCGACCGCGAGCGCACCACCATAAGCATCGAAGACACTCAAAACGCGGTGGTGAAGCATTTCAAGATCAAGCTCTCCGATCTGCAGTCCAAGCGACGCTCGAAGGCCATATCCCACCCCAGGCAGGTGTGCATGTACCTGGCCAGAAAGCTCACCGGGTATTCGCTCGAGGAAATCGGCGGGTATTTCGGCGGACGAGATCACACCACCGTAATGCACGCGTGCGACAAGATCGAGCGCCTGCTCAGCACCGATACGCTGCTTGCCGCTACTATGGAAAAAATCAATGACGAGCTGCGTAAGAACACCACCAAGAGGTAAGCACCATGATGTGCATAAGTTGTGGAATAACGGTTGATTCATTGTTCGGCCGGATGGGGTGCAGTTGGGAAAGACTGTGCGCTTTTTTGTGGGTAACTCGGGGCATCCACAACACGCCGTGCGCAGACGTGGGTTACGCCGCCGGTTATACCCGGCGCTGTCAGCAGATAACCCACAGCCTCACCCGGGTGCGTGTTTTGCGTAAGTTATTGTATCAAAACAGGTTGCGAAGGGTGATGCCGGAGTTTTGCACATACCCACGCTCCCTATGACTGCTGTTACTGGTTTTAAAAATAGAATACAGTAATCCTAATAGAACAGGAGGCACGGCCAGATGAAATTCACGTGCGAAAAAAAGAAGCTGCATTCAGCGCTTCAGCTCGTGAGCACGGTTGTTCCCGCAAAAAGCCCCAGGGAAATCCTGCAGAATGTGTTGATCGACGCACGCGAAGGATGCGTGCAGTTGGCCGGCACCGACCTGGAGGTGGGCATCAGGTTCGTTGTTGAAGATGTGAACGTGGAAGAAGAAGGCACCATCCTCACCGAGGCGGCGCAGCTTACGCGAATCCTGCATGAAGCCATCAGCGAGGATATCACGTTCGAATCGACCGAGGGCGACGGACCCGCGCTGGAATTCAACGTTTCCTACGAAGAATCGCGATACGAACTGAAGGCTTCCGACCCTGAAGAGTATCCCGATGTTCCGCCGTTCGAGGGCGAACACGTCGAGATGGAAGGCGCACTTCTGAACCGGATGATAGAGCACACCGCCTTCGCGGCCGCCCGCGAAAGCATCCGCTTCGCAATAAACGGCGTGCTGTTTGCCGTGAACGAAGGAACAGCCCAGATGGTCGGCACCGACGGCCACCGCCTGGCATGGATGAAAAAGAAAGTGGAGATCGACACGAAGGAGTCGTTTAACGGCATTCTGCCCCTGAAAGCGCTGGACGTGCTGCAGCGGCTGCTGGCAGACACCCAGGAGCAGGTGAAGCTGAAGCTCGACGAGAATTTCATCCTTGCAAAGTGCGGCAACGGCGTGGTGGTGAGCAAACTCGTGGAAGGCAGCTATCCCAACTACGAGGAGATAATCCCCCGTGAAAATGATAAAATCGCCGTGATCGACACCGCAAAATTGACCTCTGCGGTCCGCCAGGCAGCCGTGCTCACCGGTGAAGAATCACTCGCAGTGCGAACATCCTTCGAAGGCAGCACGATGACAATGACCTCCCGAATACCGCAGCGGGGCGGCGCGACCATAAAACGGCAGGTGGATTACGAAGGCGAACCTGTCAAGATCGGATTCAAGCCCGGATACCTGCTTGATCTGCTGAAGGTGACTGATGCGGAGACGATCCGCATCGAACTGAAGGATAAGGATCGCCCCGCACTGTTCAAGACCAGCGACGACTACTACTACGTGGTGATGCCGGTCAGCATAGAGGAATGATAAGGCGGCACCAGGCGCAATGGACACAGACGCGGATGGCTTCGATCTTGCCCGAGAAGGCAGCAGACATTCTGAAGCGCCTGCTCGACGGCTCCGCTCTCGGCAGAAACCTCGAGCACGTTGAGGTCTATTCGGTATGGCGCGTTGTGGCCGGCGCAGAGATCGCTCGCCACACGCGCGTTGCCGGGCTGCGCGGCAACGTGCTGCGGGTGGAGGTCGATTCCTCACCGTGGCTGTACGAGCTGGCCGGATTCCGCAAAAAACACCTGCTCGCCGGCCTCAGCAGCAACCTCAAGAAGACGAAAGTGGTGGATATAACCTTCAAAATAGGAAAATTCTGAGCAGGAAACGGGAATCCGCCGCAGGCTATGACAACTTCTTACCAGTATCTTGTAGAATAGTCCCGCCCGGTGCGGTATAATGGAATATGCGTTTTATATTCATAATTCTTACCGCAATGGGTGGAACGACCCAATGAAACTCGACCTCCACATACACACGTGCTATTCCAAGACCAGGCGTTGGGGAAGCTCGAGCCTCATAGAACCCAGGCAACTGCTGGACAAGGCGGTTGAACTGGGGCTGGACGGCCTCGCCGTGACCGATCACGATGAGCTTGACGGCAGCCTGCTGGTTGCCGAAACTGCCCCGGCATGGGGGCTGGTGGCGATACCCGGCGTGGAAATCTCCAGCGCAGACGGCCATATTCTCGCCTATGGCGTATCCGAACCGATCCCCAGCGGCCTGCCGGCCCGGGACACGATCGATCTGATCCACGAGCAGGGCGGCATAGCAGCCGCTGCGCATCCGATGAACATCGTGGTTTCCTTGCGCAGGCGCGACATATATCGGCTTCCGCTGGACGCGCTCGAGACACACAACCCGCGCTCGCCGCTGAATCGCAGCACTTGGCGGCTGTGCAATAGGCTGCAGATAGGCCACACCGGCGGCAGCGATGCCCACGCAATAAACCAGGTGGGAATGGGCATCACCGAAATCCCGTTCCGATGCACCAGCTACGGCGAAGTCATCGATGCCATCTGCAGCCTGCAATCCATAGCTCACGGCACAAGGGCGCTGCTTAGCGAAATAGCACGCGATTGCGTGCTGACGGCGGCCGTTCAGAAAAAAAACGCAATCAAGGAGCGCCTTCGCACCGCCCTGGGCCTGCCCGCCGCATAAAACAGCCGCCCCCTGGCTCCCCCGGTATTTCCGCAGGAGCGTTGCCGTACCGCAACCAAGCGCCCGGCGCGCCCAATGGCGTGAGGTTAAGGCCTACTTATGTTCGGAACAGACGGTGGATAAAGAGAAAAGAGGGCGGGCACAGAGACCCGCCCCTACATGAGCTGACATCATTCTTCGTTGAAACTCCGGCTGTCTTGCTGTCAGAAGATAGAGGTAATTCCCGA
>Ga0210003_1002150_pt1 | contig 16859 bp, 18 predicted proteins | sample LantaG_FD_182804 | JGI IMG/M metagenome (GOLD analysis project Ga0210003, IMG submission 182804) | Deep subsurface microbial communities from Baltic Sea to uncover new lineages of life (NeLLi) - Landsort_02402 metaG (SPAdes) (version 2) | ecosystem: Environmental > Aquatic > Marine > Oceanic >...
CCGAGATCAGGTGGTTGAGGTCGCCGAACGTGGGCGTGGTCAGCTTGAGCGTGCGGAAGCAGATGTCGTAGAGCGCCTCGTTGTCGAGCACCATGCACTCGTCGGCGTTCTCGACGAGCTGGTGCACAGAGAGCGTCGCGTTGTACGGCTCGACGACGGTGTCCGAGACTTTCGGCGAGGGCACGACGGAGAAGGTCATCATCATGCGGTCCGGGTACTCCTCACGGATCTTGCTGATCAGCAGCGTGCCCATGCCGGAGCCGGTCCCGCCGCCCAGCGAGTGCGAGACCTGGAAGCCCTGGAGGCAGTCGCAGGACTCGGCCTCCTTGCGGACGACGTCCATCACCGAGTCGATGAGCTCGGCGCCCTCGGTGTAGTGCCCCTTGGCCCAGTTGTTTCCGGCGCCTTTGAGCGTTTTTTTTGTGCGTTTGAGGAGTTTCGGGAGGACGGGGTTGGCGTCGGCGGTGAGGGAAAGGGACGTGAAAAGAGAAAGGAGGAGGAAGGAGGTGGGAAAAAAGGCGGAAAGAAAGAAAACTGCTCATCGTCGTTGCTCTCTCTTCTTTCTCTCTCTCTTTCTCCCTCTCTCACCGGTCTGTCCGAAGATGAAGTTGTCGGGCCGGAAGATCGCGCCAAAGGGGCCCGAGCGGACAGAGTCCATGGTGCCGGGCTCTATCGTTGTTTATTTTGCGAGGGTTTTTTTGTTTTTCGTTGTTGAGGTGAGAAGAGAGAGGTCGAGGACGAAACAAGGCCGACGTTTCTGAGCGCCGCGCCGCTCGCCGCCGCGGTTTTCTTCTTTTGCTTTTCCAACTGACGCCGTGACATCTTCCGCGCGCTCTTTCGCCTCGGCCTGCGCTCTCTGCTCTCTTTTCAGAGCGCAGGAGCCAGAGAGCGTGTCGCAAAGAGCTCCCCGCAGTGGAGAGCAAGCCACTTCAGGAGCGAGAGGGCGAGTAACTGCCCCCGTTGAAAGCGAGAGGGCATCGAGGTTTCTCGCCGTCGTCGGCGCCGGCCTCCGTCGAAGCAGCTCTCTTTCGAAAAGAAAAAAAAAGCAGCCATGCTGCAAGTTTCTCGTCGCTTGCTCTCTCTCTCTTTCCTTCGCGCGCTCTCTCTCCTTCCCTCCCTTGCTCTTCTCTTCTCAAATTGTTCTCACCGAGGTCCATGAGCACGGCGCGGGGCACGTAGCGTCCTCCGGTCGCCTCGTTGAAGTAACTGTCGTGGTGTTTGGTGGGGTGGTTTTTTCGTTTCGTTTTTTTTTGCAGAGAGAGTTGGGAAGGACGAAAGAGGTGAGCATGGAAGAACGAAAAGCGGCGACCGAAGAGGAGCAATGAAAAAAACGTTTCGCCCTCTCTCTCTCTCTATCTCTCTCTCTCCGCCCTCCAAACGTACACATTCACGCGCTCGAGCTGGAGGTCGGAGTCGCCGACGTAGGAGCCTGTGGAGTTGAGCGAGTTTTGGAGGTGGCGAGGGGGTGAAAAGAGAGGGAGGGAGGGTGAGAGGACAGGAGAAAGAGGAGACGAAAGCGATTCGCGCGCGAGACGAGAGAGGGAAGAAGAGAGCAAGATGAGGGTCTCTTTCGCTAGGAAGCGGCCCTCGAAAGCGCCTCATCTCGTCGCGAGGCGCGAGCCGAGGCTCGAGTAGCGCCCCGCGTGCGGTCGAGAGAGAGGAATGCCGGCGTCTTGGCCGAGCTTTTCTGGTTGCATTCCCCCCCCCACCCCGACCGACGCTCGACGCTCGACGCTCGATGCCCGGCAGCGGCGGCGGCGACGACGACGGACGAGAAAAAGAGCATGCTCTCTCCCTCTCGTGTGCGAGCCTTACCGCTCTGGTCGATGCCGTGCTCGTCGCACGTGACCTCCCAGAACTTGGCTCCGATCTGGTTGCCGCACTGGCCGGCCTGGAGGGCCACGATCTCGCGCATGGTGGAGAGGAGGAGAAGGAAGAAGAAGAAGTTGAGTCGGCTGAAAAAGGAGGCGGCAAAGAGTGAAACGGTAACTTTTTTTTTGTTTTCTCTCTTCTCTCGAAACACACAAAAAAACTCTGTCTGCCTTCTTCCCGCCCACCAGCGGCGCTGCTGCCTTTGCTACTGCTGCTGCTGCTGCTGCAACTGGGAGCGTGCAGCGAGCGTCGTGATCTCTCGAGAGGAGTCACGCGCGCGCGCACCGCGTCTCAAGAGCGAGCGCTTCAGCACCCAAAGCGACGTCGAGGACGAAAAACAGAAACCAAAATCGCAATGGCTCTTCGGACCGCCTCCACCAACAGCTATCTCGACGCCGCGCTCGAGGCCGTCGAGGCGAGGCTGGGCCTCCCCACGCCGCCTCCGGTAAAGAGGCACGTCGGGTTCAGCGGAACAGAAGAAGAAGAGAGGACGCCAACCGAGTAAGTTTTTCGCGTTTCGTTTTTTTTCAATCCGCAGCAGCTGCACCTGTCGGTAGCCTTTATTCGATTGCGGCGGCCTCTAAATGTCGTCTAATTCCTCGTGCGCGTGCTCGGGTGGTCTCTAGAGAGGCTGGTGTTGCGCTGCCTGCGATTCAAAGAAGAAGAAAAAATACAGGAAAGAGGAGAACGCGGCGTGCTTTTCTTTTGCCCCCTGCGAAGAGAAATTGGCGACGCCGCCGTCGACCTCTTCTTTTTCTTGCTCACTTGCCCTTCCTCGCCCTCTCCACCTCTAACAACAACAGCTCCTTCCGCGCTGCTCGAGGCAGCAACAACAAGACGGGCCTGTTCTTTGCGCCCCCGCCCCCGGCCCTGGAGCCCGCAGAGGCCACGATAAGGGCGAGGTTCGAAGACAGAGAAGGAGGGAGAGAGCGGCGGTGGTGGAACAACGAAAACGACGAGGAAGGCAGAGAGGAGGACGAGTCGTGGCGCGCGCGCTTCTCCGTCCTCCGCCGCGAGACAGGAGGAGTAGCAGGAGGAGGAGGAATTGCAGCAGTAGGACGGGAGAACAGCGGCTGCGACGGTGCCCCCACCTCCGCCGCCGTCGCCTCGGCGCTCGCCCGGGTCCGCCGCGCCGCCGCCGACGCTCGCGGGGAGGAAGGAGGAGAAAGAGGCCAGGTCGGATTCCATTCCTCGTCTTTCCTCCCGCGCTCTCCTGCCCTTTCCGAAGCATCCATTGACGCTGCTGCCGGGGGCGCCGTCGTCGTCTCCATCGCCGCCTACGACGAGATCACCCGCCTCCGCGCCGCCCTCGACGAGAGGGAGGCGGCCTCCCTGGCTCTGAGGGAGCAGCACGTCTCTCTCGTGGCCCGCTCCGCCGCGGCGCGCAGGGCCGCCGACGCGACGCTCTCGCTCAGGGAGGGCGAGGTTGCCCGGCTGGAGGCCGCGCTGCGCCGGGCCGAGGCGGCGCTGGACGCGGAGAGGCGGAGGACGCGCCGGAGGGGCGCGGCGGCGGTCGGCGAGCGGCGGAGGGCCGACGACGCCGTCGCGGCCGCGGCGGCGGCTGACGCGAGGGCCGTGGCGGCCTCGCGGCGCGCGTCCGAGGCCGAGGAGCGCGCCTCGGCGCACGAGCGGGAGGCGGCGGCGCAGAGGGAGCGCGCCGAGGAGGCCGCGGCTGCTGCGGCGGCGGCCGGGGAGGCGCTGCGGTCGGCGGAGGCGCGGGCTGCCGCGGCCGAGGCCTCCGCGGCCGAGTCCTCCGCAGAGGCCGAGGCGGCGACGGCTCGCGCTCTCTGCGGCGAAGCCTCCGCCGACGAGGCTCGCGCCCGCGCCGCCGAGGCGGAGGCGGCGGCCGAGGCGGCCCGCGGCGACGCCAGGAGGCACAAGGAGGTCGCCAGGGCCGCGCGCGCGAGGCTCCGCGAGGCCGAGGCCGCGGCCCAGCGGCTCTCGAGCGAGGCGGCGTCGCTGCGGGAGGAGCTCTCTGCCGCGCGGGAGAGCGCCGCGGCCGCGGACGCCGAGGCCCGCCAAGCCGGGGCCGAGGCGGAGCAGGCGCGGGGCGTCGCTGCCGCAGCCCGGGAGGGCGAGCGCGCCGCGCTCTCCGGGGCCGAGGACCGCGACGGTATTCTCGGAAGGCTGTCCGCGGCAGAGGCGCGAGAGCGCGGGCTCTCCGAGCGCCTCGCCGCCGCCGAGAGCGCCGCTCGCTCCGAGAGGGAGAAGGCCGCGAGGGCAGAGGCGGCGCTCGCGGCTGAGAGGGTCGCAGCACCGAGCGCGAGCGGAGGCGAAAACGGGAGCGGGGGCGGCGCTCGCTCCTCCTCCTCTCTCGCCGACAGAGAGGCCACCGAGCAGCGCCTCCGCGCCGCCCTCGCCGAGGCCGAGGCCCGCGCGGCAATGGCCGAGCGCGTCGCGGCGGACGCCGCAAGCGCGCTCGAGGAGCTGGTAGCGGCGACGACCGCGGCGGCGGAGGACGAGGAGGAGGAGAGGAAGAAGAAGCGCGCCGCCGCGGCCGCCGCAGCGGCGGCGGACGAGGAGAGAGAGCACGGCGAGGCCGCCGGCCCTCCCTCTTCGCTCGACCTCCTCCGCAAGCGGGCCGAGACCGCCGAGGCCCGCCTCGCCCGCATCGAGCCCGCCCTGAGGGATGCGACCGAGGCGCTCGCCGAGGAAAGGGCCGCCCGCCGCCGCGCAGAGGCGGAGGGGAAGGAGGCGAGGGAGGGCGAGGGGCAGGGAGGCGGCGACGGCGGGGAGCGGCGCTCGGTTTCCGTCTGGAGGGCCAGGGAGCTCGAACTGCTGGCGGCGCTCGCGGACGCGGACTCCGGGCGCGTCGCTGCAGAGGAGGCTCTGAGGGAAGCTACGGCTGCGCGAGCGCGAGCTCCGCCCTCCGCCCCTCCGCAGGGCTCGGCCGCCGCCGCCGCTCTCTCCGACGCGAGTGCGGCGGTCAACAGCCGGGTCGCGGCCCTCGAGGCCGCCGCCGCCGCCGTCGAGCATGGTTCCTCCTTTCTTCTGCCGCATTTCCCGTCCTCGCCTCCGGCCTCCAAGAGCAGGGGAGGCGACAGCAGGGTCATCACCGCGACGAGTGCGGTCTGAGGGGGGACGACGAAGATAAGAAAAAAAAGAAACGACAATGTAAGTTGGCTCGAGAGGTTGAAAATGAGAATTATAATTGGAATGGGGAGAGGCCGTCTTTTTCTTCTTTCAGTTTCAAGCTTTCAGGACAGAGGGGAGCGCCGCTCTTAGGTTTGAATGAGAATTACAAGTGGGGTGGGTGGGGAGAGACAGCTGCGTTTGTTTTGTTCGGCTTCAAGTTTTTCGAAACAGTAGGAGTGGGTGTGGGGGGGGGGGAGCGCCTTTTTCACGCGTGCGGAGAGGGGGGGGGCCACGGAGAGGTCCAGGGGTTTTGCTGCTGCTGATCTTGCGGACGAGGAGGAGGCGCGAGCGGCGGGGGCAGTCGCCTCTCTTGCTGCCGCCGGAGCAAGAGCAGCGAAGGAGACAGAGAGGAACAAGGAGAAGGAGGCGGGGGCCGCGCCAGCGCGCCCCTCGCCGGCGTCGAATGGGGGAACGCTCCGGTTCCTTCCCATCCGTTGTGGCTCCTCAGCGCCGCCGCCTGCCGCAGCAGCACCCGCCTCCGCAGGTCCCCGCGGGCAGGGAAGCAGCCGGGCGAGCAGGCGGAGGGGGACGGCGGGGGGAGGAGAGGGGGAGGGGGAGCAGCAGCAGCGGGAGCAGCAGCAGCAGAGGCAGCTCCCACCCTCTTCCCCGGGGCAAAGTCGTCCGAGGAGGGAGGAGCCGGGGCAGACGCCGCCGCTGTGGCGGCGCGCCCGAAGGCCGCGAGCGCGGGGGCGGCTTCGCCGCCGTCGCCGCCGTCGCCGCCGTCGTCGCCGAGCGCGAGCGAGGCGAGCCGGGCCGCAGCCGGCGAGAGCGAGGGCGGCGCGGCGAGCGAGCCCGGTGGAGCTCCCCCCGCCGGCTTCGTCGTCATCGTCGCCGGAAGGTCGGCGAAAGAGAGCGGCGTCGGCGGGCGCGGGAGCAGGGGAGGCAGGGGAGGCACCGAGAGGAAGCGCGGCGGGGGGGTCGTCGCGCCTCCTGCCGACGCCGAGGCCGGCTTGGCGCTCCCGAAGCCGCGCAGGGACGAAGGCCACCTCCCCCGCCGCAGCAGCGCGGGAGGGGAAAAGGCCGTCGTCTCGGTGGTGGCTCCTGCTGCTGCTGCTGCTGCTGCCGAGTCGAGAGGGAGGAACGGCGCTACTGGGACGGCGCCAAAGCCGCCGCCGCCTCCGCTGCTGCTTTCTCCCCTCCCTCCTCTTTCGCCGCCACTCCCGCTCTCGCGCCCTCCCGCTGCGAACGCGTCAAAGACCCGCGCAGGAGACGCGCAGCTCGGGTCCTTCGAGTACTCGCTGTCGCCGTCCGTCATCGGGGTCGGGGACGCGAGAAGAGCCGGGGCGTTTTCGTCGTCGTTGTCGCCGACGCCGTCGCCGCCAACGACGACGCCGCTCCCAGCTCCTCCTCCTCTGTTCCCTCCTCCCGCCGTTCTCGCTGTCCTGGGCGCCGCTGCTCCTCCTGGGCCATGCTCCTTGCTCGCGGTCGCATCTACCCGGAGGCGGCTCATAAAGCTCGCGGCGACGTCCTGCTTGTTTGTTTGTTTTTTGTGCGGAGACGGAGGTGCGGCGTTTTTGAGCCGAGCAAGGCGGAAAAGAGAAGAGTGAGGAGGAGGTCGAGAGGCGTTTTTTCGAAAAGAAAAAACGTGGCGTCGCGGACGAGAACGGAAAAAAGCGCAACCAAGTTGGCTCTCTTCGCACCTCGCTCAAAAACCGCTTGCTCCCTCGAGCCTCGTCCTCGTCAAGGTCGTCGACATCGTTGTAGCGTTCTTGCGGGGACAGGGCGCCGCGAGAGCGCTTCGAGGCCCCCCCTCCGAGAGAGCTCTGCATGCCTCCTCTCTTTCTCTCTGCTCAATGCAAACGTGTTGTGTCGTGCGTTTCGCTCTTTGGCCTTTTTGTCTTTCCTCTCAACGCTCGACCTCTCTTCTCTTCTCTCTTCTCTCTCTCTCTTTTACAGTTTTTCATTTTCTTCTCGAGTTTTTTCTCGCGCCCGAAGGCGCTTTCCCTCGTATACAGTGCCTCCTCCTATCCGCTTGCCGCGTCGCTCTCGATTCTCATTTCGCTCACTCGCTCACTCTTCTGCGGGAGGGATCAGCCCCCGCTCCTCCAAGAAACGAACCACCTCTGCCGCCGCGGCCTCGGGCCCGCCCGCCGCCTCGCGCGGCCTGACGGTCAGCTCGGGCCTGCGCGGCCTCTCGTACGGCGCGTCGATCCCCGTCAGCCCCCGCAGCTCCCCGGCCCTGGCCGCCCTGTACAGTCCCTTCGGGTCCCGCCGCTCGCAGAGCGCGAGCGGCGAGTCGACGAACACCTCGACGAAGCGGCCGGGGGGCAGCGACGCCCTCACGGCGTCCCTGTGGGCGGCGTAGGGCGACACGAGCGCCGCGATCGCGATGAGGCTCCCGCCGCCGCAGCTCAGCAGCCTCGCGGCCTCTCCCACGCGGCGCACGTTCTCCGCCCTGTCTTCCGGGGAGAAGCCCAGGTCGGCGCAGAGGCCGTGCCTGACGTTGTCGCCGTCGAGCAGCACCGTCGCCCTGTTTCTCTCGCCGAGCTCGCGCTCGAGCGCCGCGGCGACGGCGGACTTTCCCGAGGCGGGCAGGCCGGTGAGCCAGACGACGCAGGCCTTCTGCCGCAGGATGCGCTCCTTGGCCTCGAGGGGGACGCCGCCGTCCTGCCACCTGACCGCAGCCGCGCTTTTCGGTTTTTGCTGTTTCTGCAGTTTCTGCGCCGCCGTCAAGCAAGCAGAAGCAGCAGCTGCTCCTCCTTCCGCTGCTTCCGCTCCTGCTTTTTCCTTCGCCGCCACCAGGAGCGCCGCCTCGGCCTCCGCGATCGCCGCGGCGGTGGCCTGGTGGCACGGGTGCGCCGGGATGGCTATGGGGTCGTGGAGCTTGGAAAAAGAAGAGGAGGAGAAGGCGGCCGCGAAGGACGAGAAGGCCGTCGGCAGCCTCGTCACCGTCGCCGCCGAGTGAATCAGCAGCGACTTCTTCTTCCTCTGGGGCCTGAGATCGCTGCCGCCGACGCCGTCGAAGCAGGAGCCGTCCGAGGAGGACTTGGAGCTCGTATCGTCGAGGTCGCCGAGCGAGGCTCGGGCAAGCAGAGAGGACGAGGAGGAGGAGAAGAAGCCGCGACATCGAGACGTCGGCCTGCCCGTCAACGACGACATCGCCGGCGCCGACGGCGGGAGCGCCCGCTCGGAGCCAGCGCAGCAGGGCCCTCGCCGCCGGCGCAGCAGGGCCTCCGCGGCGAGGGAGGCGGCCCTCCGGGCGCTGCTCATCGGCGAGTTGCGACGACACCCGCAGAGGGGCGGGCGCTGCTGTTCTCGTGGGAGAAAAAAGGAGGGAGAGTTTTGGGGAGTGAATTGTTTAATTGTGCTCTGCCTTTCCGAATTTAAATGTTCAGAAGCAGAGCGACCCATTTGCCGACCCATCGAGTTGCCCGCCTCTTCGACTCACCATTTGCAGGATAGACGCTCTGGGAGGTCGTTGAGGGACGTCAAGGCGGCGAGATGCTCGAGAAAAAAAGCTCAACACGACACCATCGTTTGGATTTTTCTAGGTCGAAGAGGGAGTTCGAGGTTGAAAAAAAAGCAGACGCGGAAAAAACTGATTCTTCACTAGTGTGCTGAGTGAGCCGAGAGCGAGCTGCTTACGGGTGCTTGCCACGGCCGCTGAGTTCCGACGATTCGAAAGCTCTTTTCGCCCTGAATCTTAATCCACAGAGCGCGTTCATCTTGTCCACTAACGAACTCGCTCCGTGACAGCTGGCAGCTCTCGAAAAAGAGGAGGAAGCCAGAATGACGACGGAGATGGGGGAGCCCGCTTCTTCTCCGGCGATCGGCTTGGACGACGGCGGCGGCGCCTCTGCCCCTTCGGCAGCGGCAGCAACAGCTGCCCTCTCCTCTCCAGTAGCCTACTTCCGCGACGCCCTCCCCTCGCCGCTCCTCACCGCCCTCCGAGGGGACGCGGAGGGCCTCGCCTGCTGCTCCAACTTCTGGGTCCCGCTGTCCGTGCTCTCGGGCGAGGAGCCCGCGCTGGCCGCCTTCGAGCAGGCCGCCGCGGCGCTCGCCCAGAGGTGTTTGAGGAGGAGGAGGCGGAGAAGGAGGAGGAAGGGAGCGAAGGCGGAGGCGAAGGAAAAGGCGGAGGAGGAGGAGGAAGAGGAGGACTCGCCTCCTCCTCTCCACCCGCTGCTCTCCGTCTTCCGCAGAGGAGCGAGCGGAGGAGAAGAGCGCGAAGAAGAAGAGCGAGAAGAAGAAGAGGAGGAAGAAGACGAGCTCGTCGTCTCCGGCGCCGAGTGCTGGTGCCAGCTCTACGAAGAGGGAAGGGGCCTCGACCCCCACTACGACAAGGACGAGGAGGCGTCGGCGAGAGGGGAGAGGCCGCTGAGGCACCCGCGGGTCTCGACCGTGGTCTACCTGAACGGCGGCGAGGGGGACGGCGGGAGCGGCGGCGGGGGAAGGCGAGGGGGCCTCGGCACCCCCCTCGGCGCGACGGTCGTCGTCAACCAGAGGCTGCACCCCAGATCCGGCGCGCCGCTGCCCGCGGCCCCGACCTCCTCGAGCCTGCTCTGGCCCCGGAAGGGAGCTGCCGCGGCCTTCGACGGGAGGCTGGCGCACTGCGTGCTGTCGAGCTGCGCCGGCGCCTCTTTCGCCGCCGCCGCCGCCGCCGAGGAAGGAGAGGAGCCAGAGGGCACGACGTCCTCGCCCTTCGACGAGGGCAGGCGGGCGACGGTGCTCTTCAACTTCTGGTGCGGCGCCGCTCCGGGAGGGGTGTTCAGGGTCACGGAGGAGGACATCGTCGCCGCGGGGCTCTCGAGGCCGGTCGTCGTCTCGGCCGCGGACGAGGCCGAGGGGCCGGGAGGGGAGGCGGGCGACGGCGATGGGGGCGGCGACGGGGGCGGCGGCAGGGGGCCGACGCTGGTGCCGCCGGCCGCGGTCGCTGTCCCGCGAGCGGCGAAACTCTGCCTCCTGGACGAGCTCCTGCGGCCGCGGGAAATGCTCGACCACCCCTTCGTGGTCGTCTCTCATCCCGGGTACGAGCTGGTCGAGGCGGAGGTGGTCCAGGAGGACGGCGACGGAGGGCGGCAGCAGCAGGAGGAGGGAAAGGAGGGAGAGGGAGGAGGAGAAGAGCCCGCAGGGTGGAGGGAGGCGGCTGCCGCTGCTGCGGAAGCAAAGGGCAAAAGGCCTCCGTCGTCGAGGCCCCAGGTCGTCTTCATCCCCCTCTCGGACTCCGGTTCCGATTCTGCGTGAAGTCTCGCGACGCCGCGGTGGAATCCTTGTAAAATAGAAATCCTCCAAGGCGCTTCTTGGTACGGGAGGATAAGAAGAAAAAATCTTATCTCTTTCTCCTCGTCGCTTCTTCCACTTTCTCTTCCTCTCGCTCGCTCCAATTCTTCAACTCTCTCGCGTAGTCCTCCGTTGCTTCTTCGCTTCGTTTTTCGCCCTTGAGACACAGATGGCGCCCCCCGGAGAGGGAGCTCACGCGCTCGACATGCTCGACTGGAGGTAAGAAGGAGAGAATGGAGAGAGAAGGAGAGAAGGGAGAGGATTGTCGCAAGCGTCCGCGAGCGAGCGAGCGTAGCAGTAGCATGAAGAACGGCGGCCGTGCTCTCTTCTAGGTTTCCCACGGATCATGCTCCTTGTCTTCTCTCTACCCGCACTTTTCGCTCCCAGCGACAGACTTCGGAAGTGAGAATTTGACGTCAGCTATCCAACGACCTGCTCAGAAGTTGGATCGGAAGGGAATAAAACGTCCAAGCGACGCACGCGAATCTAGAGATCGAAGCGCGCAGAGCCGAGCAAAGGCGCTTTCTTTTCTTCTCACTTCGTCCTCTCTCTCAACCTCAACCCACGCAAAAAAAAACTAAAACTCCAAAACCAAAACTCAACAACAGCGTCGAGGAGGACAAGGCATTCGAGGTCGCCCTCGCCGAGTTCTGGTCCTGCCCTGACCGGGACGCCGCGGTGGCGGCCAAGCTGGGCGTCGTCGCCGCGGCGCACGGGGGCAGCGCCGGGGTGCGCTCGAGGCTGGCGCTGCTCGAGGTACGAAGAACGTTTTACGTTTTTTTGCTTTGTCCTTTTTCCTTTTTTTTTTTGCTCCCTCGGTATTTTTTCTCCAACCCCGTCTATGTTCTCTCCGGCGCTCTCCTCACGCTTTTCCGCTCCTCCCGTGTCTCTCTCGCCTCATCTTCTTTCTCGCTTTCCATTCCTCCAGGACGATCTCGTCGCGATCGAGGCCGGGCTGGTGCCGCTCCCCGACTACGCCTCTTCGGTGCCGGCGCCGGCACGGGCGGCCGCCGCGGCCGCGGCCGCCGCTGCGGCGGCCTTCCCGCTGGGGGGCGGCGCGGGCGCCAAGGCTGGAGCCAAGGGCGGGAGCGCGGCGGCAGCGAGCGGGGCTGTCGCTCACACAGTCGGCAACGGGGCCGCGGCCGCCGCGAACGGCAGCGGCAAGAAGCGCCGCCACTCCCCCTGCTCGTCCTCGCACCTCGACGGCGACGACGGCGACATCGACCTCTCTCTCTCTGGCGCCGCTCCTCCCACGGCCGCCACCTCTGGCCCGCGCTCCGAGGGCGAGAAGCGCAAGGGGATGCCGTGGTCCGAGGAGGAGCACAGGGCTTTTTTGGCCGGGCTGGCGAGGTTCGGCAAGGGCGACTGGAGGAACATCTCGAGAGCGTGAGTTTTGTCTCTCTTTTTCTTTTTTCTTCGACTTTTTTTTGTCTTTTTTTTCTTCGTCTTTCTTCCTCCTTTTGCTCTTTTCTCACCTCTACGCTCGCAAACCAAAAACAAAAACAGATGCGTCACGACCCGCACCCCGACCCAGGTCGCCTCCCACGCCCAGAAGTACTTTATTCGCCTGGCTTCCGGCGGCGCGAGGCGCGAGCGGAGGAGGGCGTCGATCCACGACATCACGAGCCCCGCCGGGGCCGCCGCCGCGGCCGCCGCCGAAAAGGCGGCGGCCGCCGCTGCTGCTGGCAAGGGAGGCAGCAGCGGCGACGAGTACGACAACGACGACGCCGCTGCTGCGGCGGCGGCTGCGGCTGCTCCTTCGTCTGCCGCAGGGGCACTGGGCTCGGCCGTGACGAGCGGCGTCTAAAGGGGAGGGGGGGTACCCCTCCTTTGAACCATTTTTTTTGACAAACCAGCTCTTGTGCCCTATTTCCCCTCCTTCTTCTCTTTTCGACGGCCGCCGCTCCTCCACCGAGATAGAGCAGCAAGTCAATGATTTCTTCTTCCCTTCCAGTGGAGAGCAAGGGGTGGCGGCGTCGGAGAGAGGGACGGGAAAAGAGAAAGAGCGAAGCAGCAACAACCCAACGATTTTTTTTTTAGCAGCAGTTTTCTTTTCATCAGCTTTTCGAGAGGGAGGGACGAGAAGAAAGGGCACGCGCGCCCACTTGAGGCGCAGCCGTCCCCTTTTCTTGTCTCCCCTTTTCTTTCCCTTTCTTGCTACTCACTTTGCGAGAGCGTCGGAGGGCGTTCCTTTCCATCAACCTTTGCTTTCCTGGAAGACCTGATCTTTTGCCGTTCGCCGTTTGGCTCCCGCACCCACTTTTGATAATAACCAAAAACCTTCAAACCAACTTAAACAAACTAACCAACTGTGTACTTCTCCCCATCGCACCCGCCTATCCGCGCTTTGTGTAATTCGCCCTCTTATTTGTCGTCGCAGCCTTGAGAGAGAGAGAGAGAGAGAGAGAGCGAAAAGAAGAGAGAGAAAAAGAAGGGGGAGAAAAGAAGAGAGAGAACGAAGAGCGCAAAAAAAAACAGACCCTCTTCTTGACCACTTAAGCCTGGAACAAACAAAGAGACCGCCTTTCTCCCTCCTTCCTTGTCTTTATTTTCCAAAACCATGAGCGACCTGCCTCTCATCACCAAGATATACTACGCTGTCGGCGCGGTGAGCGGCGCTGCCGAGGGTATCGGGCGGTGAGTGGACGTGCATTTCGATCTGTTGACGGCCATTGGAAGCCCTCTTCGACGCCCTCCCAATCACCCGCCAACAACCGCCGCTTCCTTTGCCGCAAATAGCGTTTTCTTTTTCAACGCGGGCGTGATCTTAGAATTGCTTTGTTCTCCCAGAAGGAGAAATAGCAGAATTGCCTGTGAAGGGAAAGCACCCGAGGACGATTTCAGTTGCATCGACAACGGACGGTCGAGCTCTCTCCGTTGGTCGCTAACCTTGTCCTTCCCTCTTTTCCTTCTTCCATCTCTTCTTCCTCCAACCAGCTCCCTCTCCCGCTCGCCCGTGAAGAACAGGAGGACGCCCTCTGTCAGCATGGAGGATCTCGACCCCAAGGCCGCCGCCGCTGCCGCAGTCGCTCCTCGTCTCGAATCGAACGACGGGACCGTCACCCCTCCCCCCACCCCGGGGCTCGCCGGCGGCCTCGGCCTCCCCGCCCCCGGCGCCGCGGGCGCCGGCGCCGCCGCTGCCGGAGGAGCCCCCTCCGCCGCGCTCGTCAACGACGAGGCGTTCCGCGGCTCGCCTCGCGGCAAATCGCTCCGCTCCTCCTCCTCAAATGGCGGAGGGGGGAGCTCGGAGGAAGACGGGTGTCCGTCTCCTCCCTCTGGCAGGGCCGCGGGCGCCTCTGCGGCCAAGAGGAGGCTGGAGTTTTCCGACGGCGACGGCGGAGGGGCCGGCAACGGCGCTGCTAGCAGCAGCGATTGATCTCGACTCAAGTTGTTTTACCGTTATTAGAGCTCTTTAGGAAAAAAACAAGAACGAAAAACGAGCGTTGTCTTAGCTACCCCCCCCCCCCCAACTTAGAAACAATTCTTCACCCATTCTTCCCGATTCTTCTTCCCCGCTCTTCCCTACTCTCTTTCGTCCCCTCCCCTCATTGTAAAGATTCGACAAATATAAAACTAGACCCCCCCCCCTCCCCCCACACACACCATTCATGCATTCGTTTCATTTCCTTCCAAATTACAGGTTTTTTTCTTTCGTTCTCAGTGCTTGGGCCTCACGCGGTGCTTGCTCAACCTCGGCATCGACGTCTTCCTCACCTTGGCTCCTTTCCCGCCGCCGCCCCTCTTCCCGCGCGCAGCGGCCGCCTCCTGCAGCGCCCCGAACCGCCGCTTGCGCTGCGCGGACAGAGCCCTGTCTTTCAGCAGCTCGTGCGTCAGGGTCTGCCCTCGCTCGCTCCTGGCCAGGCGGGAAGAGTAAAAGTCGGTGCTCGACTCGACGACGGTCCCGACGTGGAAGCGCGTCGGCAGCTTGGTCGTGTCGGCGCTCTTGTAGTGGCGCGTGGGGTCCATCGCCCCTCGCAGCCTGAGCAGGCGCAGGTCGGTCTTGAGCTCGGGAGTCAGGGTCTGCGTCGGGAGGTCGAACCAGGAAGAGCGGCGAGGGGCCGAGGCGGCAGCCGTGACTGCCTCGGTGCCCCCTTTGCGAGAGAGGCGCGGCAGGGCGAGGAGGCCGGCCGAGGTCTCCGCCGCCGCCTTGGCCCGCGCCTCGGCCCCCTTGGCCCTCCGTGCCAGGAGCTCGATCGCTCGGGTCGCAGTCGCCGGGCGAGGGAGGAGCAGGGAGTTCGGCGCCCAGGAGACGCTGACGGGAGCGGCAGCGGTCCTGCCTCCCTCGTCGTCGGAGCCTTCGGAGTCGGAGTCGGAGTCCGAGGAAGAGGAAGCGCCGTTCTCGTCGGCGGCGGCGGCGGCGGCGACGCTCGTCGGCGTCGCAGGCGGCGGCAAGTCGGCATCGTCGTCGTCGCTCTCGCTCTCGCTGCCCTCTCCCTCCAACTGATTCTTCTGTCCTCCAGTCATCGCGCACAGGGCGTCGAGCATGCCCTGGGCGAGGCAGGCGAGGCCATCGTCGCCGGCGTCGTCCTCGTCCGAGGAGGAACCTCCGGCGGAGGCGGCGGAGGCGGCGGCTTTGGCTTTGGCATTGGCCTTCCTGCCAGTGGCCTTGGCCGACGCTTGCTTCTTTCCCAGTGCGCTTTTCCGGAGCGGAGACGACGGTTGCTTGGCAAGATGAACCTCCTCTGTCCGCTCTGCTTCGGTCATAGGCTGCAAAGTGGCGGCGGCGCGGCGGCGGGGAGGAGAAGAAGGAGGAGGAGGAGGAGCAGCAGCCGCGGCGGCAGCATTGCTTTTCGACTTTGCCGCTGCTTTCGGTGTGCTCGTCGTCGTCGTCTTCATCGTCGTCTTCTCCACCGGCGTGGGCGTCAGGCGAGACTCGGCGCCGGTGGTCCCGTCGTCGGGGTTGTTGCCGGCAGCCTGGGCGCTGAGGCTCGACGCCGTCCTTCGGGTCGAAACCATATTGGTTTCGTTTCGAGTTTTCGACTTTTGGCTAGGATTTTTCTCTTTGGTTTTGTGTTGGCGATAACGTCGACGGAGATCATTCCAGGCGCTTAACAGTTTATTTTTTCAGCTTTCTCACCGCTCGTTCAGCTTTGATTGTCTCGCGTGACAATGCAGACGATCGGCTCCAAGGGACTCAGGGCAGCGTCGAGGCCACAGCGACCTGCGGCAACAGCGGCGAGAGCAGCAGGAGCAGCAGCAGGAGCAGCAGCAGTAACAGCAGCAACTCGGAGATTGCCTCTTTCCTTATCATCATCTCGTTCGACTTTGTCGACCTCCTCGACCTCGACCTCCTCTTCTCGCCCTCTTCGACCTCCCGCCGGCGGTCGCCGCTGCTGCCGAGGAGAAACCTCGGTCATCGCCCCTCGGGCCTCCTCCCAGTCGCCCTCCTTCTCGACGGAGAAGACCAAGCTGCAGGTAAAAGGATCGAGAGAGAGGAAGATGAAGAGAAGCGACACGAGAGGCGCCCTTGTTGCTTTCCTTTCCTTTGCCTCAAAAAGAAGTCCAACAACAACAACAACAAAAAAACATCGCAGCCGTTCCCTTCCTCGCTCGACGAGGCCATCCGCATGGCGCGCAAGGCCACCAGGGCCGCGCTCGACTCGGGCGCCGTCTCGGTCGCCGAGGTCGAGATGCCCAGCTCGGCGCTCTACGCCGTGATGGGCGACGCCGAGGGCGCCAACGAGATGACCTACAGTGCAGAGTTGCTGCGCGATTTTCTGAGAGAATGGGAGCCGCGGCTGGGGAGCAAGGTCAGGGTGTTTTTCCCCGATAAACAAGAGCTCGCCGTCGTCACCAGAGGCAGAGGGATGGACCCCGCCGCTGGTTCCGCGGGGGTGAAGGCGTCGTTCGCGCAGACTTCGTGCTCTCTCGACTTCCTCACCGACCCCACTTTCTTGGGGGACATGGGCCTCGACGTCAAGAAGCGCGACGCCTCCAAGCTCTTCGACCCCGACGGCAAGGGCGAGCGCGACGAACTCTTAGTCATAGCCTACCCCTCGTTCAACGTCAACGAGATGATCGCCGTCGACGACGCGTGGAAGGCGATGACTGCCCGCAGAGCAAAGGCAAAAGCGGCAGAAGGAGCTTCCTCCTCGAAAGCGCCTCCTCCGGTCGTCATCTTCAACGGCGAGCTTGAGCGGATCTATTCCGGCTACTACCCGCCGATGTTCTACCGGAGGCTGGCCAAGGTCGCGAGCGCCAAGGACGGCGGGGTGCTGGCCTCGGCGGGGTCGGACGCGACGTACTACATCAAGAACTTCAAGGGGTCGAACCCGGGGATCCTGTACCGCTGCTGGTGAGTTTCGCTCGCTCTTTTTTCGATCGATCGAGCGGCGCGATCCTCGACCCCCTCTTGTTTCCAAAAACCGAAGTTCCCCTCCCCCCGAGGTTCTTTTTTCGAGTTTTTTAGAAAGGCGAGGACGAGAGAAAAGGGGGGGGCGAAGGAGAAAAAGAAGGGGGAAAACTCACCCCTCACCTTTCCCTCCCTCGCTCGCTTACTCCCCCTTCCAAAAAAAAAAAAAACTCAAGGCCGGGAGCCTGGCAGGTCCTCCGCCGCAGGCTCAGGCCCGACGGCAGCGACGGCGGCACCGTCTGCGTCTGGAGCTCCGAGGAGAGACCGAGCCTAAAAAAAGTGA
>Ga0210003_1002152_pt1 | contig 16853 bp, 16 predicted proteins | sample LantaG_FD_182804 | JGI IMG/M metagenome (GOLD analysis project Ga0210003, IMG submission 182804) | Deep subsurface microbial communities from Baltic Sea to uncover new lineages of life (NeLLi) - Landsort_02402 metaG (SPAdes) (version 2) | ecosystem: Environmental > Aquatic > Marine > Oceanic >...
GTTCTAATGTTAGTGATGACTTCACAAGTGACAGATCGCTTGAGCAATTAGCTGATGCACAAGTAACCCAGCGGACAGATAAGAAATCTAACATCGCAGACAATCCTGGCAATGAAGTAGAAACAAAACGATCCAACGATGAGTCACAGAAAACTGTTGATTTGTTAACTGGACTAGACACATAAGGAGCATCATGGCTGAACCAGAAAGAAGAAAAGTAGAACTAAAACCTGGTGCAGGTTGTGATGTCGGCACCTCCAACATCGTTGTGGCACGTCAAAAGACTGATGGTACATTCGTTAATAGATTTCACAGAGATATGTTGTATCCTCTTGATGCTTCAGAAGAGGCAGGTGATTTGCTTGAAAGAAGCGATTACTTGTATGTCACGTCAGGAGAAAACCATTTTGTTGTAGGTGAAGATGCTTTAAAGCTTGTTAATGCTATTGGAAAAGGTGAAGTTGTTCGTCCTATGAAAGATGGTATTTTGAATCCTTCATTGCAAGAATCTTCTGAACTACTATTCTACGTAATAAAAGCAGTTGTAGGTGATCCAATAGTTGAGAATGAACCTATTCGCTTTTCGGTACCTGCTAATCCTGTTGATAGTGATTTAGATAATTTATTCCATCAGATGATACTTTCCAATTTCTTTAAGAAGATGGGGTATGATCCTCGACCAGTAAACGAGGCAATGTGCATCTGCTATGATTGCAATCCTAAGATGAAACCTGCTGAAGATGGAAAGGATATTCCCCTTAGTGGTATATGTTGTAGCTGTGGCGGAGGTATGTGGAATTTAGCGTTAGCATACAAAGGCCTGAGTCTTGTTGAGTTTTCTTGCACGAAATCAGGAGATCACTTAGACGAGCAAGTTGCGAAGGTAACTGGTATGTCAAAGAACAAAGTTATTCGGATCAAAGAAAGATTGCTAGATCTTGACAATGTTGACATGGAGGACAGAGTACAGGCAGCACTTTCGATCTACTATGATGAGCTACTTGATCGCATGGTACATCACATCTGCAATCAATTTAAAGAGAAGAGTAGTGAGATGGATGGAGAAATTGAAGTAGTAGTTGCCGGAGGCACTTCAATGGCTCCTGGATTTACGAAACGATTAGAAAACGCATTTAGTAGAGTAGACATGCCTTTTGATATTTATGCTTACAGACATTCGGAAACACCCTTCTATTCAGTTTCTCAAGGCGCTTGCTTACGAGCCCAAGCTGATTACAAGAAGCAAAAGTAAGAACAATTTAACAATCAACTCATTTTAAAGTATAACATTAACAGTATATTACAAGTATTTAAAGGTGAGTACGATGTTAGATGTAGAAGTACAAGAGAATACAACTCCATTTTCTTTTCAAGAAGCCCTTCTAAAGATCAAGAATCAGCCTGAATTACTTGGTAATAAAATCAAAGAGCAGATGGTAGCCAAGTTGGTTATGCAGTTGAATGCTTACATTGTCCCTTTCGAAGTAGTACAGGCGTATCCATTCTTTCAAGATAAGACACAACTTTTAATAGGTTACAAAGATGCTATAATAGTAAGATACGAAGAAAATTCCGTATCAGTTGAAATTGACAAGAATGTCTTGAAAAGACATAACTTACCTGAAAATCTTTACCAACTACTAGAATTTGGCAATGAGTTGATACCACCTCTTCCTCACATTCGTCCTGTCATATATGCTGTAAACCAGCTAGGAGGCAAGATGCTATGAAAAAATATGTAGATCGTTATGCATCATGGGTTCAGAAGACTAAGAAGAACTTGACCTGTGCGAAAGGCAGAGAGGGAAATGAATTACTTTCTCGATTTCAGACTTTGGAATTGCGAGAGGATGTTCTTGGATGTTTAAATCATTCAAAGATTCTTCATAAGCACATCAAAGAATATGGCGAAGAAAAACAAAACATTAGATGGCTTGAGAAGTTAGTTTTCGAATGTGAAAGATGGGAGCAGTTGTTTGATTGCACTTGTAGAGTTTCACAGTTAGACAAAGAAACAATAATCCAAGCATTGATTGAATCAGAGATTGATGTGGAATTTGCGGTGAATTTAGCATGACACAAGGAACAGTACCAGCACCAGTAGTACAGATGTATTACAATTATGATCGTGCTTTTGTTGATAAGGTACATTCGTTAATTTACTACACCCAAGATAGCTCAAAGAAAGATGTGCAGTATAACTTACCTTGCGTTTTCGCCACTCCTGACAGAGCTTTCGCACAAATAAAGAAGCAGATTGCTAGAAAAACAGATAAGAAGGAAGAAGATATTAAGAAAATTCCTCTTCCTATAGCTTCTTTGAGTCGTATTACACAATCACTTGATTTAACAAGGTATGTAAAATACAAATTCAATAGACTATACCACGATCCAGAGAACGAAAAGTATATTGGAATGGATCGTCCCAGTCCTTGGGATCTTACTTATCAAGTAGATATATGGGCAAGAACCATTGCTGATCTTGATATGCTAACCTCTCAAATAATACAATGGATGAGAGCAGATGAGTTCTATTTGCCTGTGGATCATTTATTTCCAATGGGTACCAAGATTGTGCTTACACAATTCCAAGGAATGGTTGAGAATTCAAAGGTTAATCATGGAACAGAAGACAAAAGAACTCTTCGACGAACCTTTACATACGTAGTACATGGTTGGATATCACATCCACCGATTGATGCACCGATCGTTAAGAAGATTGTGGTAGATTTTTACGATAACACAGATGCATACGACCCGGTGTTTTTAGAGCAGATAGTGATATATGAAAATGAGGAAGATGCCGTTATGGGACAAGTAACAACAACATTTGATGTAACTCTTATTCCTGGCGAATTAACTGTTGGGGAATCTTACGGCAGTTTCGCTACACCATCCTTAGCAACAATTGTTGGCTTACAAGCAAGTATCTTAGGAGATGTTGCTGTAGGAGATGACATCGAGTTACAACTAACCATTGACGGAGTCGTTGACTCAGCACGGAAATTAGTTATTGCGGCTGGTGAAGTAAATAATGAAGCCTCTTTTGATTCCGTGTCAGTTAATGCAGGTCAGATTTTAGGAGTTTATTGTGCCAGTGCTGGTTCTGTTGATCCTGGTTCTTGGCTTCAAGTAAGAGTAAATGTTCAACTAGAAGTGTTTGCGTAAAGCAAAAGGAGGAAGAGATGATTATTATAAGTCCTGGTGTTTATTCAAGAGAACTTGATTTAAGCCTGTATGTTCCACAACTTGCTCAGTCCATACTTGGTCTTGTAACGACCGCAAGTAAAGGTCCAACCAATGAGATCACGCTCATAACTGATGAGAATGCTCTTATTTCAACTTTCGGAATTCCTTCCGCTGAGCATCTTGGTATCTATGCTGCTATTATGTACCTGAGAAGAGGAAGACAGTTGAAAGTTATCAGAGTTGCTGATTATGATCAGACAGCTGAAGGTGTCATTCGCAATGATGGAGACACAGCAGATGCAGTAGCTATGTCTGCTCTTAGCACAGGTTCCTGGGGTAACAACACAAGCGTTGTTGTTTCTGCTGGTACTGACGCAGGAACATATAGAATAACAGTTCTTTACAACGGCGGAACCACTGAAGTATACGACTTGTTGAAAGTTGGTGCTGCAAACGTCAACGATTCTAATTATATTGAGACACGCATAAATGGAGTGTCGGAATTCATTTCGGTTATTGCAGATAGTGCTCAGACAACTTTAGCAGTGTCTTCTGTAGCAGTTTCTTTAGCAGGCGGTGATGACGGTGCTCCTGCCGATCCTTCAGATTACGTTGGCGTAGCTGGTGCGCCTCCAGCGATTCCGTCAACTGGTTTGCAGTTATTTGCTAATCCAGAAACAATTGACTTGAATCTTGTAGCAGTTCCTGGAATCACAGACAGAAGTGTTGTAAGCGCATTGCTGACACTTGCAGAAAACAGGAAAGACGTAATTGCTCTTATTGATGTGCCTTATGGTAAGTCAGTACAACAGGCTGTTGCTTGGACTAACGGAACAGGTGGCGGAGCAAGTGACCCAACTGCAGCACTTAACAGTTCATATGCAGCAGCATTTTACCCTTGGGTTCAGATCTACGATGGTTACAATGATGCAGATGTATGGATTCCTCCTACAGGTGTTGTAGCTGGTGGAATGGCTTATACAGATCAGGTCGCTGATCCTTGGTTTGCTCCGGCAGGCCCAACACGCGGTAAGTATGTTGATGTTCTTGATGTAGAACATTCCGCTACACAGGGTGAAAGAGATTATATGTATTCCAATGGAAACATAGTTAATCCTATTATCAACAAGGTGGGACAAGGTATTATGCTTTACGGGCAAAGAACAACCCAGAGAGCAGATACAAAGCTTGATCGCATTAATGTGCGTAGGCTTCTCAATTACATGGAGAAAGCAATTGCCACAGCAGTTGACTCTCTTACTTTCGATCCAAATGATGAAATCACCTGGGCTCGTTTTAGAACGAAGGTTAAGCCTATAATGGCTGAGATCAAAGGTCGTAGAGGTATCGAGGAGTACGAAGTAATTTGTGATGCGTCCACTAATACTGAAACGGTAAGACAGAGAAATGAGCTTCACGGCGACATCATGTTCATACCAGTAGGGGCAGCGGAAATGATTCAGTTAACATTTGTTATTCTGAATTCTCAGGCACAGTTCCAGGAATTATCTTAAGTATATAGTATAGTACAAACAGGAGGTTATCATGCCACAATTAGTATCAGCTGATCATATTGCTGCGGAAGGTGGTTCATTTGAGCCGCAGAGAAAGAACAACTTCACACTGGTTATTCCAGTTGATGATTCTACTCTCATACAGCGTTCGTTAGATAGTTTTCCATTGGCAAAAGAAGCCAATGATGAAATCTCTATCAATTTTGGAAACGAGGTTCGTAAGGTAGCTGGCAGGGCTACATATGAATCTCTACAACTCGTGCTGAAAGATTTTGTTGATCAGCAAGTTGCAAAGCAGATGATTGCTTGGCGACGTCAGGTATACGATCCAAAAACAGGCGCTATAGGTCTTGCAAAGGATTACAAGAAGACTGGTGAAGTCACAATGTATGGTCCTGATGGTAATGTAGAAAGAACTTGGGAAATCATAGGTGTATGGCCTTCCAAGATGGATCCAGGTGGCGGAGATATGAATGCCAACGAGAACAACAAAATCTCTACTACGCTGACGATTGACAAAGCCATCGAGCAATTTTAGTATTTACAAGTAGTATTAAGCATGTGAGGAGGAGTTCATGTCACCAGCAAGTACAGAGTCTGAGAGTGCTTCCAAACCTGAAAGCACACCAAAGGCTGAAGCAAAAAAGAAGAACCCAGAAGAAACCACTGATTGTGCTTTTCAGTCTGATGTTCTAGTGCCAAGCAGAGGACGTTTTGATGGAGAAAAGTTGCCAGAAGGTAAGGTAACTCTTCGTCCTATAAGTGTTCCTGAAGAAAAGATGTTTCTTTCTTCGAAGACACAGATGGCAGTAGCAGATAAAGTTCTAGACAAATGTATTGTCTCAGCTTGTCCGCCTGTTAATGAATTACTTATGACTGATAAGTACTTCCTTCTTTTGAATCTCAGATCAATTAGTTACGGTCCTGAGTATTCATTCAAGATGAAGTGCGGTTCTTGTAAAAAAGATTTCAATCACACAGTAGTTCTTCCTGACGGTCTTTCCTTGAAGATTGCAACAGAAGAGGATGTAGAACCTTTTGATGTTACTCTTCCTATATGTGGGAAAGTTCTTTCCTTAAGATTCCTCAGAGGAACAGATGAAGAAGAGATTGATAATTATGTTTCTCAGCTTGAAGGTGTAAATCCTGATGATGGTGATCCAGGATATGAGTATCGTCTTACACGTCATATTGTTTTAATTGATGGCGAGGAAGTTGATGCGCTCAAGAAATTGAATTTTGTTAAGACCATGATAGGAAGAGATTCCTTAGCTATGCGAAGAAGTATTGCAGAACATGAAACAGGTATTGACTTTGGTTTGAACCTTACCTGTCCTTCTTGTATGCAGAATATTACGACTTCTTTGCCTCTAACCAACGAGTTTTTTCCGACAAGCGTTTCATAGAGCCAATCGTTCCGAATTCAAGGAACTGGTGAAACGACAGGTAAGATTGGCCTTAATAGGTGGTATCGCGATATCGGAGACAAATATGATGGTATTACCAGAGATGAAAGCTGTTGAAGAAGCTGTTAAAGAGCTTCGTGAAGAAGCCTCTGCTCAAGCGAATCCAGGACCTAGTACGCCTGGAGCGCTTGGGATGGCAAGGATAAGTATGTAATGGCTGACGAACTATACACTGAAAAGATTTTCAAAGCAAAGTTTGAAGATAGAATGTCTGCTCCAGTAGAAAGAGCTACTAACAAAGTTCGTGAAGCTTACGATAACCTTTCTCGTGCAATCAAAGAAGATGTTGATAACATTAACAGCCAGAAGATTACTTTAAAGAGTGCAGCACCTCGAATGATAGGAGGAGGTCTTGTAGGAGCAGGAGCTGGGTACTTAGCAGGAGGTCCTGTTGGCGCTGGTGTAGGTGCAGGTATTGGGGCAATGGTAGGTCTTCTCACTAAGTTGGTAAGTATTAGAAGTGCAGCAACAGGAAAAACTGAGGCGGAAAAACGTGAAGGCGCTGAAAGAGGCCCTCTTGGAAAAATTGCTTCAGAGATAACAAAGCTTAACAATATCATAAAAGGTTTCATTATAGGCACCATCATGGCACCAGCATTAGAAGAACTTTCTATTATGATGCGTACATTTTTGACTCCCGTTGGAATGTTCTTCAGATCAATAGCCCAGACGTTATGGCCTGTTGTTGAAACAATCATGCCAATGTGGAAAGATATGTGGAGAGATATGTCAATTGCTGTTGTAGGTTTCATAAGCAGACACATTCCTGATATAATTGCTTTCTTTACTGAATGGCTCCCGAAAAGTTTCGATTTCATGATTGCTGCTTGGGAGAAGGTGATATGGCCTTTTCTTAAAGGAACAGCGGCAGAGTTACAGGAGTGGGTCAATGTGTGGAATATATATGGTTGGGAAGGTATCAAGAGGCTAGCTGTGACCCGATGGAGTGAGTTCTTAAAGTGGTGGGGTGACAAAGCTTGGCCTATGATAACTGAAGTTGCCACTAAGGGATGGAATGAGCTAGTCAAATATCTGGATACAAACTTCCCTAATTTTACCAGAAGAGTAAGAGAGACTTGGCATGCTATAGTAGCTCTTTGGGACGCTATTGTTAAGCCTTTTCTTAAAGGTATAGGGGCTGAGCTACAGGAGTGGGTGGATGTGTGGGATATATATGGTTTGGAAGGCCTCAAGCGGCTAGCTGTGACCCGATGGGGTCAATTTTTAAAGATAGCAGATAAAGCATGGAATAGTTTTCTTGACTGGTGGGATAAAACAGCATGGCCCAAAATAACTAAAGTTGCTGGTGAGCAGTGGGATAAGTTTCTTGAGTGGTGGGAACAGTCAGGGATGAAAAAATTTGCTGGGGTTATCAAGGATGCTTGGTATGGTTTAATCGGATGGTTAGATGAAGAACATCCTAAATTTATGGAGAAGGCACGAGAAGTAAAACAGTGGTTTTTAGATTTAGTTACGTTTCTCGGTAGTATTAGTTGGGATGATGTAAAAGATGGTTTTAACACCATAATGAGTGCCTTGAAGTGGGCCGGTTGGGCCGGTTTAGCCGCTGCTGTACTGAGTGTCATAGGTACTATTGCGACAGTCACCGGAGGTTTTACAGGTTTAGGAGCTGGTATTGCTACATTTTTTACTTGGGTAGGGGGTGTCATAGCCGCCACAATAGGAGTGGTTGGAGGGGCTGTGATAGGTATCCTTCTTGCAGCATGGCAGTTTTGGAAGATGTTTAAAGGAGAAACGAAAGATACTTTAGGAGCAAAATACATAGGTGCTCCATTAGCCAAATGGAGACTCAGCAAGGAAAAGCCTGTAATAGAAGGCTTAACTGCTGAAGGCCAAGCAATTGTTGCAGAAAATCCTCAGGCGTTTGCTTCTCTATCAAAAGAAAGCGATACTGCGCTTCCTCCAGGAATAAAAGATAAGATTGCCGTAGAAGAAGGCAATACAAGCTTAGCGTCCGCTGGTATTGATAGTAGAAATGCAACACTCAAAGATATTTTGGAAGCTCTGAAAACAGGATTTGTTGAAACTGTTGATGCTATAGATGATTTGGGAACAGATAGTGATATTGATAGTATATTACAAGTGGTATAATTATGGGTTTTGATACAGGAAATGCTATATTAACAATTACTGGACAAACAGCTGGTACTGAAGAGTCTCTAACTTTCGAGATAAGTTCTGAAATCTCTGATGGATATAGAAATAAATTACGTGTGCCAGGCCAAGAATCTGCAATTGTTACAAATCCAAAAGGTTACAGATTTTTAGGAGGTGGTTTTAAGCCCATCAAAGTAACGCTTGATTTAGCTGTGGGAGTACAGTCTACACTTACAACTGCTGAAGAGTTAAAGAATGTTGTAAGAACTCTTTTCAGAATGGCTCTTATGTTAAAGAAAGAGGGCGGACTTATGCATGAGCCAAGCACATTATCTATTGGTAATTGGTTTGTAAGACCAGGATACATTGAAGATCTTAATGTTACTTGGCATCGACCTTATGATATTGATACAGGTATGTCATTACGAGCAACTGTCAGCTTTGATTTTATAACAGATTTTTATGGTCCTGAAAACGTTTCTGAAGATAGAAATCCAAAGAATACAGATTTTGATTTTGACTTTACAGGCAATCGAGCCACAGGTGGTTAAGTTGCTCAAGGAAATTAGAGTAGGTGAATTATGCCAACAAAAAGCAAAGCTTTAAAAAATAGAAGTGCTATTGATAATAGATACTCATTAACCGACATACATATTGACGACTCAGTCGCTCCTGGACGCAGACGGTATGGGCTATGGAAAGTTCCTGCGATTACAAATTTACCAGAGTTACCATTAAAGCAAGGTACTTTTTCCCGGTACACTGTAACTGCTTCAGATATAGGTAGAATTGATATGATTGCTTACAGAGTATATGGTGATGTGAGCTTGTGGTGGGCAGTAGCAGTGTACAACAGAATTGCAAATCCTCTTGCAGATTTAGAGATAGGCCAAGTTCTATTGCTCCCAAATAAGAATCTCATAGTTCGAGCAATAGAACAAGCAAGGGTCTATACGTGATAATCAATGATACTTTTGAATTCAGTATAAATGGTGACATCATTGACGGTGCTTCTCTCCGTGCATTGTCTTTGAAGATACTACAGACTGTCTACTGCAAGTCCCTATACAAATTAACATTCATAGATACCGATGTGACAAGATGGAATTTAATCGCACAGAGCCCAGATATTTTTGGTAGTGTTAGAATGGGAGCAGTTACAACTGAACAACCTACAGGTGATTGGTCTACCTGGAAGAACTTTAGAGTCACTAAATTAGATACACGTATTTCAGGCACACAGATCGCTGTCACAATTACAGGACATGACATCTTCTTCGATATGAAGAACCAAGCTCCACAAAGAAGCTTTGCTGACAAGAAAATATCTGAGATGATAGAAGAGATTGTCGATACTTACACTGGAGGCTCACAAAAGCTAGAAGCTGAAATTGTTGCTACAACAGGATCATACAATCTTCTCCAAGGATGGGCAACAGATTACGATTTTATCATGGAAGAGTTACTACCCCGAGCTCGATTGTCATCTGCTGAGGATATTCTATTGTTTTACGTCAAGAACGAGAAAGAAGCCACTAAAATTGTATTGACTACACTTGAAGAGAAATCTAAAGGAGATCCTAAATTAAAATTTGCTCCTAATAATAAGGACGCAGGTGGTGAATTTGATCCTTTAAATAGAGCAGGCGTAAGTACTTTCAGAGCATTTACAGAAGTTTCAAAATCCAATTACGGAACAGATACTGTAGGATTTGATCCTTTGAAGGAGTTGCCTGAACCTTATCTAGTAAATGCGATAGTGGATGATCAAACTACTGACTATGTTAGTTTAGGGGCAACTGTTTTACCGCAACCACTATATTCATTTTCAGCAGAAATCCAAGGTCTTGTAATGAATAATTTAGATCTAGATTTTGAAACAGAATTAGCAACAAGATCTTCTTGGTGGTTTACTGCGTCAAATAGATTAGTTGCTACCTCATGGCTTCTTCACAAAGCTGAGATAGGAGAGATTGCAAGTATAACAGCTGAAGCAGTTGGTGAACAGCCTTTATTCTGCACAGGCAATTTTCTAATATATGGTCTTATGCATGAGATAAATAAACAGTACTCTAGAACATATACATTTTTAGAAAGAAGAGGAGTGGTTCAAGCATCATGAAGTATCCTGGTCTTTGGAGAGGTTACATAGTTGCTAACGATGACTCTGAAACTTCCAATCCTCACAGAGGTAGAGTTAAAGTTAATATTCCTGAGATATACGGTGCCAATGTTACTGAAGAAGCTCTGCCATGGGCATGGCCTTGTTTGCCTTTATTTGGAGGAGGACCTTCTGAAGTAACTCCTGAAGGTTCAGATGATGCAGAAGTTTATTCTCAGACGTTATTTGGCATCCCACCTATCGGAGCCACTGTATGGATCATGTTTGAACAAGGAGATATACAGAGTCCTATTTACATGGGAACTTGGATGGGTAACAACGCTGACATTCCTTCAGAGATTGAAACTTTTCAAGATGGAGATAGATCAGCAACGTATCCTGAAATCTTCATTTTAAAAACTCCTTGGAATCAAACTGCCTTCTTTCGTATTGCAGGTGATAAACAACTTGATATTGGCTTCCAAGATATGTACATCAAGTTGAAGGGAGAAACATCAGAAGGTGCGAAAGATCGTGAAATTGAGATTTCGTCCGTTACAGCGGATATTACGTTACGCACCACTGATGGTAAGATTACGCTTTCCGCCAAAGAGATGGACATTCTCACCGAAAATGACATGCGTATCATAGCAGGTCGTTGGAAAGAATTAGATGATGGTGAAATTGTTGTTGATACAATAGGTGATTTAGATGTGCGTTGCACACAAGACATGGTAATTCATGCAGAACATAAAGGAATCATTCAGGCAGGTGAAGATGGTGGATGGTTCTTATATTGTGAAAGCGCTAGTGGTTTTGAGCAGCATGGTGAAGAAGTAGTATAGGAGGTTCTCATGTCAGATTTTTGGAAAGGTATAGCCCTCCCATGGGGAACAACAATTCCTTCAGTTATTGACCCTAAAAATGATGAGAATATATTAAAAAGCAGTGTCTTGTGGATAATTCTAACAAGTTTTGGTGAAAGAGTCATGCAACCTACATTCGGTTCAAACCTTCCTAATATGCTTTTCAATCCGAATGATACCCAATCAGCGCAGGCTATGAAGCGTGCTGTAAAAGATGCAATTTCAAAATGGGATGACAGAATAGAATTTGTTAATTTTTCAGTAGAAGGTAATAACAATGAAATGGTTTGTACACTAGAGTATAAGCAGAATGTAGATCCTACGCATGATTCTTATCAAGTTGTTGCAATATCATTAACACCAGAGATGTTTGGATAGGAGTAAATTATGAGTGATCAGGATGTTCCTGCTATTGATTATACCGCCCGAGATTTCTTAACGATAAAAGAGGCTCTCAAGACGTACCTGCAAGCTAAGTTCCCAACCACATGGAAAGATTTCTATGAATCAGGCATGGGGATAGCATTAGTTGATTTGATTGCTTACTCGCATGATGTGCTCAGTTTCTTTACTGATTACACAGCTAACGAGGTCTTCCTTCCTACAGCACGTGATAGATTGTCCATTTTACTTCTCGGACGATTAGTAGGATATCAGTTAAGGACTCCTACTTCAGCTTCAGTTGTATGTTCTATGTCTATTGCCTCCACATATACAGAAGCCATCATAATACCAGCAGGCACAACGTTAGAAAGTGAAAATGGTATCAACTTTGTGACTACAGAAGAAGCCAGAATAAGTGCAGGCGACCTTACAGGCGACATTACTTTTGTTGAAGGTATCAATCGTAGCACAGATGTTATTTCAGATGGTTCTGTTTTTCAGAAAGTTGTTCTTGCAGAGCCTTCAGTTATACAGGACACCATTTCCATTACAGTAGATGGGGATATTTGGGCAGAGGTAGGTTCATTAACATATGCTGATGCTAATGACAAAGCTTTTAGCGTACAGTATGATGAAAATGGAGTGGCAACTATTCAATTCGGTGACGGTGATTCTGGATTAGTTCCAACAACTGGTTCTGTAATTTCGATCGCTTACAGAACAGGAGGCGGAATAGCCGGCAACATCGCCCTTGCACAGTTATCTGGAACAGTACAAGGAACTAGAGAGCTTGTACTACCTGTTTCCTCCGTTACTGTTAACGTTCTTAATGACACTGAAAGAGGCTCAGGTGGTGAAGAAGCGGAAACAATAGCTCATGCTAAGTTATGGATTCCTGCATGGGTAAGAGCTAATGGAAGAGCTGTTACTGAGAGTGATTACGATGCGCTTGGCAATTCCTTTTCAGATCCTGTTTATGGTTCTCCTGCTTACACTAAAGCAAAATTGAAGCAAGAGATTCCTGAACTGAATACAGTGATGGTTTACGTATGGGGTAGAGATTCAGGAGGCGATATAACAACTGCCTCTTCAGGATTAAAGAATGCTATTGAAGAGTATTTCAATGATCAAGGAAGCAGTGGTGTTCGAATGCTATGCCAGCATGCTGAAGTAGCAGATGGTGCTATTCTTTACATTGACATTGATACTAGTATTAAGGTGGCAACTTCTTTTGTAGTATCAAATGCTATTACAGCCACACAAGAAGCGATAGATGATTTGTTTGGTTCAACAGATGTTATTCCAGGTGATGACTTCAGAATAAGCGCATTATATGATGCAGTACATTCTTTAGCTTCAGTACAATATTGCTTGGTTAACTTGATGACTGCATCATATAAGACTACAGAAACAATAGGTATAGGTAATACTACGGCAGTGACCTTCGGCGCCACACTAACATTAGATTCTGGTCTTTCTATTATTCCTCTAAGTGTGCGAATGTATTATGGTTCTGAAACTGAAGTTCTTCTTGATGATGGAGAAGGAAACATCGTTAACGGAGTATCTACAGTAGTTGGTAGTGTTGATTATGAAACAGGAGTTATAGCAGGTACATTTGATACAGCCCCAGCGTTAGGTGTATTAGTAAAAACAGAATTTAGATACGAACTCGACTACCAACGTGGTGATGTAGAAGCAACAGGTGATGGCACAACTCAGCTATTTGATGGCTCAGTAAAATATCCGCCTGTTAACCCATATGATACTTTAACTGGATTAAAAGGAATTGCTTTTAGTGATGGGACACAAGTAGTTTACGATGATGGTGATGGTAATTTAATTGGAGATGTTGATGCAGGTGGACAGAACATAATTGATTATGGTACAGGAGGTTACAACTTTACCTTCGCTAATCCGCCTCCTCTTGATGCGGAAATTAGAAGTACTTATCGACAGATCTTGAGAACAAATTCTGAAGATATACCTGTTGATAAAAATCAAATAAGTGTTAAGGGTCTGGTCACTGTTTCAACTTTATGATATGGATCTGTATAGTTTACTGCCTAGTATTATTAGAGAAAAGGATCGTCTTGGAAGTGGTGTAGGTTACTCCACTGAAGAGACAATCCTTCAAAAGTTCTTCTATGCACTAGAACAAGATAGTGAAACTACTGCAGACCTTGTTACAGACTTAGCACAATTGTTAGATCCAGATAGTTGTCCTAAAGAGTACTTTCCTTACCTCGAATACTTCCTAGGTTCTAATTGGCCTGCTGCATGGTCTGAAGACAAGAAACGAATGGTGCTTAGGTCTCTTGTAAAATTATACCATCATTCAGGACAAGAGTTGAGTTGGACGAGTGTTTTGAATATGCTCAGCTATTCAGGATTCTTCCCTTGGGAATTATGGAAAGGTAGTGTATTCGAGGATTTCGACTACTTTCTGTATGGTAATGGTGACGATTACTACGGTACTTATCATGCTGCACGAATAGACATAAGAGATTCAGATGAGACATATAAAGTACTAACACAAGAAGAGAGAACACTTATTGGATACTTTCGACCCATTCATGTTCTCTTTAGAGATAGAGGAAAAAGAATACTTGATGGCGAAGATACTGCTACAGTATCTTTATCTGAGAGTGTGTCATTAGGAGCAAGACACGGTTTTACGGATGTATTTGTTGAAGCTGAAGATACATTTAGTGTTGATGTTTCTTGTATAGCAACTTGCGAGATAGGTTCTGATTAATGAATTTATATAGATTACTACCAGCAGTAATAAGATTCCAAGATTCCTTAACTAAAGGAACGGATGCGGAAGGTATTGTAGAACGCATAATTTATATGCTGGAACAAGATTCTGATGTTGCTGCCACTAATATTACAGATTTAATAGATCTTATTAATCCAGATGAATGTGATTCTGAGTATCTTCTATATATTTCCTTGATGCTAGGATTTGCTGTTTCAGATAATTCAACAACGGAAACAGACACACTTAAGTTTTCTAGATGGTTTGTAAAAAATCTAACAGCTTTCTATAAGATAAAAGGTTCTCATCTGTCTTGGCGTAAACAATGGCGATATGCTGAAGATGAAAATTACATGGAAGCATGGGAATTGTGGAAAGAAGAACCTTACGAAAGAGGTGATTACTATCGGTATGGCGGAGGTGACTATTATGGTATCTTCAATTCTGCTCGTGTTGATTTATATAGAGATATAGCAGGAACACCTGAATTCCTATCAGTAATGGATGCGATGCCTCATATGAAGCCAATTGATTGGTGTCGTCCTATCCATGTCTTACTGAGGAAGAACTATCGACTTTTCGAGATTGGTGATGTCGCAGACAATGAATTTTCAGATACAACAGATTTAACAGGATACTATCGAATTGTTGAAGAGCTTGATGATGTTGATGACAATCTTGATGTTAGTATTAGTTGTATTGTTTATTGCGAAAGTGTTTGCGAGGCAGGAGAAGAAAGCGGATGCAATACAGGTTGCGAGATAACTTGCGAACCTTACATAGAATACACAGGCGTAACAGGACCTGTAGGACCTGAAGGACCCGGAGGACCTGCCGGACCCGAAGGCCCAACCGGGATTGGCGCAACCGGCCCCACTGGTCCTGCTGGAGGACCACAAGGACCAACCGGACCCGAAGGACCCGAAGGGCCACAAGGACCTGCCGGCCCTACCGGACCTCAAGGACCCGCAGGTGCCACAGGATGTGCAGCATGCGAACCTGGAAAAGTATGGGACATATCTGCAGCACCTGCAATAGTTCTTGCAATTGAAGGCAATGATGTTCCTGACTGTTGGAAAGAAGGCGATGTTGTTTGTGTATCAGTTGCAAATGAAGGTAATAGTTTTCAGGTTGATGCTATAATCGACAATTCTTATGGATTGCCAAGCGGCCCTATCTCATGGGATCCTGCCGGATATTGGTTAGTAGCAACTAATGGCGCAGTTCCTGATGATGTTGAAGATCCTGATACAGTGCTTGGCCAAGGATACGAAGATGCTAGCAGTTCTGTAATTTGCCATGGCCCATGTGCTCCACAAGGAATAACTGGTCCAACAGGCCCAACCGGTCCAACCGGTCCAACCGGCCCAACAGGACCAACAGGACCAACCGGACCTACCGGACCTACCGGACCAACCGGACCTACCGGACCAACCGGCCCAACAGGACCAACAGGACCAACAGGCCCCACAGGACCTACCGGCCCAACCGGACCTACCGGCCCAACCGGACCTACCGGACCAACCGGCCCAACCGGACCTACTGGACCCACCGGACCTACCGGACCCACCGGACCTACCGGCCCAACCGGACCCACTGGCATAACTGGTATCACCGGCCCAACAGGAATTGGAATCACTGGACCAACAGGAAAGAAAGGTGATACAGGACCTTCTGGAGGACCTGAAGGACCTACAGGACCCACAGGAGCAGGACCTACTGGTCCTGATGGACCCGCTGGACCACAAGGAGACAAAGGTGATGATGGATGTCCTGCATGCGAGAGTCAAGGAGCTTGGGAATACTCTAACGTCAAATGGACACGAACAAGTGCAGAGGCTGAAGATCTCACGGCATGTTGGGCTGAAGATGATTTAGTATGCGTGTCAGGTGAATATAATGGTAAGAGTTACAAAGGATATGGCACACTTTTATCAGATGCAGGATGGTCAGTTGGTGTTTGGACAATAGCACTCAATTCAATTACTTGGGTAGGAGATGATCCTGAGAACGATTTAACTGATGCAGTTATCTGTCATGGTGATTGTTCACCTCAAGGACCTACAGGACCCACTGGACCCACTGGACCCACTGGCCCAACAGGATCTACAGGTTGCCCTGCTTGTGAATCTTTGACTCTAATAACTTATGGCGGAGAGAATACTCTGAGTCCTGTTGAAACTCAGTGTTGGAGTATCGGTGATACAGGATGTTTGAGTTTTATTGATGATGCCGGAGTTTTTCAGATTCTTACTATTGAGATAGTGACGGTGGTTCCGTCTGTTGACCTTCTTGCATACGACGTTTTAGAAGTCATAGGGGGAGAAACCATATCTGGAACCAGTTTCTCTGCTGGTACAGTCTGTCATGGAAATTGTTCTCCTCAAGGACCTACAGGCCCAACAGGAATGGGAGTTACAGGACCTACCGGACCTACAGGCCCAACTGGAGCTA
>Ga0210003_1002153_pt1 | contig 16840 bp, 16 predicted proteins | sample LantaG_FD_182804 | JGI IMG/M metagenome (GOLD analysis project Ga0210003, IMG submission 182804) | Deep subsurface microbial communities from Baltic Sea to uncover new lineages of life (NeLLi) - Landsort_02402 metaG (SPAdes) (version 2) | ecosystem: Environmental > Aquatic > Marine > Oceanic >...
AGAGAGAGAGAGAGAGAGAGAGAGACAGAGAGACAGAGAGAGTTAGTTTTGTAACTTTTACACTTTCAACAACAACAACAACAACAACAGTGGAAGGAAAGAAAAAACTCGAATTTTTGAAAACTTCTATTTCCTTTTCCTAGTCGCTCCCGTTCCCGTCCTTGGCCGCGGCCGCCTCGGCCACCGCCATGGCCACGGCTTCCACTGCAGCTCGAGCGGCTTCGGCGCTGGTCCTCGCCGCCTTCGCCGGGTCGTTGCCCCCGGCCGCGGCGACGGCAGACGCGGCCGCGGCGGAAAAGGCGCCGGCGAGCGCGCGGAGGCCCGCGGCGCGGCGGAGGCGGACAGACTCTCCGATCAAGGCTTCTCCCGGCTTCCCGCTCCCTCCTCCTCGCAGGACCCGGTGGCAGACCCCGGCCAGCGTCGACTGGATGTCGCACCGCGTGGCCCTCCACGCCGCGTCGAGCATTGCCGGGAGGGCGGCGGCCTCTGCCTTGGCCCGGGCCGTGGAGGCTGCCGTCGCCGTCGCCGTTCGCTCCTCTTGTTCGCTTTTTTTCTCGGTTTCTTCTTCTTCGCTTGCCGTTCCTGTTGCTGCTGCTGCTGCTGCCGGTGTTGCTGCCGGTGTTGCTGCTTCCGCCGTCGAAACCTCTCCTCTCTCCCTGGCCTCCCTCGCGGCGGCCACGGCCGCGGCCTCCCTTCGAGAAGCCTCCTCGAGCGCCAGCTGGGCCGCCGCCGCCCTCACCGCCGCGCCGGCCGCCTTGGCCTTGGCCCCCAACCTTCCCGCCGACGCCGCCGCCGCCGCCAGGCGGCCCGCCAGCGGGCCCGCGAGCTCCCTGTCCGCTGCGGCCGCGTACGCCCCGGCGATGGTGGACAGCAGCGGAGGGCCGAAAGAAACCGACGAAAGCTCGGCGCCCTCGGCGGCGGCGGCCTGCGCGAAACCTTCCTCGTCGCCCACCTCCCACCTCTTGAGGAGAGCCAGGAGGTTGATCGCCAGGGCCTCCTCGCGCCGCTCCTGCGCCTGGCGCTGCTTCTCCATCTCGGCAGACAGGATCTTGGAGAGAGAGGGATTGTCGGAAGAAGCACTTGCGGCGGCTGCGGAGGCGGCGGCGGAACTGATGGTGGAGACGAGCGAGAACTCTCCGACGAGGTGCTCGAAGCGCGCGTTGCCAAACAGCATCCCGAAAAAGACCGAGGGGTCCAGAGAAGAGGACGAAGCGTCGCCGTTGACGTCCAGAGCCGCCGCCCCCAGCGCGTCGTACCGCGCCCTCGACGACGGGTCGCCGAGCACGGAATAAGCCCGCGCGCAGAGGGCGAAGCGCGCCGCCGCCGCGGCGTCGCCCGGGTTCTTGTCGGGGTGTAAGCGGCGCGCGACGGCGAAGTAGGCCCGGCGGATCTCCTCGGGGCTCGCGGAGCGGTTGGGAAGCCCCAGCACAGCGTAGAGGTCTTCCGGAGCTGCCGCGGCTCTGAGGGTCGCAGCGGCTGAAGCGGCAGCAGAAGCAGCGGAAGTAGAAGTAGAAGAAGTGGAAGCAGAGTTCGAATTCGAGATCGCGACGGGAAGGTTGCTCGGATCGACCCAGAGACGGCTTCTCTTGTCCCACACCATTCCGCTGGCCTCTGCCCTCGCTGCCTCGGGCGCCGCGGCCACGCCCCTGACGACCTGGGTGATCGCGACGCCGGCTCCGGCCAGGGGGAGCGCCACGGCGCCCGCGAGCCCGGCCGCGAGACCCTTGCAGAAGCCCGAAGCGCCCTCCGTCGCGGCGCCGAGCGCCGGCGCGGCGACGAGGCCGGCCGCCCCTCCCGCCAGGCCTTTCAGCAAAGACTTGCCGCCGGAGGCGAGGCCCCCGCGGAAGTCTTTCGGCTTTTTCGTGCTGAAGAAGTCGGAGAACTGCGGCGGCGCGTTCGGAGGAGGAGGTGGGTCGCTGTTGAGTGAAGAAGGTTTGGAAGAGAGCGAGGGATCGTGGTGAGAGCTCAGCTTGCAATGCTGTTTCTTTCTCTCTTTCACAGCCTTTGTTCTCTTCTCTTTTCTGGCTCTGTGACGGACGCTCGCGCGCACCTCATCGTGAAGCTTCGTGTCGTTCAGTGGAGCGTGGAAGTGGCGGAGGAAAAGTGGTGGAGAGCAAGAGCGCGAAGAGAAGAGAGATGAGAGCGTTGATGCCTCCTCTCTCTCTCGCTTCGCTCTTCGAATGAGAAAGTGAAGAGCAGCTCGTTCGACGCCCTTTTTTTCGATCTCGACCTCAACTCTTTCATTCCATTCCCTTCTTCTTCTTCTTCACTTATTGTTACACAAAAAAGAGCAGCAGCAGCAGCACGCGCGCTTCATCCCCCCACTCTTTTAATAAAACCCGAGCTCGTCGTCGGGGCCCTCCTTCACCACAAGGTGCCTCAGGCCGTAACCCCCGAGCCTCTCGTCTCCCCCGCCGTCACCGCCGTCGTCGCCGGCGCCGGCCCCGAAAAACCCGCTCACGTTCGGGTTGCCCTTCTTTTTTCCGTCCTGCCCCCCGCTCCCGCCGCAGGTGCTCCCGTCGTACTCCGGCAGCATCGAGTCCGGAGGTAATTCTTGCATCGCCACCGCCGGGGCGGCCTCGAGGCGGGACAGAGAAGCCAAGACCTCCCGACCGATCCTGTCCACGTCCGCTCGCGCGTTGGCGTTGTCGAGCCCGGCGCGCACCTGCCTCGCGCCGAGGTCGAACCTCGGGGCGTAGTACTCGAGGTAGTCGTTGGGGGGCAGCGCGTCGTCGAGCGGGCCCACTCCCAGCAGGGCGGCCGTCTCGTTGGCCCAGCAGCGGGCGACGTTGGTCTTGGTATAGCCGCCGCCTCCGGTCACCAGCGTCGGGATGCCGAACCCGCGCACGAACCTCACGGCCTCCGCGTGCCCGTCCAGCGACAGGTTGAAGCATCCCAATCGATCTCCGCCCAGGGAGTCGGCGCCGCACTGCAAGACGATCGCACCGGGCTGGAACACGCTCATGACTTTGGACATAATCGGCTTGAACAGGCGGTGGAAGGTGGCGTCGTCGACGCCCTCGCGCAGCGGGACGTTGACGCTGTAGCCCCGGCCGCGGCGCTCGCCGACTGTTCGTGTTTTGGAGTGATTTGTTATTGTTGAAAGAGTGAGAAAAAAGAGGTAGAGAAAATGGAGAAGAAAAAGAAGAAGATAAAAAAAAGAGAAAAAACTTACCGTCGCCGAGCGCGCCCGTGCCCGGGAAGAAGAAATCTCCGTAACGGTGGAACGAGACGGTCATCACCCGATCGGTCAGATAGAACGCCTCCTCGACACCGTCGCCGTGGTGGATGTCGATGTCGATGTAGAGGACACTGAGTAAGAGGGAGGGAGAAGAGAAGAGAGGAGCGTTTTTGGATTTCTCGATAAGCGAAAAAGAAGAAAAAAGAGAAAGAAGAAAAAAACGTTTTCTCCCCCCACCTCTCTCTTCTCTCTTCCCTTACCGAGCGTTGTACTTGAGCAGCTCCAGGATCGCCAGCACCAGGTCGTTGACGTAGCAGAAGCCACTCGCCTCGGCCTTCTTGGCGTGGTGCAAGCCTCCTGCCCAGTTTATGGCGACGTCGCACAAACCGTGGTTGAGCCTCACTGCCCCCTGGACAGAGGCAGCCGCGTAGGAGCGGCAGAAGTCCCACAGCCCCGAAAAGGGAGGGCAGTCCTCGTTGAGGTTGAACCTGGCCAAGGCGGCCTGAGCAGACTGGCGGTTGGCCGACTCCGGAGTGACTTTCGACAGGAAATCGACGTAGTCGCTCGAGTGGAACTGGGCGATTTCCGCTTTTTCCGCCCGGCGAGGGGTGAAGACGTCGAGCCCGGCCTTGTGCAGGCCGTACCCTAGCACGAGGTGGTGGGCCATGACGATGCGGTGGGGCTTCATTGGGTGGTTGGCGCCGTAGTACATGTGGCCCCAGTCGCCTGGAGAGTAGGGGAGGAGGTGAGGAGAGAGAAGAGAAAGAGGTTGAGAGGTTGAGGTTGAGGTCGAAAATCGGGCGGAACAAAAAATCGTCGATTCAACTCTTCTTCTTCTCCTTCTTCTTTCTACTCCGTCACTCACTGTCGTAAAAGTACGAGATGCGGCGCTTGCGGTCCTCCATGGCCGCTGGCTCGCCCTGTGGTGCGCGAAGCCTTGAGGTGGCTAGAGAGAGAGGTAGAGGTGGGAAGCGAAAGGCGTCGTCAAGCGGCGGCGGCGGCGTCAAGCCTCGAATGGCCCGCTCGCTTTCGCTCCCTCGTGCTCCGCGCGCTCTTTTCTTCAGCCGCCCCTTGCGCGAGCGTGCTCAGGAGACTGGTCTCTCACGCGCCGAGGGGGGAGAGCACTGATTGCAGCGAAGGGAGAGAGGGGAAAAAGCAGAGAAAGAGAGAAAAAGAGAAAAAGAGAAAAAGAGCATCAGAGGAGAGAGCTGCTCGATTTCTGAACTTCTGCTCACTTCCTCTTCAAGGGAAAAAAAAGGAGGAGGAGCGTTGTTGAAGAGGCTTCTCTCCCCCTTCCTCTTCTGCTCTATCTCTCTATCCGACTGCATTTTATGCCTCCTTGACCTCCCCCATCGAGCGTTAAAAAAAAAAAGGGAAGACGGGGCGTTGTCGAGAGAGAGAAGAGAAACGCTTTTTTTCTTTCTTTCATTGATGGCATCATCGTCATCGTCGTCTTCCCCGCCCCGCTGCTCCCCCTCCGACGCGCCAGGCGCCTGCCGGCCGCCTCCGATGGGAGCAGCAGCAGGCAGCAGCAGCAGCGGCGCCTATCCCGTCCCGGGATCGGCGCTCTCCGCCGCCGTGGCGGCCTGGGCGAACGCGCTCGTTGCCGATGGGATGAGTCGTGGAATCGCTTCCTCTTCTTCTCCTTCGACCTCCTCGTCTCCTTCTTCTCTGCCCCTCCCCCGCTTCCTCGCGCTGGCCGCGTCGCTCGCCTCGGCGTCGGCCCTGCTCGGGTGCCTTGCGTTCTGGGCCATCTCCTTGAGCCACGGAATCAGCAGGAGCAAAGGAGGAGGAGGCGGCGGGAAATGGGGGTGGAGGAAGAAGGAAGACTCTTCTTGCCCGGGAGGCGTCTGCGCTCTTCCGTCTGCCGCTGCGCTCTCGACCGGGCCCTCTTCTTCCGCTGCTGCCGCCCCCGCTCCTGCTCCCCCGCAGCCCCGCCGCCCCCCGCCACCGACGCTCGAGGCCCCCCTCGACGGCATCGGCGGCGGAGGGGGCAGGCGCACAAGCGCGGAGTCGGCGTCGGTTCCTTCTTCTTCTGGCATCGTCGTCGTCGCCGGCGCGAGCGACGACGAGGAGGGAGGAGGAAGCCGAGGCCGAATCATCGACGCCCCTCCCTTCCTGACCGCGGCGTCGCCCCGGTCGACGGCCGCGGCGGCGGCGAGGGCGCTGGCGATGCCCCGGAGGACGACGACCGGGAACAACAACGACGAGAACGAGGGAGGAGGAGGAGGAAGCAGAGGGGGGGCGGCGGAAGCAGCGACGACGACGACGGCAGCCGCTCCTTCAACCTCCGACAACGACAACCCCGGAGGCCGTGCCCCGGTCTCGGCTCCCGTGGCCGACGGCGAGCACTGCGTGCGCTGGCCCTCTGACGGTAAGAAGAGAAAGAGAAGAAGAGATTTGGTTTGGAACAACGAGAGGTCGAAAAAAAAAACTCGGGAAAAAAAACTCACCCTCATTCCTTTTTTCCCCCTCTCTTTTCTCCCTCTTTTTCCACAAAATCACTCTACAAAAACAATCCCTCTTCCAGGGAGCGAGTACGCCGGCGAGTGGAAGTCGGGGCTGGCCCACGGCCGCGGCGTCTACGCCTGGCCCTCTGGAGCCCGCTACGAAGGGGAGTGGAAGCTCGGGTTAGAAGAGGGAGTGGGCACTCTGCTGCAGCCCGACGGGGCTGCCTATTGTGGGTTCTGGCGCAGGGGGCAGCTTGACGGTGACGGGGTGTATCGCCCCTGCGGCGGGGGGTGGATTGGGGGCGGAGCTGCTGCTGCGGAGCCCGCTGCTGCTGCTGCTGCTGCTCCCTCTTCTTCTCCGGGCGACGGCGATGACAGCGGCGGCGGCGGAGAAGGGCAGCAGCAGCAACCCCCCCAACCCCAAACCCCCGCGCCGCCGCCGAGAGCAGACGTCATCTTCCTCCGCAGGTACGCCCGCGGCGTGCTGCTCTCCGAGACCGTCCTCCGCGTCGCCGACTACGACGCCGCGCGCGCCGCGCGCGGAGACGCCCGCGCCAGGGCGGCGGCTCGCCGCGCGGCGGCCAGGGAGCGCGCGGCGGCCGCGAGGGCCGCGAGGCCAGGCACGACCGTTTATAAAGGTCACGCCTCCTACGACCTGATGCGGTCGCTGCAGATGGGGGTGCTGTTCTCGACGGCGAGGGTCGGGGAGGAGGCGCTGCGCGGTGCCGGAGGAGGAGGAGGAGGAGGCGGAGGTGGTGGAGAAGCGACGGCGGCGGCGACGGCAAAGCTCACGCCTCCGGCTTCTCCCCTCCCGGCCGCTTCTGCTTCTGCTGCCGCCGCCGCCTCTGCTGCTGCCGCCGCTGCTGCCGCCGCCACCAGGAGGCTCGCCCCGGCCCGGGCCCTGACGCAGGCGGACTTCGAGGAGCAGGTCGAACAGGCGTTCCCCGGCTTTGCCGGCGGCGGAAGCGGAGGCAGCAGCAACAACAACAACGGCAGCAACGCTCCTCCTCCTCCCACCCCTCCCTCTTCGACCCCCCTCCCCGCGCCTCCTCGACACGGCTCCCCGCCCTTCAAGTGGAAGGACTACGCCCCGCGGGCCTTCGACGCCCTCCGCCGCGCCTTCGGGGTCGACGACGGGGACTACCTCGTCAGTCTGACTGGAGAATCCTCGCTCCGAGAATTACCCAGCCCGGGGAAATCCGGTTCTGTTTTCTTCCTGTCGGACGACGATCGCTTCCTGATCAAGACGGTGTCGAAGGAGGAGATGCACTCGCTGCTGCGGATGCTGCCCGAGTACGTGGCGCACGTGACGAGGCCGGGGGGCTCGAGCGCGAATGCGAATGCCGGAGCGAACGCGGGAGTTGCTGCTGGTGCTGCTGCTTCTTCTTCGGCGACGGCGACGGCAACGACGAGCGACGGCAAGCAGCAACCTCCAACTCCCCCTCTCCCTGCTTCTTCCTCCTCCTCCCCCCCGGCCTCCTCCTTGCTCACCCGCTTCTACGGCGTCCACCGCGTCACGCCCTCGGGCGGAGCGAAGGTCCGCTTCGTCGTCATGGGCAACGTCTTTCCGTCGGACGTGGTCCTGCACCGCCGCTACGACTTGAAGGGTTCGAGGCACGGCAGGACGGCCGGCGCCGAGGCCCTGGCGAAACCGAACGCGGTCTTGAAAGATCTCGACGTGGATCTCGCGCTGGCGCTGGAGCCGAGGACGCACGCCGAGCTGACGCGGGCGCTGAGGGCCGACGCAGCGTTTTTGGAGCGGTTGGGTTTGATCGACTATTCTCTGCTGCTGGGCGTGCACTTCGGGGGGTGGGCCCCCGGATGCTGGAGGCCCCCCGGGTCCGCGGCGGGGAGCGAGGCGCCGCTTCCTCCCGTGAGGCTGCAGCAGCAGGTGGGGGTGCAGAAGCGAGGGGGAGGAGGGGAGGTCTCGGCCGCGGCGACGGAAGGCGACGAAGCGGCGGTAACGGCAACGGCAACGGCGGCATCTCCAGTAGCAGCGTTTGCCGCCGCGGCCCCCGTCGCCCCCGCTGCCGCTCACCCTCCCCCGCCGCGCCACTCCAACGTCGCCACGGCGGCCGGAGGCGGCGGAGGCGACGGCCGCAGGGGCGCGAGGGCCGCGGGCCTGGCGCTCGACGAGCTGATCGACCGGCTCTCGATGTCGCCGGCCGCCACCGCCGCTTCCGCGACTTCAACCGCCGCCGGCGCCGGCGCTACTTCCGCTCCCTCCGCGGTTTCTGCCGCCTCGCCAGAGCCCTCCCCGCCTCGGATCGCGCCCAGCGAGTCGTGGGCCAAGCTACGGGACTCGACGCCACCGCTGCTCTCCTCTTCTTCCTCTGCTGCCGCCGCAGCAGCTTTGCCGCCGCCGCCGCAGTCGCCGTCGCTCAGAGTCCGGCTGCCGAGCGGCAAGGAGAAGAACAACGAGGAGGAGGGAGAAGAGATCGTGCTGCTCTCTCCCCTCGCCGCGGGGCCCTCCACCGCGACGGGCGCGGCAGTGGCGACGGCGAACGCGGGCTCCCGCAGGAGGCTCGTGAGCGGGATCCAGGGCTCGTCGCCTCTTGCCGCTGCCGCTGCTGCCGCTCCGCCGGACAGCGGCGTGCCCCTTGTTCTCGTCGCCGGCGCCTCTCCCGAAGCCGCCGCCAACTCGAACCTCAACTCCGGCGGCGCCGCTTTCGCCGCCGCGGCCTTTGGGGGCTCCAGCCTCGCCCCGCGCCTGGGGATGGCCACGAGGGCCAGCGCGCTGCCCAGGGCCTCGCCGGGGCTGTTTGGCGGAGGCGGAGCGGGAGGAGGAGCAAGCTCAAGGGGAGGCCTCTTTTCGTTCTCCGGCGAGTCGCGGAGGCCCTCTTCCGCCGCCTCCGGCTTCTCCCTCTCCTCCTCCGCTCGCCCTCCTCCCTTTGACGACCTCCCGCCTCCGACCCCGGCCTCCGCCGTCGCGGCGGCAGCAGGAGCAACAGGAGAGCCCGTGCTGCTCTTCTTCGGCGTCATCGATTTCTTGCAGAGCTACACCGTCCGGAAAGCGGCAGAACACGCCATCAAAGCGGTGGCCTTCGCCTCTGGAGACTCAATGTCGGTGGTCAATCCAAAACAGTACGCCAGGAGGTTCAACGACGCGATGGCGAGGCTGTTCGTGGTGGCTGACGAGGAAGTCGAGGAGGCCGCGGCGAGAGCGGCGGAGATGAGGTGAAAGAAGGAAGAAGAAGCTTTTTTTCCCTCTCTTTCTTCCCCCCCTACCCCCGCATTGTTGTTTTCACTCCTGTGTTCCCTCTCCGTGTCTGCGCGTGAGCCTCTTATATGGGTTTGGTTCTCCGCGAAAAAAAAAACAAATGTAGAAAAAGAAAAAAGGAAATCACTTTTGAATTTTTTTTTACTCAGCAAGTCGCGTTTTCCCCTCTCTCTCTCTCTCTCTCTCTCTTTTCTCTCTCTTTTCTCCCTCTCTTTCTCTCTCTAAAGGTCGACACTCTCCTCACTCCTCTCCTTCTGCAATGAAGAAGAAGCAAAGAGAGAGAGACGACGCTCTTTGTTTTTTATTTTGAAACCACTTCTCTCTCTCTCTCTCTCTCTTAATTTCTCTCTCTGTCTCTTGATTTCTCTTTCTCTCTCCTTCACCCCCTCCCCCACCATAATCAAACCCCGCTCGTCGCGGCGGCCAGCGCCGCGGCCTCGTCCATGCTCGCCCTCGCGTCGTCCGTCACGTCCGGGAGCTCGCCCGAGATCCTGACGACAAGGTCGCCGGCATCGATCGAGTCTCCTGCGTCGACAGCGACGTGCTGGACCACCCCGTCGCAGGGGGCGCACACGGCGGTCTCCATCTTCATCGCGCTGAGCACCGCCAGGGGCTCCCCAGCTTTCACGCTGGCACCGGGTTTCGCTTTCACCTCGACGACGGTGCCCGCCATGGGGGCACCGACGGACCCCAGGGCGCTGGGGTCGGCCCTCTCCCTCGCGGCCCTGCGAAGAGGCGCGCCGTCGCCGCCGCTTCCGGTGGCATTTGTTCTAGTGTCGACGACTTCGACGGTCCTGGGAATGCCGTTGGCCTCGAAGAACACCTCGCGCTTGCCGTCGGGCTGCAGCTGCGAGGTGGCCTTGTAGCGGATGGAGACGGTGTTCCCGGGGGCGAGCTCGACCTCGACTTCTTCGTCCTCTGCCAGTGGAGCGAGGAAAGCTCGAGTCGGCAAAACACTCGTGTACCTCGAGTAGCGCATCTCCCACTCTTTAAACTCCTCGAAGACCTTCGGGTAGAGGGCCGCCGACAGCACGTCTCGAGGGGTGATCGAGGGCCCGTGGAGGGCGCGGAGCTCGGCGCCGAGCCCCGCGAGGTCTGCGGGAGGCATCGAGGCCCCCGGGCGACCCTCGACCACGGGAGCGCCCTTGAGCACGCGGGAGCGCAGGGGCTCCGGGAAGCCTCCGGCGGGCTGGCCGATGCTGCCCTGCATGAACTCGACTGTTGGTTTTGGGGAGGAGGAAGAAGGAGAAGAAATGGGGGGAAAGAGAGGAAGAAAAGAGAGTTGGTTTTTTTTCTTTTCCGCGGCGCTCGAAAGAAAAGAAGAGAGAAGAGGAAGAAAAAATCGAACAAGAAGAAGGAAAAACAGAAACGCACCAACGGAGGCCGGGAACGAGAGCTCCGCCGCCCTCTCGACCAGCTCCGAGACGCCGCCGTCGTAGTTGGGGTCCAAGGGGTCGCCGGCAGTGCCGATCTTGGAGGAGACCTGGGGGGAGCGATGTTTTGTTTTTGTTTTTTGAGTCGAGTGAGAAAGAGTAAGAAAGAAAAAAAGGGTGAGCTTTTTTTCTTTATTTCTTCCGACGCGCACGAAGACTCGGGTTTTTTCCTCTTTCTCTTCTCTCTCTCCCCCCCTCCCCCCTCCTCTTTCTCCCGCACACGCACCATAAACTGCGCCAGGTCGCCCACCACCTTGCTCGAGGGCGTTACCTTCACGATGTCGCCCAGCGCGACGTTGGCTGCTGCGTACGCAGACTTGACCCTGTCCCAGCCGCTGATGCCACTGCCGCCGGCGGTGTCGTCATCAAGCAGTCCCAGGCTCAGCGCCTGGAACTTGAGGTTGGTGTACTGGCCCCCGGGCATCTCGTGGTCGTAGACGTCCGCCGAGGGGCTCCGCATGTCCGACTCGAAGGGGGCGTAAAGAGCGCGAGTGCCCTCCCAGTAGCTGGAGAGTCTCGAGAGCTGCCTCGGGTCCACCCCGGTGTCGAGCTCCGTGCCCCTGGTCGCGGCGACGATCGCTCCCAGCGAGGGCTGCGAGGTGGTGCCCGCCATGGCGTCGACGGCGCCGTCGACGATGTCCGCGCCCGCGGCGGCGGCGGCGAGCGCCGTGGCGACGCCCGTTCCCGCCGTGTCGTGCGTGTGGACCGCGATGGGAGTCTGCGGGAAGCGCTCGCGCAGGGCCGAGACGAGGAGGGTGGCCGCGGCGGGCTTGAGGAGGCCCGCCATGTCTTGGTTGGTTGGTTTTGAGTTTTGGGAAAAGAGAGAGAGGGAGAAAGAAAGAAGAAAAAAGAGGTGAGTGTTTTTTTTAGTTTTCGGGGTTTTTTTTTTCCGCTCGCGCGACGCTCTCGTCGAAATTGAAAAGAAAAAAAACTCAACCTCTCCTCAACCTCTTCCTCACCCTTGATCGCCAGCGCGTGCACCCCGGACCCGTTGACCAGCTCGTCGGCCAACTCCACGTAGTACTCCAGGTCGTACTTGTTTTTGGATTTACCGTCCCTGCCGACGGGGCTGGTGACGTCGCCGGTGTAACAGAGCGTGCCCTCGGCGACGGCGCCGTCGACGGCCCTCACCGCATCGACGCCAAACCTCATGTTGTCGAGGTAATTCAAAGAGTCAAACACCCTGAAGACGTCGACGCCCGCCGCGTGCGCCTCCTTAGTGAACTCCCTGACGACGTTGTCGGCGTAGGAAGTGTACCCGACGGCGTTGGCGCCGCGGAGGAGCATCTGCAAAGGGATGTTGGGCACGGCGGCGCGGAGCTGCTCCAGCCGCTTCCAGGGGCACTCGTGCAAAAACCTCAGGGAAACGTCGAAGGTGGCCCCGCCCCAAACTTCCAAAGAAGCCGCGGAGGCCAGCGCGTGGGCCGTAAAGGGCGCGGCGCGGACGAGGTCGTGCGTGCGCACGCGAGTCGCCAGCAGCGACTGGTGCGCATCGCGCATCGTCGTGTCTGTCACCAATAAGCCCCCGTGTGCTCTCACCGCCGCTGCCCACCCTTCGGGGCCGCGGGCAGAGAGGACGTCCTTCCAGCCCGCCGGGGGAGGGGCGTAGAGCGGGGAGGAGGTCTGTTTTGAGGAAGAAGAAGTGGAAGAAGAAGTGGAGGTCGAAGCAGCAGCCGCAGCAGCAGCGCTCCCGCCGTTCAGCAGCGGCGGCCTCGGCGCCTCGGGCGCCCTCTTCGCCGGCGGGGGCCCCACCGCCCCCGGGTGCGCCGCCCCGTTCACCACCACGTCGGCCAGGTAGGTCAGCAGCTTGGAGGAGGCGAACTGATCGGTGGAAAAAGCGAAGAGAGCAGGGTGCCTCTCGATGAAGCTGGTCGTCGCGCCGCCCGACAGGAACTCCGGGTGGCGGAGCACGTTTTCCAAAAAGAGGATGTTGGTCTTGACCCCTCTGATGTGGAACTCGTAGAGCGACCTCTGCATCTTCTGCACCGCGTGCAGGAACGTGTCGGCTTTACAGACGACTTTGACGAGTAAAGAGTCGTAGTGGCGCGAGACGACGTTTCCGGCGGTCATCGCGCCGTCGAGGCGGACGCCGGGCCCGCCGGGGGAGCGGTAGGCCTGGATCCTTCCCGCGTCGGGCTGGAACTGGCGCTCGGGATCCTGTGAGGTGGTGAGAGGTGGTCAGTTGGAAGAGAAATAGAGGGAAACGAAGTGAGTTTTGAAGGAAAAATGAAGAAGAAAAAAAAAGCTCAATTTTTTTCCCTCCTCTCCTCCTCTTCTCCTCTCACCTCGCACGTGATCCGGCACTGAATCGCGAACCCGGCAGCGGGCCTGATCGAGGCCTGGTCCGCCAGCCCCAGGTCGGCCAGGGTGGCGCCGCCGGCGATGCGGACCTGCGCCTGGACGAGGTCGACGCCTTAAAAGAGTTTTGGAATTTTTTTTTTTTTTTTGAAAAAGTTGAAGAAGTGAAGAGGTTGAGCTTTTTTTTCCCGAGCGAAAAAGAAATAACGACCGAAAGAAAAAAAGAGAAAAAAAACTTACCCGTCACCTCCTCCGTCACCGTGTGCTCCACCTGGATCCTCGGGTTGACCTCCAAGAAATAGTGCGACCCGTCCTTGGCCACCATGAACTCGACAGTTCCGGCATTGCGGTAATTGACGGCTTTTGCCAACGCGACCGCGTCCCTGTGTAAGGCCGCCCTCGTCGCCTCTGGCAAATTCGGAGCGGGCGCGATCTCGACGACCTTCTGGTGCCTGCGCTGGACCGAGCAGTCGCGCTCGTAGAGGTGCACCACGCCGCCGTGGTTGTCCGCTAAAATTTGAACCTCGATGTGGCGGGGGTCCTCGACAAGCTTCTCGCAAAACATCCGCCCGTCGCCAAAGGCGGCCGCGGCCTCGCCCGAAGCGAGGTCGAAGGCCGCGGCCATCTCGTCCGCGGCCCTGACGACGCGCATGCCGCGCCCGCCGCCGCCCATGGCGGCCTTGAGGATGACCGGGTAGCCGGCCTGGTCGGCGAAGGCGGAGGCCTCGGCGGCGGAGGTGATGGTTCCCTCTGTCAGGAAAAGGTTTTTTTTTTTTCGAACGTGAGCTTTTTTTCGGGTTTTTTTTTCTTCATTTTTTCCTTTTAAAAAAATCCCTCTCTCTCTCCTGTTCTCCATCCTCACCTGTCCCCGGCACCGTCGGAACCCCGCACGCCTCCGCGGCCCTCCTCGCCGCCGTCTTGTCCCCCATCGCCTCGATGGTTTCCGGTCGTGGGCCGACGAAGGCGATCCCTTCCTCCTCGCACCGGCGCGCGAACGTGGCGTTCTCTGAAAGGAAGCCGTACCCGGGGTGGATGACGTCAACGCCGTGGGCCTTCGCGATCGAGATGATGCCCTCGACGTCGAGGTAGGCCTGAGAAAAAGGTTTTTTTTTGTAAAGGGGGAAGAGAGAAGGAGAAGAAGAGAGGTGAGTGAGAAGAAGGAATGCAAAGGAAAAAAAACCTTTTAGGTTTTCTGTCTCTTCTTTTCTCTCTCTCTTTTCTCTTCTCCAAACTTTCTCTTTTCTCTTCTCCAAACTTTCTCTTTTCTCTCTCTCTCTCTCCAACTCTCTCTATCTTACCGCCACGGGCGTCGCCGTCGGCTCCCCGACCTGGTACGACTCGTCCGCCTTGTAACGATGCGGCTGCAGGCGATCAGCTCTAGAATAGATCGCCGTCGTCGTCAGGCCCAGCTCGGTCCCCGCCCGGAAGGTCCGAACGGCGATCTCCCCCCTGTTGGCGCTCATGATCTTCTTGAAAGGAGTGAGCTCGTCGGGGTTGACTGCGATGCCTTTATCGTTGAGGACGGGGGTGTGGACGACGGCGTCGGCGTGGCCGGTGGCGTGCCTGAGGGCGCGGAGAGAAGGGAGCGCGAGTGGGCGAGAGGGGCGACGGCGGAGGCGGCGGAGCGGGGCGCTGCTGCCTCGGAAGACAGCGCCGAGCTGCTGCTGCTGCTGCTGCTGGCGCGGGAAAGCATCAGCCCTGGCCGTCGTTGTCGTTGTCGTCGTCGCCCTCATCGTCGCGGGGGCTCGGCGCGCCGGGAGCGGGCCGGCGCGCAGGAGCATTCTTGGGGGAAGTGGAAGGGAGGAGTTGGAGGTCGAGGTCGAAACTAAGGGAGTCGGGCGTCGAGTGAAACCTCTCAAAAAGTTGGCCCCTTTTTTCCTGCGTTTGGAAGGTGAGGTGAGATTTTTTGGAGAGGAAAGGGTTGGAGTCAGTGTTTCTTGTTCTGCTGCCGAAAGCACGAGACGAAAAACGCGCAGGGGAAAGAGGCGGAAAGGGCAACGTGCTCTCTTCATCGATCTGGCATCTCTGCGGAAGAAGGCGCGGGACCGAACATTCCGTTTTTTTTTTCCGGCGTGAAACTCAATCGCGTCCCAACCATGCAAAACTGGCCCTCGCAAGACTTTGATCGACAATAATCTTGCGCTGGGGCTGGAGAGGACTCGGAGAAGCTCCTGCAGCTGGCTTGGACAGCCGAAAGAAGCGCGGAACGGAGCAGGAATTGCGATGGAAAAGAGGGAGGAAAACGAGGGCGGCGGCGGCCGTTCGAAGAGTGTCGTCGTCGGACGATCGACGACGCGAGGTTTGCTTTTTCCTTTTCGTCGCCGGTCCTTACAGCGAGGCAACAGCGGCAGCAGCAGCAGCAGCGACGTGAAGAGAGGGAGTAGCGATGCGTAGCGTACCTTTGTGAACGAGAGAGAGAGCGGGAGCGAGAGAGGAAAGCAAAGAGCAAGGGTTGCCTTTTCTGTTCTTGACCTTTTTCTTCTTTGCTTCCTTGCTGATAAAGAGGAGGGGAGGGAGGAAGAAGAAATTTTTAGTGGCAAAGCACGAGGGAGCAGAGAAGAGAGAGAGAGAGAGAGAGGAGAGAGAAGACCTCGAGAGCCTCTCCCTCTCTTCTGTCGAGGGAAATTTTTTCTTTTCTTTCTCTCGACCTCCCCTCTCTCACAAAGCTTTCAACCTTCCTTTTTCTTCTTCCTCGTCTTTGCCCTCTGCCACCCCCCCCGCCACCCCAGCCATGCAGTCCACGCTCTCCACTTCGGTGTCCACGCGGTAAGCAGCACGCAAGCGCCGTGCCCGTCTCGCGGTGGGAGAGAGCGCGCGCGCCCACGCGGAAGTGGGGGCTCGAGGGAAGAGGTCATCGAGAGAGAGAGCAGAAGGCAATTGAGATCAAGGCTGCTCCCTCTTCTCTCTCTCTTCCGCCCCCCGCGCCCGCAACATCCGCGCCATCTTCCGACTCCATTTGCGCACCAGCCGAAGCGCGCGTCCGTGCTCTTCACGCGCGTGCGGGTTTTGTCCCTCGCGCGAGAGCGCAAGCGGGGGAACGGCCGCGCCTTTCCGCGGCACACACACCTTGTTGTCACTCGCTCGCGACGCCACGGAAACGGCGCAAAATCGAAAAGCGCTCACTCTTCTTCCACGTTCCCTCTCTCTCATTCCCTCAACAGCGCTGTCGCCCCGCGCCGCGGCTCCCTGGTCATCGTCGCCAACTCCAAGAAGACGGACATCAAGAAGCAGGGCCTCAACTCGATCAAGGTAAGGGAGATGAAGGGATCGGAAAAACGACGCTCGACGACGACGACGAAGAGCAAAAAAAACGCGAGCCGAAAATTTTTCGACGACCCCTTCTTCTTTTCGTCGCCTCTCACCCTCTTATCTTCTTCTCTTCGCTCTTTCTCTTTCTTTTTCTTCTCTTTTTCAAAAAACGAAAACAGAACGACGTCGTGCAGGCCAACCTGATGGGCATCTCGCGCAAGATGAAGGACAAGAACTGGGTCGACTCTCAGGGCCGCAAGGGCAAGGGCTACGGCGTCTACAAGTTCGCGGACAAGTACGGGGTAAGTCGAAAGTTGAAAGTTTGAAAAGGTTTGACCTCTTTTTTTCCCCGATTTTCACTGATTTTTTTTCTCGATTCCGGGTTGTTTTTCTCGTTCTTTTTCTCTTCTCTCGCTTCTCCTCCTCCCCAACCACCGAACCAAAAACCATAAACCAGGCCAACGTCGACGGCTACTCCCCGATCTACACCCCTGACACCTGGTCCGAGTCCGGGGACTCGTACAAGCTCGGCACCAAGGGCCTCGTCGCTTGGGCGGGCCTGATCGCCGTGCTGCTCGCCGTCGGGGCCAACCTGGTCATCTCGACCAGCCAGCTCGGCTCGTAGATTTTGATCTTTGATCCCGCATCTTCTTCTGCTGCTTTTTCTCTCCCCGTTGAGGAACGGTGCCGAAAAAAACGAGGATTTTTCACTTTGGAACAGATTAAAAAAAGAAAAAAGAAAAGAGAGAAATGAAAACAACAGCGTTGTTTGCTTCGTTTCTTTCTCTTCGAGAAGAATGGAACGTTTTTTTTTCTTCTTTTATTGGAATGATAGTGGTGGAGACAGAGAGAAGGAGCTCTTTTCCTCTCTCTTTTCCGCTTTGTAATCAGGAAAAAAAAAAGAGAAAGAAAACAGGAACTTTGGATCGAAATGGACGGAGAGAGAGAAAAGAGAGAATGAGAGTCGGGTTTTTTTTTCGTTTTTTTTTTTTTTTTTTTTTTTTTTTTT
>Ga0210003_1002154_pt1 | contig 16831 bp, 23 predicted proteins | sample LantaG_FD_182804 | JGI IMG/M metagenome (GOLD analysis project Ga0210003, IMG submission 182804) | Deep subsurface microbial communities from Baltic Sea to uncover new lineages of life (NeLLi) - Landsort_02402 metaG (SPAdes) (version 2) | ecosystem: Environmental > Aquatic > Marine > Oceanic >...
AGATATTGAAAATAAAAAAACACCTCAAGATCAGAGTACTGAAGAAGAAAAATTCAGAAACTTTTTTAATGATATGAATGTTAGCATTAAATTAATCGATTTAGGTGTTTATAGTAATCTAGTCTTTTGGGGTGGTACAATCGATGGTGTTATTCAATTTGTTTATAAGGTAACACCAGACGAAAGCACATCAGGGGTTGAATTTAATTATCTGGAGGATTTTTCACCAGACAATCCAGAAAATGAAGAAATTGTTGGTAGAGTTGAATCATATTTTGATACATTCTATAAGTTCTGGAGAGATAATGTTTTGAGTAGTAATTCAGCAGCAGCCGATGAAAATCCAGAGAGTGAGGAAAAACCAACAATTCAATTTAATCCAGAAAAAGAAAATAATTTACAACAGGCAGCAGAATAAAAAAATTATGAAAAAAATATTAGAATTTTTATTAGAGAAAAATCGTTGGGCAATTGTTTTAGCGTTGGTGTTAATATTAATTGGTGTTGGAGTTATGAGATTTCAACATAATCGAATAGACAACCTTAAAGATAAATATACTACCGAAGTTAATTTAAAGAATGCTTTACTCGATACAGTTAACAGATATCAAAATAAACAAAAGGAGTGGGTTGTAGAGAAACTTACAATTCAAACTTCACTTAAAGATTTTAAGAAAATGAATGGTCAACTAACAATCGACCAAAAAAGGTTATTAAATAAAATTAATGATGTTAATAATAAAAATAACATAATTACAGCAGCATTAATTCGTGCAAATTTTGTTATTGATTCACTACTACTTGGTGGAACAATTCATATAGATACAACAAATAAAACAATAGAATTTCTCAATCTAAAAGATTCCAATCTAAGATATGATTTTTTTGTGAGTGGTGTATTACCATATCCACCTAACAGTGAACCATCATTTTTCGTCAATAAATTAATATTACCAAATGAACAATTTATTGAATTTCATTGGACTGATAATAAAAAGGATAATTTCCCTATATCATTTAGCGTAAGTAACTCAAATAAATATGTTAAGGTATATGATATTAATAGTTATGCAATACCTAATTTAAAAAAAGAAACACTAAATCCAACTGGTTGGGAAAAGATTAGTCAGTGGATTTCAAAAAATGGAAAAATTGTTGGTTATGTTGCTGGTGGTGTTATTGTTGGTGCTAGTGGTACATATATTTTATTGCAATAATATACACCCTAAGAGGTGGACTGTTTAATATATTAAGATAAGCACATAATTAAAGTTATGTGCTTTTTTTCATATAATCATTTTTTTGTGTTAACTAAGTATTTATAAACAACAGATGAAATAATATGGATAGAAACGAAGTTAATGGTATTGTCAAAGATGAAGTTAATAAATTTATTAATGATTCTTTAGATAAAGAAGTTAAGAAAATAATGAGTAAATCAAATAGCCAAACTAGAAGTGAAATGGTTTCTATTATAAAAAATGCAATGGAAGCAGTTTATAAAGTATTATGGCAAAAAAGAGATTTTTGGAAGACTGATATAAAATAATTAAAATATGGCAAATTTTAAACCAACACACAAAGACCCAATAAGTCCTCAATCAGAAAAATTTGAAAAGGATTTTAACAAAACTATGGTTAATAATCAATTAAATATAAGTGAAGGTGAAGACTATTTACTTGAAGTTGATGGGATGCTTAGTGAAGCGGAACAAACACTTAAGAAAAAGATTTTTAGTTTAGCTAAAATGGAATCTCTTGTATTTAGTGACCCTAAGTTATCTGCCGTCTATGAAGATATGGCTGATAATGGTGAAGAAAAATATGGTTACCATTATAATGAAACTATCCAAAATATGATTTTTAATGACTATGTACTTAATAGTCCTCACTATCTACAAAAATATAAAATGGCAATCCCTAAAGAAAAGAAAAGACGGGATAAGTCAGGGATAAATAAATTAAAAAAAGTTGGTATGGAAAAAATGGCACAAACTGGATTACCTAAACCAAAAAAAGAAGTTTCTGAAGGTGGTGAACCATCAACAAAAGTAGTATTTCTGATTCATCCTAATGATGAAGATATTTTTGCGTATTTTCCTGAAGAAAATTATGATACTACAGGTAAATTTAAAACAGGATATTCACATGTTGGACAACATTCAGCAGTTAGTCCTAATTATGCAGCAGAAAGTCGTCAAGCAACACCTGAAGAATATCAAAACCTTAAAGCTGAACTTGAAGGACAAGGATATGAACTTGAAGTTCTTAATGGTATGCAAGAATCAACGAGTGCTGGAAGTGCTGGTGGTGCTGCTGGATATGTTGGTTATGCAGGTCCTGCTGCGTGGAGCACTAAAGGTGATTTACTTGGTGGAAAGAAAAAAGCAAAACCGATTGATAAACCAATATGGAAAGGTGGTACAGTAATTCAAGAAAGTAATTATTTAACTGACTCAACTGGTTTTGAAAAATATGTTGAAATGTTAAATGAAGAATTTGAAATGGGTTCAGATTATATTGACCCAATAGCTGCTGCAAAAACAAGTGGTAGGGAATCAAATTTTAATAGTGAATGGAAAAGATTATCAGCTAACGATTTTAACGTATTTAAGAAAGAATATGGTATTCCTGATGATGTTTGGAATAAAATGTCATCAGAAGATAAAAAAAATGAATTAGATAATTATCTTAATATAAATGAAATCGCAGGAGTTAAAACTGATATGGCTGACCAAAGGAATCAAGCTAATGCAGCAGTAAAAGGTAAAGCAATTGATGGAGTTATTGATGATAAAATTGATGATAAAGAAAATGATTATATGATGAATAATAAAATAAAAGAACAGAATATTGGTGAAGGAAATAATCCTGATATGTATTCAACTAAAGAAGATTTAAAAAATCTAGTACAATCACTAAAACAACAAACTGGAAAAGGTTTAACTAAAGAACATATTCCAATGTTAGCTGGTGAAGCACTCTATACGATTGCAATTCAATTAGCAAACAGATTATTACCAATGAATTGGGATGATTTGGGTGATATTAATTCTATGTGGGATTATATTGATGAAAATGGTGGTATGACTTATGAAGATTTAGTTTCTAGTGTTAAAGAAGCATGTGATGAGAGACTTTCAGAAGAAGGAATGGGTTTGGATGATTTAGAGGAAACTAATATAAATGAAAAAGCAAAATCAAAGTCACAACAACGTTTCATGGGGATGGTTCATGCAGTACAAAAAGGTAAATTAAGTCCAGATAAAGTTAGTGGTAGTGTTGAAAAAGCAGCAGAAACTATGACAGATAAAGATGCAGAGGATTTTGCCTCAACAAAACATAAAGGTTTACCAAACCATGTTGATGAATATTTAATAAGGGATGCTCTTATTGGTGATGATATTGTTGATATCCAACCAAGAACAGGTGAAGAGCCATTTATGCTTCAAGGTGGTAAATATCAATACGAAACAGCAACATTTGCTGATGGAAGAAAAGACTTAGTTGTTTATAGCTTCGGTGATGATGTTTATTATGATTATATGAAATTTCGTAAAGCAATGGGTATTGATGAAAGTTTAGATGAGGATTCAAATAAAAACAAAATAAACCCAAAATATACTCATTTTGCAATATATAAACCTAACGGTAAAATTATTAATGGATGGGAATATAAAGGATATGACCCAGAAGAACTTAAAATGGAGAAGAAACATTATTTCTTTAATGATATTGTTGATATGGATTTTCAACCTAAAGAAGTGAATGTTTTAACATTAAAAATATTACAAAAGCGTGGTATTAATCCATTCGATATTAATAATTGGTATACCGAAAGATTTAATAATGATATAAAAGAAGATACACAAACTATGATACAAAATAACGGAACATCGATGTCTAACAAGGCACAAGCAACTGGCGACCAAAGTAGTGAAGTACCAGTAGGAATGCAAGCAACTGGTGGATTAAATGAAGCCGATAATAAATTACTTGAAGAAATTGATAAAGAATTAGAAGCGTTTTCAATTCATCATAATAAACTTAAAGTCATGAGCGAAGAAAGAAAAACAACATCACAAATACTTAATAAACGTGTTACTGATGACAATCCTAAGAACTTTAAAAAAGATTTACAACATAGTGGTACTAAAGAAATTCTTGATGTTGAAAAAGAATTGGAATGGAAAGATCAACAAACTGATGTTCCAAAAGACCCACAAAAATTAGGTATGGATATTGAGAAACAGGCACTTAAGACTGGTGACATGAAAAGCGAAGAAGCGTTTAAGAATGTCGGTAACAGTACTAATGATAAGGGTGATGAAGTTCCAAAACGTAATTTAACCACTAAGGAACAAGAAGAGGTTAATTTATATCGTAATGGACTACATAGTTTGGTTTATGATAATGAACCTGATGAACGTTTCGAAGAACGTATGAAAGCCGATATGGGTGATGAAATTTATGAAATGAGAAAAAAACAATTGGAATTCAAAGGTAAAGCACCTATGTATAATAAAGACCCACAACCAATTGAAGATACAACAGCTAAAAAAGTTCAGTTTGATAAAGAACAAACCGACTGGAATGAAAGAATGGGAATTGGTAATGAAAAAAGTCTCAAGGAATCTATGGTTACAGGTAGTTATCGTAATGCAATTGGTGATAGACATTTAATTGACTTTAATTTAAGTGAAGCTGTAGAATTAAAAACACCAAGTAATACTGCAAGACAAACAGGATTATTTGAATTAGATACTACTGGACTTGGTAATACTTATAATAGTAAAACTGTTGATAATAAAGTTATTGTTAATGAAGCAGTAGCCAAAGTATTGTCAACACACAAATTTTTTACTGATGGTAAGAAAATATTTAGAATGAAGAACCCTGTTCAAAATTTAACTGAAGGTGAAAAGAAAAATGAAAAACCAGTTATGAGCGAAGAATTTAAAAAGATGCAACATCTTCTTGGTTATAAGCCTGATTCTTATGTTAATACTAAAAATGTTAAGAAAAATAGAGGTTTTTAATAATTAAAAATAAATTTATTGTGAATTTCAAAGAATTTTCACTATATTGATGAGGTATTGATTAAGATCAATACCTCATTTTATATTATAAGTATTTATGAGAAAATTGTGTGAAATTATGGGTATTTATAAGAAAATATGTAAAATTATGGGTATGTTAAAAAATGAAGTGAGTATAAATGATGCTGAAAAAGAAAAAGTAATTGAAAGAAAAAGTTTATCTAAATTAAATTTAAAAGAAATTATTGTCGTTCCTTTTCCAGATAATCAATATAAAAGAGAAGTGACTGATAAAAATCAAATTGTATTACATCATACAGTTAGTGGACAAGGTGCTACTGGGGATATTGCATGGTGGAGAACTACAGTAGATAGAGTAGGTACTGCAATGGTTATTAATTGGGATGGTAAGATATATCAATGTTTCAGTTCAAAATATTGGGCATGGCATTTAGGTTTAAAAACAGCAAACAATAAAAAATTAAATAGTGAAAGTATTGGGATTGAAATTGATGCTTGGGGTGCTTTACTTGAAAAAGAAGGGAAATGGTATCCTGTAAAATGGGATAAAGATTTAGGAAAACATATTCCAAATTTAACAATTAAACCAATTGAAAATGTTCAAAAATATGATGATGGTTATAGAGGTTTTTATGGGTATGAGAAATATACTGATGAACAAATAGAAGCTACTAGGAAACTTTTAGTATTTTTTGGTGAAAAATACAATATTCCTCTTGATTATAATTCAACAATGTTTGATATATCAGATGAAGCACTTGGAGGTAAAGCTGGTGTTTGGTCACATACATCATATAGAACAGATATGACGGATGTTCACCCTCAACCAGAATTAATAAAAATGTTAAAATCACTAGTATAAATGTCGCTACCAAAAAAACATATAATTATTAAAGATAGAGTTGAACTTTATGGAGATTTTGTTCAAAATCTAATAAACTATATTTATGATTATTATCTTGATAACGAAACTCTTAATTCTGATGAAGATATTTATAATCATTATTCATGGTGTTTTGGAAAAGTGTGTGATGAATTTAAAAAAGAAGAAATTGATTTCACGAAAAATAAACAATTAAAAGATTATTTTTATAAATATTTTTATAACCAATTTTACATTGTGGATGATAATCAAAATATTCAAATAAATTATTTTGAGAAATTTTGGAAGGATATTTTTGAAATTGAAAAACAAAATAATAAAAATTATCTAAATATTCTTATCGAAATTTATGAGATTTTTGATAAATCTATCGAATTAAAAGAAAATATTTTGGAAATAGTTTAAAAACTCTTGCATATAGTATTTATATTCTGTATTTTTACAAACAATAATAATTAATTAAAATTTAAAACAATTATGGCAAATTTAAAACTTGACCTCGTTAACAACTTAAATAACGAGAAGTATTACGAAGAAATTGAACTTATTCGTTTGGCACAAGAACCAAACATGAATTATAAAGAAAAAATCGAATCTATGAAAAATAGATTACTTAGTATTTCAATGCTTAATTCAAGCCTTGGGTTAGTGGAACAATATTTCCAAGAACCTGTACAAGCTGCACCACAAGCAGCACCTGCTACACCACAAGCAGCACCAAATGGTCAAAGTCACGCTGAATAATGAATTTAATTACTGAAATATATCAGTTTCTATTCATATCTTCCATCATTTTTATAATTTATGTCCTTATGGATTTAATTATAAAAATGTATGGGAGATTTAGACTAAAAACTGACACAAAATTTACATTAAGTAAAACCGAGAAAATTATACTTTGGATGTCCATAGTGACTTTTTTCACATACATATTTTAATATAATGGGCGAAATTGATTTAGCTTTACAACCAATAAACGGATATTTAATATCAATAATACGAAATACCGTAGATGGTTGGTATGAACTTGAAATTGGATTACCTGCTTCATGGGTTTTTGATGAGAACGAAAAAATTAGTTGCGAAATACTTGTTGAGGAAGATGCTGGTAAAATAATAAAGATTGCACCAAAAAAAACTAATATTCTTATTGATGATTTAATTAAGTTTGTTGGAATCATTATACAAACTAATGAGAAGATTGCTGAAAAAGAAAAAGAATTCACTGATAAAATGGAAGACATGAAAAAACGTTTGGAACTTGAAGCTAAGAAGTTCTACGAAGAACTTGATGATCTTAAAGAATCCTCATTTAAAAAAATTAGTGAAAAAACCACTAAAACTCCAGCGAAGCCAAAAAAAACCACTGAAAGACCAAAAAGAAATAAAATTAATAAACTTCCTGTTGATAAACCTATCGAATTATTAAATAATTAAAGATGCCTATTGATGAAGATAATGATATGTCGGTACTTTCCTATAATAAGTATCTTGAAGATGATACTAAAAGGAAAAAACAAAAAATAACATCTGAATTTGAAGAAAACGGTTTACAGTTTTTATCTGAGATTGAAAGAAAGAAGAAACGTAATACCCTTATTCAAATTAAACTCATCCCCTATATTTTAAAACATTGTAAGGATATTTACACTGAAGAAGAACTTAAATCCTATTCTCTCGAAGACATTCAAGACATTTACAATAAAATAAAAAAAGAAAACAGAAATATTTTTTTAAAATTTTTCCTTTTTTTATTTAATATTGAATAAAAAACATTATATTTGTTTTATTCAATATTAACTAAAATCAAATTTAATGGCAAATTTATCTAATGATGTTTTTCATCCACAAAGAATTTATGAGACACTGTTTTTTAACATAAAACCAGTTCTTATGTATCAAAATCTTTCCGATCTTGAAGCACATAATAAACCTTTATATGATCAGTGGAAAGAAATTGTGAAAACAACATATTATACTGAAAATAATATGAATGTGAATCAACAGGAAATTTATGAGGAACATGGGATATGTTATCCTGAATTTACTAAAATTGCTGCAATCACATACGCAACACTTTATATTGAGAATGATGTGTTAAAAAGAGACATGAAAAAAATTGTGGATGGAAATGAATGGGTTGTTTTATCTACATTTATGAGTGAATTAAGTCGCATATCTAGTGATGGCGTTAAATCAAATCCTCAATATTTTCCAATGCTTTGTGGGTATGATATTTTAAAGTATGACATACCTTTATTAATCAAAAGATTTATCTATTTAAGAGATGGTTACGAAGAAAAAACACAAATACCTTATATTCTTAAATATGTTTTAAATTTAAAACCTTGGGAATCAGGTGTGATTGATGTTAATATTCTTTGGAAGTTTAATGGATATGGAAACCGTAGTGCACCCCTGATGTTAATTGCAGATTCTTTAAATTTAAAAAAGAATCAAGATTTATTATCAAATTCTGATGCGTCAAAGAAATATTGGGAACTTATTGTTGAAAATTTTGATGAAGCATTAAAGTTTATTTCACTACAATCTGCAATACAAACAAATTTCGTAATACAAATTATGAATAAATTAAGAAATCTATAGATAGCTAAAACGATTTTAAGTACATTTAACACCCTTAAACAAATAAAACGTTCTCTCGTACATAATATTCGGGAATGTTATAAAAAACCCCTCAAATCAATTCTGAGGGGTTTTCTGGTCTAACCAAGTTAGTTTGTCACTGAAGATACCATCGATTTCAATAGAATCATAAAATTTATCAAAATCTTCTTCAGATAGATATGCTCTATTCATTCTACCTTCACCATAAAGTAGATGTTCGTTCATCTCAATAATTGTATTGAAAAAAATATACATACCACTATGGTAAATATAAATTAGACTATCAACACGTTTACCGTTTTGATCGATGTTGAGCAGAACACCTAATGTCCTGCTCTTATCTGAGTATTCTTCTTCGTGACTAGTTATAATTGTAGTTTTCATTTGGTAAATATACAAAAGTTTTAATTCTTAGCCAATAATTCTTCAGAGATAATTGTGTAAAAATATTTTAATGGATTATGAAGTTCATTATATCTGCGAATTTCATAATGAAGATGCGGTCCAGTGCTTTTTCCAGTACTACCAACAGTACCAATCAATTGATTTTTCTTAATCTTTTGATTTATCTTAACATAAATTACATCAAGATGTGCATATAAAGTTTCAAACCCATATGCATGTTTAATTACAATTCGATTTCCATAACCATATTTCGAGTATAATATTTTTACAACACGTCCTTGTGCTGTTGAATATACTTTAGACCCAATATTAGCTGCAATATCAACACCCTCATGGAACAACATTTTTTTCTCAATCGGATGTTTTCTCCAACCATATGGTGATGATAAACAAATAAAATCTCTGGTATGGATTGGGGAAATAGTTGGATAATAAAGAATATTATCATTATTTTGGAATTCTTCCGAATTAAAATTAATTCCCAGAACTTGTGAAATACTATCTCTTTTTTTTATTTTCTTTTCTAATTCAATTATTTTTCTACTTAATTCAACGTTTTCGAATTGTAATCCTATAACATTATTTTCAATATTAATTGGTGATGATAATCCACCAACACCGTCAAAAATCCCTAACATTATGATTGAGATAAGTATGACCTTTTTAAGAATTGATTTAAAATTTTTCATAAATTTTGTTTTAATAAAATTATTTTTGGGATTGATTATCAGCTAGTTAGGGACACAAATCCCTACCAGTTGTAGGTTAAAACATGACTCATTAAACTGAAAATGCCCAGAAAAGTTAAATCTTCTGGGTATTGTGACACTCAATTGGTTATGACCAACCGAATTTCGATGTAGAGGTATTCCCCTCGTAATTTTCTCTAATATTTTTAAAAAATATATCATTTTATTGTTTATATAAATACAACTTTTTTATAAAAAAGTTATTATGTTCAGTACCAGCTACTTATAAATTTTAAAAAAATCTATTATGTTGATTATGAACACATTAATAATTCATAGATTATTTGTTTAGTGTGTTTTTTCTTTTTTTTCTTTTTTAATATAACCCTGATTTATAAGGTGTTATATGGTCATATATAAAGTGTAAGATTTATAGTAATTCGTGTGATTTACCCATTTTTAAGAGTAGATTTGCGAAATATTCTTTAATTTCTTCCTTATGTAAGTATTCTTTAGGTTCAAAATTTTCATCAATCCATGCTGTCCAATATAATTGTACATTAAACCTATCCATATCATTAATAAAATCGTTAATGGTTTCAGGTATTGATAACATGTATTTGATAGATTCGCCTTTATCTTTCTTTATGACATAATATGTTGAATAAAATTCTAAAATAAATTCATCAGTATTTGTGAATTTATACCAATTCACCACGACTTTACCTTGCCAATCATCAAAAAGTGTGTCAGTTGATTTATTACCAAAAACTGGATATAACATATCAATTTTGAAAGGAATAGCGAGAAACTTTTTAAATCTCTCGCTTCCTGCTGTCATAATATATGGGGTTGTTTTTATCATTCGTTTTTATTTAGTTTAGCAATATAAGTTCCATCACCTTGTGGTATTAATATTATACCATCCCAACGATAATAAAATCCATTATTATCATCTCTGGCATTAAGATCATAAAAATTCAATAATCTTATGTAAACAATATCATTATGTTTTTTTACATATGACTTGCCAATACCTTTAATTAATCCATTAAGATCACGTCTTTCCTTGAAATAATAATCATATGATTGAACACCATCGGTAACCTTATTATAATCAGTTTTAATTAAATTGGAAGCCTTGTGCCAAGTATCTCCATCTAAACGGAATAAATAGATATGTCTTACAAGACTATCATTATCTCCACGTAAAAGCCAACTAACTGACGCATCTAATTCACTATCGTATGAAAGGGTATATAATTTATCATCTTCCCAAAATGAATATGTACACGAGTCTAAATATCCTTGAGAAGTATTAAAGCGCACGTCTCCAATAGTTGATGGTTGGTAAAAATCACACAAAACAGCACCACCACCTTGTCCAAAAACACCTGTGGTGAATAATAAAATTGTCAATAATCCAATAATTTTTTTCATAATAATATTTTTTAGTTTTATTAATTATACGAAAACTAATGAAAAATGTTACAATAATTTAACTATTCTTTTAATTGATATTCACCAACAACCAATACCATGAGGTTTTCAGGAAAATCTCCATCATATTCATGTTTCATAATACTATCAACAGCATTATTAGTTAGGAGTTCATTAACATTCATCCATGTTCTATCTTTTACTTCGAATAGAATAGTATCAGTATCACTGTCGATAAACTTAACTACTAATCTTGGGTTTTCTTTTACGTATCTCATTCTGTAAATGCTTCGTTATAATGTTTATTATCTTCATCGTTATCTTCCATCTCCTTTTCCATATTACTCCCAACAGAATTTAAACCTGCTACTAATTTAAATACATCGAACAGTAACATTTTAATAATCCAATATATTGCGACTATTTGGAAATATCCAATATTAAAATTAAATGTATAGCTTAGAAAAAATTTCCATATTGTTGAAATAATAAGTCCAACAATTAATGCTTCTAATAAGAAATAAAGCATTACTGGAAAAATGAAGAGTATGTCTTTTAATTTATTATTCATAATTATTTTATTTTAGTTTTTAATTAATGATACTATTTAGGTAATTTTATGTTATGTTTTTTAAAAAAATACAATAATGCTTCAGCATTCCCCATAGCGTCTGAAAGTGGATTGTGATTATGAGGACTTATTCGATGTTGTTTCCAACGATAAAATAAATTATGTTCAGCACCACAATATAAATCACCAATTCTTCTCGATGACCAACCGAATGGATTCTTACCTAAATATGTTAGAAAATACCAGTTTATCCAACTGCTATCATACCCATTATTATCTGAAATTAATATTGGTCTACCTTTAGAGTTTGCTTTTAACCATGCTTCAAAATTCAACATCACAATTGCAGGGTCATCAAATTTTAAGTGTTCTTCTCTACTAAACCCACTTACTGCAAGTGCTGATTCTTCATAGAATTCTGAAATTGGTTTAGTTTGACCGTAAAATGTGGTATCAAGTTCGGGGGTCAATTTGACTACCCCGAAACATACCATACTGTTACGACCTAATAGACCGCCATCTGATTCTACATCACAAATAAAATACGACATAATTTTAATTTTTTATATATTAATAAATTCATACTTTTAAAATTAATTTTTGTAAATTATCACGAAATGCTTTTCTAAAGAATACCCAAAGAAACATTTCATATAGTGTATGCATAATAGCAAAAGCATAATGTGCAATTATTATTAAGATAGCAACAATTATCCCGAAGGTTAATTTACTGAACCAACCATTGAATTTTTTAAACATCTGTCCAAGACGATTCCAATGAATCAATTCTTTTTTCCAGAGTATTTTAAATAGATTTGTTTTCATAATTTTTATTTAAAATGAATTATTTTTAATACATTCTTCCATTTTTTCTTTAGTCCACAAATAATTTATTGGGAACTCTTTTTGAATGGTAGTTGAAATACCAATAATTGGTCTATTATATTTCTTCAAAGTTTTACGTAAAAACTTTATAATTTCATCCTTATTTTCATCAGGATTAACTCCGAAATCATAACCTAACGTGGCAGGACCACCACAACGAATATCTACTGAGTCGTTTCTTTCACATGCAATATTATAAACTACCGCATCACAAACTTCTATCGATTTTGTTTTCATAGTTGAAAAGGTAATTTACGAATTAATGAATCAGGTATCATAGCATATTCAGAAGGTGGAATATTAAAACACTTAATAGTCTTAATAGTTGGCAGACTAACATCAACAACCCATTTCATTGATTTAGGGTTATACGATTTTTTTATTTTACTTATATATGAAACAGTATCTGATTCACTTGGAATAATATAAACATCATTATAATAATATTTTTTCAATTTTTTATCATTATAATAACCAATTTTTAAAATATTATTATAGTTATAAAAGAAAATATTTTTCTTCATTTTTAGTGAGGTATGTTTAATTGTGTCAATATGTGAAAAACAACTATCAGTAAAAATTGAGTCAATACAAATACCATTGTATTGGACAACATCAGCATAGTTATGATCATCAAAATCATTAAGAAAACCCCATTTATCATTCGTTATAATAGGTACACTATCAATCAATAATGTATCTTCAACATAAAAGAATTGAATATCTTTTATTCCGTAAGTTTCTAATTTAGTTTCAAGTTTTCCACGAGTAGCATAGTTAATAGTGAGGGTAGCAACAAGTGCTACTCCCCCACTGATTAGTAAAACTAAGTATCTGTTTTCCCAAAACTTCTTCTTGAAGAAGCATAGAGATATAAAAGAAACTAAAAGTACTGATATTATAAATGTAAACATAATTTTAAAGTTTTTTAAGTTAATTAATATTATTCTTGTTCGTCAAAATCACACCATTCAATCCCGGGGCAGTAATCACTATAACTAGCACCGAAATATTCTCCAAAGATACCAGTACTGCTTCCAATACCTTTAACAAGACTAACAGTTAGACTTACAACGAGTTTAGCTAATGGCTTTAATATCCACAGAAATAGTAAAGTATAGAAGATAGCTTTTAGTGGTATGTAAATAACATTTACAACAATATATGTAATAAACATAACTAAATATTTTATAGGTAACCATATAAGATATATGAATGGTTCAACATACCAAACTTTTTTACCATTCTTATATTTTCCAACAATTCTTTCACCCCAACTTGTTATTAGGACATAAAATAAATATGCAACACCACAACCTAATATAAATAAACCTGCATAAACAAAATACATCCAATTAACAATACTCCAATCAATAACAACCATAACACCTGATGCAATCACATTCACAAGATTGAATGTGACTCCAAGTATTAATAAGGTAACTATTGTACCAAAAAATTGTTTAGTTCTTTTAACAATCATATTCACTCGACCACGTTCAACAGTAAATGTCTTACGAAACCATGAACCAATATTAACTAAACTTTCTTTAATTGGTTTCATACGTGCTTCCCATTTAGCTTCAACTTCTTTACGTCTTTTATCACGTTTAATTTTTAATTGTCGTTCTTTTTCTTCTCTTTCTAAACTTTCTTGGAGTGCAACTTCACGATCTTTTCTAATCTTGTCATTCCATACTTCCCATTTTAATTTAAATTCTTTTGCTTTATCTTTAAATTCAGGGTCATTTCTATCAAGATTATATTTTTTCTTTAAATAAAGATTATAGAAACTCTCATCACTATAAGCAAAAAATATTCTGGCAATCTTAGGCATTTTTGTACCACCACCCGAATAACCATAACTAGTTTGATAAGCATCATAAGCAATTTCATCTTCAAGACCATTAATCCAATCAATTACCATTCTTTCCATTACCCAAAACAACATTCTAGGAACTAGTGAAAGTACCCAAACAATTCCTTTGAAAATCATAATAAAAGGTATTACAAGCAATGAAAAAGCTAACAACCAGAAATATGGGCAACCGTTTTGCATATCTTTGGGTGTTGGTGCATTACTTTTTAATACATATTTCATTAATTTATAATGCCAAGAATTTTTACTTACTCTCATAAGTTTTGGTTTTTCGGCAATGATGAGATATTTTTCATCTCCCTCTTTCAAATCAATTAAATCATTGAATGCTAAATCAGTACCTGAAACAACTTCAACAACTTTAAAATAATAACCACTATTTCTTTTATAAAGAAATGCTTTAAAGTGACAACCTTTGCCACCATACGCCTTGGGGTCGTTATATTCAACAACCTTGTTCAATAATAATTTCAATTTTTCGTTTTCCATAATAATTTAATTTAATAATACTTAATTTTACAATTCACTTAATAATTTTTTTACTTTATCAATATCTTTATTTACCATAGGTCTTCCACAAGTGTTTAATTTGATAAAAGTTTCAAATATAGCTTTTTTATTTGGATTAATCAAATACCCGTATGAAATACTATGTTCTTTAAACTTATGTTTATCATTATGTGAAAGTTCTGAGTAGTAATAACCCTTATATTTAAACCTATCCTCATAAAATTCACATAATGCTGTTAATCTTTGCTTACCGTCAATAACTTCGTAAAGTTTACCTTTATGACCAAAATCACGTTGAGCAAATACAAACTTACCAATATCAACATTATTATATATGCTATCAATTAATGCTATTTTATCATTAATGTCCCACACATGTTCACGTTGATATTCAACATCAAAGTCAACACCTGCATGACCATATACCATATTAATTAATGAAGAAATTGAACTATTTGATTGAACAATTCGATATTTTTCCTCTTTTCGAAAGGTAGTGGGTTTAGTTTGGTTATATTTAAGAAGTTCAGTCCATGCAATATAATGTGTTTCATTAGCAGGTGGTTTATCTCTGTCACGTTGAACATTCAAACATTCAATTTCATAAAACAAACCATCTTCAAGAATCTCACGCACATACACTTCATTATGTGCACCAAAATGTACCCTTTCATCAACAACAAAAGTTCTTGTTGGGTTTTTAGGAATATCTTGTCTTTTAATGTCTCTCATCCTACTTTCCTTAAGAATTCTTTTTTGTTCTTCAGGACTAATTTTCTTTTTTTTCATTAAGTTTTTTCTGATTGTACGAAAAAAAAAATATTATGTTACAAAAAAGGGTGAAAAAATTAATTCATTATTATTAAAGAATATTTTTTATATCTTTGCATATGTTAAATAATGTGAAGAAATTGTGGAAAAATTGTAACATTTTGTCCATTTTTTCGTATAAGAGGTAAAATAAAAATTATGGAATTTACAGAAAAAAATACAAATAAAATGTTAAAGAAAATAATGGAAATTGTTGAAGTCGACAGTTTCCACATTACCCTGAATGAATCTGAAAACGTTGATTTAGATAAGATTAAGTGGGAATTATCGAGTAAATTTTACTTCGACAATCTAAAAGAGGTTGATAATTTTAAAGAGGGTTTAAGTCAATTGTTTGAGAAACATTTCGGTGATGTTAATGTCGAAACATTTAATCAAAAAAATATAATGTAGTGGAAAATAATATTTTGTTAAACATTCCAATCAATCATAATTATAAATCTATCATATTTTTGGATGTTGATGGTGTATTAAATTATGAACTTTTTTATGAAGAAAGATACAAACATCTTCAACGATTTAATAATATACCATTATATAAGGTTGTGAAGAAATATTTGAAAAAACTTGTAAAAAAGAAAGAGATTAGTAGATTAGATTATTATAAAAGTCAAATGTGCCCTATCAGAATGCAATGGCTTAATGAATTATGTGAAGAAACTAATTCAGCAGTTGTACTTAGTGCAAGTATGCGTGCTAGTGCAGATGTGTTGACCCTCAATAGAATTTTTCAATACTGTGGTGCAACATTTACAATTATCGATAAGACGGGTCATTGTGAAGATAGAATCCGAGGTGTTGAAATATATAGATGGTTAAAAGATAATTCTATGAAATGGTTTGGAGTTCATTCACATGATTTTTATCGTTGGGTAATAATTGATGATGATAGTGATATGCTATTATGGCAACAAGACCATTTCTTCCATGTAGATGCATACGCTGGACTAACACCAAATACTTGTTATAAAATAAAAAGATTTTTCACACATAAAACATTTTAATAATGACAGACATTGAAGTAATTGATAAAATACTTAAATCAACAAA
>Ga0210003_1002155_pt1 | contig 16830 bp, 18 predicted proteins | sample LantaG_FD_182804 | JGI IMG/M metagenome (GOLD analysis project Ga0210003, IMG submission 182804) | Deep subsurface microbial communities from Baltic Sea to uncover new lineages of life (NeLLi) - Landsort_02402 metaG (SPAdes) (version 2) | ecosystem: Environmental > Aquatic > Marine > Oceanic >...
GGGGGAGTAATTGGGCAACAAGTTGGACACAAAGTGGTTCAGGCTTATGTTATTATGAAAGTGGTGGGTGGTGGGGGGGGGTATATGAAGGTGCTTATTCAGTAGAATGTTATAATGATAGAACTTTTAGTAGAACTTTTGATAGTAATTCAAGTTATGTAACTTTAGATTATAGTTTTTTCTGGAGAGCAGATGATTTAGAGGTTGGAGAAACTGTTTATTATCAAATCATTGACGCTTCTTCAAATGTATATACACTTTTATCTGTCACAGATGGTGATGATGATGGTGTTTATCATAGTGAAACAGGAACTTTATCAGTAACTGCTGATAGTTTTGATTTTGATGGAACTTTAACATTTCAAATGACTACTGCAAGTAATTTAGAAAATACAGATTATTATAATATTGATTTACTTGATATTACTTTAAATGCACTAATAGATGTTAATACTACTGCATATCAGATTGTTCGTGGTTCAGGCGAAATCCACGTCACAACAGATAATGGAGAATATTACCCTATTTTATTGTTTGGTGAATTAACAAACAAATCTTTTGAAAAAGATTTTTCTTTTCATTATGATGTAATCTCTCAAACAAGCCAAAACAAGACAGGACAAAAAATAGAATTAACATTATTTAAACCATTTCCTTGCGACCATATTATAAATATTACAGAAAGATTAACTAATGGAACATTAGACTTATTAGAATATAGTGGTTCAACAGATGTTCTTGGTAGATGTGTTGTAAATGTTGAAATAGATTTAAATGTTGGAAAAACCCACGATATTGAGATACTATCAGAAAATTATTGGAAAAAACAAGTATATTATGATTACTCTTTAGCATTATTACAATCTGAAATGATTAACATTAGTTGTCAGAACTATATATTATCAAACGGATTGCCAAACATCACCATACCTTTATCAACAATCCCATACGGTTCAGACGCAATGTGGTTAAGTTGTGCTTCATATCTTGATGAATATTATCATTATACTGAAGTTGTCCAACCTTTCTTTGCATTAGTTAATACTAATGCTAATTTTACTTTAATAGAGATGGAAGGGATTGAAAGTTTATGGAGACATAAAACAGATATTTTACATAATCTTGATACACACGCAAGTAAAATTTTTGATGGATTGAATTTAGGAAGTAGTTATTCACTTGGATTATTAACAGACCCATACCCACCAACAAACCCACTTTATGCAACTTATTTTGCAAGTATTTCAACAAGTTATTTGAATTATGCTTCAATGCAAACAATACCAACAAAAGTTTGGAATTATTCAACAAGAAACCTTACTGAATATCCAACATCTTCTGTTGATATAAATTATACACTTATATCTGATGATGTTTGGAATTATGAGAACAGGACTTTGACACAAAACATTTCAGGTGGTAGTGTTAATATAAACACAACACAACTTGTTGTTGATGTGTGGAACTATACAGGCACAATAAATGATAACATTTTATCACAAGTTGCAACATCAATCTGGGAATTCACATACAGATACATACACGGAGAGGACAGGTCTTGAAAAGATGTCATATAAAACTAAATTTGCTTTTTTTTTTCTAATTTTTTTAGCGATAGCCTTAATTCCTAATGTAAAACCAATCTCAATCTCAGAAAACGTGCAGTTTAGTTTTGGATGTTCAGGCAACCAACCATTTCCTAAGAACTGTTCAGGAAATTATTATTTTCAAGTTTCAAATTTAACGTTTTTCAATATACAATTACATCCAACATATAGTATGTGGGATTACAGAAAAATATGTAGAACACCACCTTTTTTTCAGTATGTTTATCAATATTCACACATTTTTGATTGGGAATGTTGTGATAGTAATTGGGTTGCTAATTACACATCTTGCACAATAGGTGACAACCACACTTTAGAATATTATGATTCAAATTTTTGTTTATTCCCTAACAATATTCCTATTGATAATGGAACTATATCATATTGTAACTATTGTAGTGAAGATTTATATCCAATGTATGGTGAATGTTGGGATAATAGCACACAATCAATAGATTGGTCAGACTTGAACTTTTTTACTTGTTGTGATGTTACAGGATTGTCATCTGATTGTTCAATATACACATACCCATATAATGAAACAACATACCAAAGTTGTAATTCTACAAGTGCAAATATAGGCATACCTAATTGTAGGGAATTACCTGAGATAAGCAACCAAGTTAGAGAAGATTGTGTAGTGACTATCCCAGAACAATATATGGGAGAAAATTATAAATGCTTTTCAATTGTTAAAGATAAAGAAACAGGACAAATATTACAAGTTAATCCAGACAGAAACAGAACATATCCTGTTTATGAAGAAAGAGAATATTTCACTCCATTGTATAATAATGTGAATTTTTATTACACAGCAGAAAATTTAAATCCTGAGAAGGAATATGTTGTTAGATTAGAATGTTCCTCTGAAAACAGAATAATTTATTCTGAGTATACCATAGAAAGAAAGTATGAAAATCTTAGTTGGATTTATTACAGAATTTTATGGTTAACAGAAAATGCACCTTATGTAATTGCAGGAGTGATTGTTATAATCTTAATCCTAACATCAATATTTTTTTTGATGAAGTTTTTTTGATTTTTTGCATTTCTTAGACAAATCCAACAAAAAAGATAAGGAACACAAGAAGTTTTCAAAAACAAACAGAAAGATATTTAAATTAAACTATCTATTATTTTGGCTATGAGAAAAGTTTTTTGGCTATCTTTATTATTTTTGCTTGTTTTAACATCATTTTCTTTTGCTTGTATACCTAATTGGATTAGGAATGATACTTCTTGTTATGTTAATGATACAAAACAAATATGGTATTATGATACAAACGACTGCAATTCAACTAATTATCCATACAATTATGGAGATATTGTAAGTTGTGATTATTGTTATCCCAACCTTGACCAGATTTTTGGTGATTGTATCAATGGAACACAAGAAATATCTTGGGTTGATTATGATTATTATTCTTGTTGTGCAGTTACAGGGTTAGAAAGTGATTGTTATATTGATGAAGACCCATTTAACACTACCACAACACAAACTTGTTATTGGAATAATTTAACAACAGAATTAGGCAATTTGTCTTGTCAAATCCAACCTAATATGGGGATTAAAGATAAAGAATATTGTATTGCACATATACCATTAGAATATTCAAACGAATCTTTTAAATGTATAGCAATAATAAGAAATGGTTATACTAATGAAATTATCCAGACAACACCAGAATATAGAGAAACTTCACAAACGTTTATAAATTTGAATCCAGAAGCAGATACAAGAGAATATTTTTCACCTGCTAACACTATTGTTAATTTTTATTATACAGGTAAAAATCTTAATCCTGATAATGACTATATTTTATCTATTCTATGTTCATCAGAAGAAAGAAGTTTAACAAGTGAAATGAGATTTTCAATGGGATATGAAGACGTATCTTTTGTCTTTTTTAGAGTTAAATGGTTGATGGCAAATGCACCGTATGTAATCGCAGGAATTATTGTTGCTTTTATTTTAATATTAATTGGAATATGGATAATAAAAGGTGTAAAATGATAACTACTATTATAATCACAACTATTTTATTTTCAGGATTGTTAATCAGCAGGGGATATACCTGTGATTGTGGGGGATGTTCCAAATGAACAAAAAAATAATTTTATTCGTAATCTTAGTTTTCACATTAACTTTTATTAGTGCTTTTGATGTTCTTGGTGCAAATTGTTATGGTAATTCAACAGATGAAGCAGGTTGCACTTGGACAGGAACAGTTACCCAAACAGAAGACCTTGATATGACAGGACAAATTGATGGAGTAGGAATTTGGGATTGTGATGGTCATAAATTAACAATCAAAAACGGTCAGTCATTATTTTTAACAAACTATAAAAATGAAAGAAATGGTAGAGTTATAAATTGTGAAATTACTTCTGATAGTTCAGATGGAACAGTATGGGAAATATCTGCACCAAGCACAGATGGTATTACTGATAATCATTATATTATTGATTCTACAATATATGACGTTAATATAGTTATGTCTGCGTATGCGTCATCACACGCCTATGAAAACTTTTATGTTGATAATGTTGGTATAGCCAACTCAACAATTTATGATGTGGTTCAATATGTAATTTATTCTAATTCAGCATTGTCACAAGATGGTGTTCGTGGTATGAATTTGTATGGAAACAATATTTCAGACTCAAATATTGGTGTTGAGAGAGGTTCTACATTAGTAACTTATTGTGATAGTCAAGGATTTGGAACTTGGGATGTCATAGGAAATACTTTTACAAATATGACAGTAGCAGGAATTCAAAATAATAGAGGTTGTAGTGCTGTATATATTGAGGATAATGTTTTTGATGGTGCAAATTCTGGAATTTTATCTACACAGTCAAATATTAGAAATAGTGGGAATACATTTTTGAATAACGCACTCGGACAAAACGGATGTTATGAACCACCTATTTATGGTTTTAGTATGGTAGTATCAACAAATGATATTCCTATGTGTGATGGGGAATGGAATCAAAGTTCTGAGATTGTTCTTGAAACTAATGCAATAGCCTATCCACAAACATCAGACGGAGTAGGTTTGTATTCAAGTGGTTTAACAACATCTATGAGAGCAGAAAATCATTTTCAAGGTGCAACAGCAGATAATGTTGAAGTAACAGATTTCAGATTTTATAATTTTACAACAGCAATTCACACAACAGTAAATTGTTACAATCACGCCTATAATGAAATAACAGATACAATGTCTAATTGGGATATTAATGGAAATACATTTTATGGAGATTTAAATGTATCAGACCAAGTGGGATATTTGTCTGATTATGATGATTGGAATCAATGTTCAATAGATGGTCTTACTTTAAGAGATAATGACTTTTTTAATTTGTCAAAAGGTTATTATTTATGGCAACATTCTTCTGACTCAGGTAATTCAGGTAGGAAAGTTTATTCAGATGTTGAAATTTCTTTTAGTGATTTTACAAACGTTACTTATGGAGTATATGAGTATGGTGTTCAATATTCAGACGCAATAGTTGTTTTTAATAATTTCATCAATTCAAATACTTATGTTCTTCATTCAGGATTTGATTGGTTTGGAAACGTTGGTTATGGTGATGTATATATTCAAGACCAGAATGATTGTCAAAAACCAGATTTATTGTATTATTATGATAGAGACGTAACTTTATGTTCAGGAGAGTATATATTAGAGGGAGAGTCTTCTGCTATATTACCTTATTCAAATGTAGATATATTTTGTGATGGAACTATAATGCAAGATAATGTTCCACAAAGTAATCCTGCTATTATTATGAACACATATTATAGTGGTTTAAAACCAAGCAATGTTTATAATATTGAAATTTCAGGTTGCACTTTTGATGATTTCCAGATGGGTGTTGAACTTATAGGTAATCTTAGAGGTGGTGCAGGATATGGTAATTATATTCACGATAACATTTTTACAGATATGCAATATGGTATTATGAACACAAATGATGATGATTATACTTCAACAGGATATGGTTGGGTTGTTGATAATAACGTTTTCCATAATATGTCTGTTGCAGGTATTGAGTTAAAAAGTGCTGTATCTGGTTCTGGAAGTGGTATGAATATGTATAATTGGAACATAACAAATAATAATTTTACAAATTCAGAAAAAGGTATTTATGTTCTTGGTAGTGAATATTCAACAAGTTATTGTGGAAATAACCCTAAAGATATTTTAATTGAAGATAATTATTTTGATAATAATGAATGGCACGTTGAAATACATAATCCTGACGCAGTTCAATGTCCAACATATCCAAGCAATATCTCTGGACACGGAAACGTCTTTTCAAGAGAGTTTGGTGCTTTCGCAATTAAAAATACAGCAGGAGAAAACCAAGATTGGACTTTGAATAATTGGGGAACAGGATTTACAGGAGTTATAGATTCTATGATATATGATTCTAATGATGACCTTACTTTTGGATTAATAGATTATATCCCAATCACAGGATATACTTTAGTTTTTGGAAATCCATTTGCTGTTGATGAAAATTGGGAAACAGCACCATCAACACAAAATGAAAATATGTTTTATCATCCAATAACTTACCAAGCAACAGGATATTCAGATATGTATGTGTTAAATGGTAATGAAGAATGGAACTTAGCAAGGACAAGTTCAAATGCTAATGGAAACGTTGAAGTAACAAATGACGCATATTGTATAAATAATTATTGTTATAGAGCAGATGTAGGTTCATTAACTATTGACCCACAATATACAAGATTAACAAGATTTTTTGATACTAAAATAGATTTGACATCAGAAACACTTATTACCTTTTCTTTAAATTATCAAAGTGAATATTGGCAATCTGGTGGTGCTATGATTTTAAGAAATGACGCAGACGAAATAGTTTTACAAGTAGATTTAGGATTAACAAACGAATCTAAATATTCAACATTTGTAGGTTCAGGTGGATGTTCTATACAAGCAATTACAGGAGACGCAAAAGAGGGATTACAAGTAGGAGATGACCAATGGACAACATATTCAATAGATATAGCAGACATTGAAAGTAATTGTCCTCAATACTCATCAGTTTCAGACGTTGAAGATATTGATAGGGTTGAGTTTGTGTTTGGTGGAACACAACTTGGAGTTTTAGGAAATATTCAATGGTATCTTGATGACGTTTCAATAGAAAATGTAGATTTCCAAGCACCACCAATAATAGAACCACCTCAAGGTGCTGTTGTGTTATGGCAAGAAACTTTTGGTGATGGATATAATTTTAATCTTGATGAATCTGATTGTGATAGTCCATATCCTAATGGTATCACATCAAGTAGTTGGAGTTCAATTACTCCAAGTTATGTTGGTGGAGATAATGAATGGGCTTGTTATCTTAATCAATCATCAGGTGTAAGTGTAAATTATAAAAGTGAGTATGACCAAACTTTAATTAATTCACCTCTTGGTATAAGACATATAAATTATGGAACTCCTGAATATTGGTCTTCATTTTCATCCATAGAAGATTGGAGTGAAGATTTAACAGATACAACTAATCTTATGTTTAGTTGTTCAGCATACAATTCAACAGGAACATATAATTATCTTGTATTAGGTTCATCACACACAACAGAATTTTTAGATATTGAAGCAACAGTAATTAGTTTGCAAAATGGTGGTTGTGATTATTGGAGTGATAGTCCATCAGAACAAACATATTCAAACCAATGTTGTGAATTATATAATATTACAGGTGGAGACGATTGTGCTTCAACTCCATACAGAAACGATTTTGATTTAGAATGGACAGATGTTACTTCTAATGGTTGTTTGTCAGCATTATCAGATTTTGATAGAGTAGAAATTGTGAGTTATAAACATAGTGCAAACACAGACAACTTTTACATAGATGATATATATTTATATGCATCAGGCATTATTGGGAACAATTCTTTACCAACATTCATATTTTTAGAACCATTACCAAATCCACAAGAGCCTCTTCTTGATGTAGATTGGTCTTTTAGTTTAGGAGATAGTGATGACCCATTATCAACAATGTGGACTGCTTTTGATTGTGAAAATGATGGTGTTCTTGATTTTGCTTGGGGACAAAGAGGAGAAGCATATCAATATGTTTGCACATATCCTATTGAAGCCACATACACAGGAAAGTTATGGTATATGGATGATACACATTATCCAGATTTAAATTTATCAGCAACAAATAGTGTTAATATATTAGATGTTGTTGAAGAACCAAGTGAAGCACCAACTCAAGGTGGAACTTGTGCAGGATTTACTTCTCCTGTATGTCCAGAAGTAGGAACTTGTTGGTTGTATGATGATTTCAACTATGATAGTTTTGCTATTGAATGTAATGGGTGGGATGGAAGTGGAGACACAGAAAAATATCATCCTGTTAATAGTTCATATAAAGTTATAGATTTTGATTTGTATGAAGATGGAATAGATTGGATAGGAGATAGAGTATCAACAAACCAATATTATTCTGTTGATGTAGAATTTGATTTGAACTTAGATTGGACTGATGGTTCAGGAACAGTCCAGATGTTTCTTGCTGATACAGGTTCAACAACTAAATATCTTATGAATTTTGCTGTTCAAAACTATCTTGCAAAAGCCTTTGGATATACAAGCACAATAAATATTGGAACTATGACACAAAACACTTGGCACACTTTCAAAGCAAACGTTGATATGGAAAATTCATTAATAACTTGGTATATGGATGAAACACCATCAGGCACAATAGAATTTTATGATAGTGGAGAAATAACAGGATTTGATAAATTAATTTTGTATTGGAGTGATGAAGACGGAATCATAAAGTTAGATAATGTTAAGATAAGTTATGCAGACGCAAATCCAAATGCTACATTTGAAACAGAAACAAGTGAATATGTTTATAACCCTAACTTGTTTTGTGCTATTAATTGGACAGGACAAACAGGAGATAGGTTTAGTGAGCAGAATTGTATAGATAGAGGATTTAGTGTTGAATACCCTTTACTAAGTCTATGTGTTCCAAGAGCCTGTTTGCAAGATGTAGGATTATCTATGATTGATTGGGCAACAAGCAATATTTTCCAAACAATAATCATAGTAACAGCATTTATATTGATAGCACCTTTAATAGTTGCTCTTGCTAAAAAGAGAAATTAAAGAAGAAAGGCACAATAAATATAAATAGATTAATTAAAGGTATAATTATGGTAAAAACTCTAAAAAGTATGGGGAAAAAAGGTGGAATCCCTATTGTAAATGAAATAGTTATGACGTTTCTTAGAGTTACTCCTAAACCTATTCTTTTATTGATTTTTGTATTATTGGTAACAACCATTGCTACATTTGTTATTCCTGCAATGTTGAATATGTTTGGGTATGAATGTATTGCTGTTGATGGAGACCTTAAATTGTATCAAGTTCCAATGAATAATCTTGCACAAAAGTCTTTGTCAGACATTAAACAAGGTGCAAGAGAATTCGCAGGGTTTGAAGATTATAAATTACCAGAAGACCCTTTCCCTGATGGAGATACACGTTATTTGAGAGTTCCTGCTGAATGTTTTAATGAAGTTCAGATAGCAGGTGAAACTGTTGTAGGATATTCGTCTGCGTGTGTAGATTGTAATGCTTCCTCTTGGTTTAGATATTCAGGTTCAATATGTTTATCTGACGGATATTATGATTCAACCTTGATAACTAAATATTGGATAGGAACAGCAAATTTTTGTTATAGATGTTCTCCACCTAACCCATATTATTATGACCACGAACTATGTTTTAATCAAGACGAATGTTTTTTTCATATCACAGATGATGATTTAGCAGATGATATAATTCAAACAGAATATGGTGCTAATTATTATTACCAAAACATTATAAAATTAGGTGGTGTTGAAAGAGGTCAAGACGCAACTCAGTTTGTTAATATCCAATGTGATGGTGTTGATGAACCACAATTATATTTCTTCAATATAAAAGTCTTTGATAGAACTATGTGGATTTATCTGTTGATTTCAGGTGGATTAATATATTTGGCTTCATTCTGGTTTAGATTGGTGGGATTGTAATCAAAAGCACAATAAATATAAATGAGTTTGCTCTTTAATTTAATATAATGGGTAGGTCAAAATTTAATCTTGTAGCAATTTTGTTTGTTATGTTATTTTTTCTAACTAACGTTTCTTATGTTGTTGCACAAAATATAGACCCAACACTTCGTGCTTATCTGGACACGCAAAACCAAAAGACCATTGCTCAGATTAATTCTAAAATTGATACTCAAATTAATAGAATAGAAGCAAGTTTGCAAGATAATGTTGAAGGTTCAAGAAACGTTATCATTGATGAGATGAGTAAACAAGTTGCAGGGTCATTAAAATCTGTTGCTATTGGATTAGCAGGGATGATTATTATTACTTTAACAATTTTTAAGATTATTGATATGAAATTATCTGCAACCAAAACTATGCAGAAGTATGAGAGGGAACTTAAAATGAAAACTGAGGAGTTTAACAAGTTAATTACTGATATTCAAAAAGAAAGAGGAGAGTTGCAAATCGCAAGGCAACAGTTGATAGATTATCAAAACAAACTTAATCAATGGGAACAGAGCATAAGTGTTAAAGAAATGCAATTACAACAAGCAGGTCAGCAGTCAGAGTTTGCTCAACAACAAGCAGAAACACCACCTCAGTATCAATCACAACAAAATCAATTTACTCAACCAATTCAACAACCAATGTCAAATTTTAATTTGAAACCAAATCAACCAAAAAAAGAAGGATTTTTTAAGAAAAATTGGAAAAAGATTTTGATAGGGTTCTTGGTTTTAATAATCTTTGGAATACTTGGTGGAATATATTATAAGTTTGTAATTTTAGGATAATTTAACTATGGATATAACAGAAAAACAAAAAAAATATATGAAAGAGTATAGGCAAAGAGATTATGTTAAGGCTAAAAGGAAAGAATATGAATTAAAAAATAAAAAAAAAATTGGAAATTATCAAAAAGAGTATAGAAAATTAAACAAAGAAAAACAAAAAAAATATAGAAAAAATTATTATATACAAAATAAAGATGATTTTATTAAAAAAGCAAAAATATATTATCAAGAAAATAAAGATGAAATTTTTAAAAGACAAAAAAAATATATGAAAATAAATCCAGAAAAAGTAAGAAAATGGGGATTAATATCTTATTATAGAAACAAAGATAAACCAAAATATATTAGACAAAGAAAAGAATATCATAAAAAAAATAGAGAAATTCTTAACAAGAAATCAAGAGAAAGATATGAAAAGAATAAAAAAAGATATTTGAAAACAAAAAGGTATTATAACAAAACACATCCATTAGTTATAAAAAACGCAAAAATGAAATATAGAAATACAAAAAATGGAAGGATGAAAAATATTATATATTGTCAAAAATATAGGTCAAATTCAGAAGATATTAGATTTAGTTTAACACCAGAAGAATATTTTGGATTATATGAACGTGATAAAGTATGTGTTTATTGTGGTTCAGATGAAAATTTAAGTTTAGACCATATTGTTCCTGTATCAAAAGGTGGAGAAACAATTTATGATAATTTAGTTGTTGCTTGTCAAAGTTGTAATTCTTCAAAACATAATAAAAATGTAGAAGAATGGTGTCAAATAAAAAATATAGATATGCCTATGGTGATTGAATGTCAAATGTAACAGGTGCATTTACAAACAAAGAAAGTAGCAAGACAGGAATCATCTTGATTATTGTCATTGTAGTAATTATACTTATCTTATCATTTGTATTTGGTGGTGTAGATGGTTTTCTGGGCATTATAAAATTCTTTATAACATTCTCATTAATTGTTGGATTTATTGGTCTTCTGATTTATGTTGTTTATTATTTGTTTTTTCGTGTTAATCGTAGAGACATTCCCTTTGAAAATTGGAAATCATATAGAGCCTCTGCACTTGAAAATGGGTCAGATATGATGGAAGAACTTGTTTTGACAGGAGACCAAATGCACTCAGCAAAACGTTTTTTCACAATAAAAGGATATTTGAGAATTAAAGGATTTGATGGAAAAGAATATGATTTGTTTGTTGGTAAAAGAAATCCTGCAAACTTTTTAGAAGAATATAAAATTGTTATGTTAAATCCAACACAACACTCAGATTTAATAGGAGATGTTTATGTGTATGGAATTTCATTAATTATGAAATATGGATATTATTTCCTTAACTCAGAAATGCTTGATTTCAAAGGAATAGATGAGACCGTAGCAAAGGACACATACAGAACTATAATGTATGAAACTTTGGGTGATATGAAAGGTATAATAGATAGAGCAGTTGGGCTTGACCCAGAAGAAGTTAGGAACAGGAATGCTCAGAAAATCCTTAAAATCCCTATTCTCTCTGGACAGCAACAAAACAATAATCCACCACCACAACAATAATTAGAAAATGGACAGCACACATTTATTGAGAAGATGTAAAATTTGTAAAAAATACAAAGATAAGTCTTCATTTAACAAAGACAAAGTATGTAGAGAATGTGCAAAAAAAGGGTTAGATTTTGATGAATTATTTAAGGTGTAATTAAATGAGAGTAATTCCACCCACTAATGGAGAAATCATTTGGAAATCGTGTTTTAGGTTGTTATCAATGAACTCTTTAATGATGAACGATTATTGGACACAATTATTTACATCATTTAAATCTTTAATGAGATTGTTTGGTGATGAAGAAAATCTTGAAGAACTTGAAAAAAGAATAAAAGATATTGAAGATTGGTTATCTGATGAGTATAATCCTATGACATTACAAGAAGCAGAAGTATTGATGTTCCAAAATATGGATTTGTTGTCAGGGTTTATAGTTAGTGGTCAAATGATAACCCAACAAGACATTAATTCAAGACTTAATGAAATTAAACAATATTTAAATGAGTTAATTTATGACTACCTTCCACATATTCGCTTTACACAACAAATGCAAACAGAGTGATAATAATGAGCCTTGATAAAGAGTTAGATGTTCCAGAAATAAAAAGGTTAATATATTTGCTAAACAATAAGATTAAAAGCACAAAATATGTTTTATCAACAAAGAACAAAGAACTATCAGGTGATGACCAAGCAAGAATGGTAAGTCAGATAGAATATGATGAAAGACTAATAAAAATATTCCAGAAGGAGATTGATGGATAATGGATATGAAAGAAAAATTAGCAAAGATGATTACGGACAGATTATCAGACGACCAAAAACGTGAAATGATACAGGCTTTATATGACAAACATAAAGATAGAGCAGACATTGATGATTTGGTTAAAGGTATGAAAAAACAATTAGGATATAAAAAAAATGACGTGCCAAAAAGAGATTGATGAACTAAAAATATTAATTGAAAAACTTAATTATCAGTCAAAAGTAATCACAGAAAACGTTAATCACAATTATTTATTCATAAACGATTTAAAGGACACAATGACAAGAGCAAACCATTTATTGATTCAGATAAGGAAAGCATTATATGATGAGAAACAATCAAAAAAAAATAGTCATACAATCAATGACAGAGAAGATAAAAAATAATGAGAAGCATAAATTCACATTAACAGAAAAAGGGATGTATGATGATTTATATGGAAAAGGAACTAAACCAACAGGATTTGAGTTACCTAATTGGTTAAAGAAAAAGAAAAAATGGAAGAAGGCTTAATAAAAAAACAACAGAACAGGAGTCAGCAGATAAAGTTTGTTAGAGAAGTTTTAACACCAATGAATCCTAAAGATATGTTTTATTATAATATGGAACAGAGAATACAAACCTATATGATTTTTGCTTTAATAGGTTTAGGGATGGTATTATATATGGTAATTTATTAAAAACAATATTAAGGTAAAAGGGTGACAACAGAAGTATTGACTTGTTCTATTACAAGCCTATCCAATCCTACTTTTGGTGTCATCCTACCTATTTCTCTGAGAGTATTCTAAGATTGTCCAAGAAACGTTTATAAGTAAAAGCAACAGAAGTAATAATATGAATAGATTTTGTGAGGTAATATTTTATGAACGATAAATTTGATTTAAGTAATCCTTTAGGGGTTGTAGTTTCTTTTTTTGCAATGATGGTGACAGTTCTTCTTGTTATAATTAAGTTCGGAATGTTTGGTGTTTTCGGCTTATTAGCAGGATTAGGTGTTTTCATAAGAGCCTTGTGGGTGCAAGACAAATGAAAAACACAAAATATCTTGTTAGAGCAACAAATCCTAAAGGTAAAAGAATTACTCTTAGAGAATCAAGTGAGTTAAAATATGCAAAAAGGTTTGTGAATTTGATGAAAGTTCAAAAAAAAGTAATCAATACACCAAATCCATATTATAAAAATATTAGAATTAAAAAGGTGAGAAATTAATGAAAAACACAAGAAGAGGTTTAGGAAAAGGATTGGGAACAGGTTACAAGAACTTAGCACCAATGGATAGTCACATTCATAGTTTATCAGCAAAAGGAATTAGTGGGTCTGTTAGGTCACATTCACATAATAATAATTTTAATAAATATAGTATAAAAGAAGAATGGACTCCATTGAATGCAAAAGGTTCAAAACGTTTAAATACTTTTTTGGAAGATTTTGCTGAATTTACATTAAAAGATTTAAATGAGATTGAAAAACAAGTAGATTCACAAATTGAAGATATTGAAGAATATTCAATAGATTATCTTGGAAATAGAGATGGTTGGTATTTAATTAAAATGAAAAATGGAAATACTTATGTTATAGCACCATCAGAAGAAGAAGCAGAAAAAGTTGCTACTGAAATAGTTAGAGAACAATTAGAAGATGAACCTGAACTATTTAATCAAGAGTGGTTAATTGGACAGATTGACGAAGAAGAAGCAGAAGAATTTTTTAGAGAAATTTATGATGAATCAAATCAAGGATATGTGGATGATATTGAATCTGAAAGTGATAATGAATATCCTAATAGACTACGTTCAGAAATGGTTGATAGAGGATTAATCACAGAAGAAGAAGCAAAAGATGAAGATTTTGATATTGAAGATAAAAAAGAAGAGTTTGTTGAAAAGATGACAGATGACCAGATTGATGAAGGAAGAGGTGGATATGACTATTATTCTTTTAACTTTGGTGATGATGAGGCTAAAAAGTTAATTATTGATAATAACCTTATTGATATTGATGAAGCAAGTGAAGACGCAGTATCAACAGATGGTTGGCAACATTTTTTATCAAGATATGATGGTAATTCTGAGGAATTAGATTCTGGTAAAGTTATGTGGAGAGAGGATTAAAAATGAAAAACGTCAGAAGAGGCTTAGGAAAGGGTTTGGGAACAGGTTATAAGAATCTTGCACCAATGGATAGTCACATTCATAGTTTAAGTGCTAAAGGAATTTCAACAAAATATAATGTAAAAGCAGTTGCTATAAACACAGAAACAGGTAAGATGATTGGAAAACCAAGATGGGAAAAAATCAATACTAAAACCAACAGTATATTTAAGAACGCAAAAAATAAAGAAGATGTAAAAAACACTTATGAAGCATTTTGGGGACTTGACCCTTATTCAAAAGAGAAAGTTGAAGTTCTTGAAGTAAAAACTCTTAATGCAAAAGGCAAGACAGGAAGATGTATTCATTGTGGAATGAAATTTACAGCAGAAGATTATAAAAAAGCAAGTCAGGGTGTTGTTGGAGATGATTGTCTTGTTGGAGATTATGATAATATATGTTATCCTTGTCAGGAAAAATATGGAACAAAAGAAGCAAGAGAAAAATCTCATTTAGACGCAAAAGGCAAAAAAAATCTTTATTTAATTTCAAAGGCAAAAATAGAAAAAGACATAGATAAATTTCCTATGTTTTTTGCTTTTAGTAAAGAACAACTTGAAGAAGGTCTTAAAAAATTAAAAACCACAAGAAAAGATATTGTAAGTATAGGTGGTGGTGGATTTATCAAAAAAGTTGATACAGACAAATTTAAAGAGATGTTTAAAAGACACGACAAAGAACATAATGAAATGATGAAAAATCCAGATTATGTTTATCAAATGTTTAGATATGAATTATCAAATCACGAATATTGTATTACTTATGATTATGAAGACACTCTAAGTAGTTTAAATTTAACAATGGGTCAAGTTAATAAAAATCCATTATTAAAAAAACAATTAGAAAAAGCAACAAAAGATTATATGAAAAATGTAGGTGATTGTTAAAATGAAAAATACAAGAAGAGGCTTAGGAAAAGGTTTAGGAACAGGGTATAAGAACTTAGCACCAATGGATAGTCACATTCACAGTTTATCAGCAAAAGGAGTAAGAACTTGTCCTGCTCACGGTAGAGAAGTTAGATATGGAAAAAATTGGGAATATGATGAATATGATAAAAGATTAGGAAAACATAAACCATCTACTTGTTCTGTTGAAAAAGGGGATTATTTGAACGCAAAAGGCAACATAAAATATACACCAACAGAAAAAGCAATCGCAGAAATGTTAAAAGAGAATACAGGTATAAATATGCTTGATTCAGGTATGGAATCAGGAAGACATTGGCAAAAAAATCAAAAGGTTGATTTCAAGAAACAAAAAGAAGTTGAATGGGATGAGTATGGTTATACAAGAAACGTTTTTTCATTTTTATCTAATCATTTAACAATCACAGAAAAATCGCAAAAGTTCCAAAAACTATATAATAAAATGTATAAAAATTCTGATAACTCAGATTTAAGAGATATGGAAGATTTTGTAGAAGAATTATCTGAAAAAGAAATGATACAAGACGATAATTATCTTATTAGTGGAACTCCTAAAGTTGTTAATACATATAATGGTGAAAATGCTTTAAGCCAAGTTTTACAATATATACCATTTTATGATGGTGAAGATTATTTTATAATTTTACAAATTCATAATGGTGCTGATGTTAGAGGTGGTTATACTTCTCCAAAAATATTCAAATTAGATGAATTTGATGACTTTTTAATGGAACAAACAGACGCAAGTGCAACCACTAAAGATGGAAAACAATGGAGAACTGACGACACTTATAATTGGTATGAAGATGGAGAACTAAGTAGTGATAAAGAACAATTAGAGTGGGATGAATTATATAAACGTGGAATAAAGGAGATTTATTAAAATGAAAAATATCAGAAGAGGCTTAGGAAA
>Ga0210003_1002156_pt1 | contig 16822 bp, 15 predicted proteins | sample LantaG_FD_182804 | JGI IMG/M metagenome (GOLD analysis project Ga0210003, IMG submission 182804) | Deep subsurface microbial communities from Baltic Sea to uncover new lineages of life (NeLLi) - Landsort_02402 metaG (SPAdes) (version 2) | ecosystem: Environmental > Aquatic > Marine > Oceanic >...
GGTCATTGCTCGATAAAATTAAGGTGGTGGCAAATCCTGAAATTGACAATCTATTTCCCAAAGTAAAACGAGCTATTGTTACTATTAAAACTTCAAAAGGGGAATTTAAAAAACAGGAAGATTTTGCCAAAGGCCAACCGGAGCGGCCTTTAAGTGAAGATGAACTCATCTCTAAATTTAAAGCTAACTCGGAGAAAAAGATTTCTTCTTCTAGAATGGAGGATATTATAAAAGCCACTCAAGAATTAGAGAATATCGATGAAATCGGAGAATATATGAAACTTTTGGTAGGTGATAAATAAAAAGAGTAATTTTAGAATAATTTTGTTAAATTTATAAAAAATATATAATTCGAAGAAATAGCTTGTGAAGAGAAGATAATACTGAAAGAAAATGAAAAAAGAAAAGGAGGTGATTAGATAATTATCTAAAAATTAATATTAGCTTGCATTTAAAAATGTGAGGTAGAGGAGCGGATAATAATAAGTAAAGATGAAAGATTATAATTCATCTCGAAAGGTGTTTCCGCCGAAGCGAAAAAATGGTATAAAATCTTTTTCTGCTGGGCTTATAGTAAATAACTATAAGACTGTCATCGAATCTGTCCCCGGATTTAGATGGAGCGCTACCCCAAAGGTAGAGTGCTTCATTTAAGTTTGGAAAAAATAAAATATCAGACAGTTACTGAAGACTCTATCATTAATTGTCTTTTTATTTGACATAAAAAATTAATAAAGGATGGTGACTTAGATGACAGTAAAAGCGAATGAAGTTTTTAATGTTTTAAGAAAGAGTATTCTTGTTGATGGGTTTGATATAGTTATAGATATGGAAAAAAGTGAGGGTTCATACATTATAGATGCGAGAAATGGAAGGAAATTTTTGGATTTTTATACATTTTTTGCTTCTTCCCCACTTGGGATGAATCATCCAAAGTTAGCAAATGAGGAATTTAAAGAAAGAGTATTCAGGTCTGCTGTTAATAAAGTTGCAAATGCTGATATTTACACTGTAGAGTTTGCAGAGTGGGTAGACGCTGTAAAAAATATTGCAATGCCAGATTATCTACCTCATCTTTTTCAGATATCTGGGGGAGCATTAGCGGTAGAAAGTGCGTTAAAAGTAGCTTTTGATTGGAAAGTAAAAAAGAATTTAAAGAAGGGGCTTGATGTTATTAAAGGACAGAAGGTTTTACATTTTGATCAGGCCTTTCATGGAAGAACGGGATATACTATGTCTCTGACTCATACAATAGACCCCAGGAAATATCAGTTCTTTCCAAAGTTCGATTGGCCCAGAATAGATCCTCCCATGGTAAAGTTTCCCATAGAACAGCATTTAGCTGAAATTGAAAAAGCAGAAGAAGGAGCCCTTAATAACATTTATGGTATATTAGAGAAGGATCATGAAGATATAGCAGCATTTATTATGGAGCCTATACAGGGTGAAGGGGGAGATAACTTTTTCAGAAAAGAGTTTTTTCAAGAACTGAGAAAAATATGCGATAAGTATGACATTTTATTGATATTTGATGAAGTTCAAAGTGGAATGGGAATTACAGGAAAATGGTGGGCACATCAACATTTCGATGTCAAACCAGATATAATGGCTTTTGGTAAAAAAATGCAGATTTGTGGAATAATGGCTGGAAAAAGAGTTGATGAAGTTGAAAACAATGCCTTTGTAGAGTCTAGCAGAATAAACTCTACATTTGGTGGGAATATTGTAGATATGGTAAGAGCTACTCGAATTTTAGAAATTATTAAAGAGGATAACCTGATAGAAAATGCGAGAATTAAAGGAGAAAAACTAAAAAAGATTCTTCAAGATATTCAAAAAGATTTCCCAGACTTGGTCTCTAATGCAAGAGGGTTAGGATTGATGCGTTCTTTTGATCTGCCAAATACTAAAATCAGAAATGAATTTCAGAAGAAATGCTTTGAAGAAAACTTACTTATTCTTCCTTGTGGGAGGAAAAGTATTAGGTTTAGACCCATACTCTGCATAGAGGATAGAGAATTGGAATTAGCTGATGAAAAGATAAGGCTTGTCCTGAAAAAGATGGGGCGAAAGGAGTAAATTAAAATGAGAAACTATAAAGAAATACCTCTTTGGGCTAATGTATCTCCTGAAGAATGGAATGATTGGAAATGGCAGCTTAAAAATAGAATAATGTCTGTGGATAATTTATCCCAGGTAGTAAACCTGACATCTAAGGAAACAAAAGAGATGAAAGAATGGGAAAAATTTCTTAGGATAGCTATAACGCCTTATTATGCAACTTTAATAGATCCTGATGATAGAGAAGACCCTTGTTGGAAAAGAGCAATTGCCACAGCAAAAGAAATAGAAGTTAGTAAGGAGGACATGGAAGATCCTCTTCATGAGGATATTGATTCTCCCGTACCTGGTATTACTCATAGATACCCGGATAGAGTACTTTTTATAGTAACAGATCAATGCGGTTTGTATTGTCGTCACTGTACACGTAGGAGACATGCAGGAGAGACAGATAAACCCATGTCTGAAAAACAGATAGATAAGGGTATAGAATATATAAAGAAGACTCCACAAATCAGAGACGTTCTTTTATCAGGAGGAGATCCTCTCACTTTGTCAACTAGAAGGTTAGAGGATATTATTAAAAGAGTATATGAGATACCCCATGTAGAGATTATTCGTATAGGTACTGCTGTTCCGGTAACTTTACCTCAGAGGATAACACCAGAGTTAGTAGAAATGTTAAAAAAATATCAGCCTTTGTATATTAATACTCACTTTAATCATCCTAAAGAAATTACTTCAGTATCAAGAGAGGCGTGTGAGAGGTTAGCCGATGCGGGCTTCCCTTTGGGCAATCAGAGTGTTCTTTTGAAAGGGGTTAATGATTGCCCCTTAATTATGAAAAAATTAGTACATGAACTCGTTAGAATTAGAGTAAAACCATATTATATCTACCAATGCGATTTATCTCAAGGTATAGGACATTTTAGAACATCAGTAAGTAAGGGTATTGAAATAATTGAATATCTTAGAGGTCATACTTCTGGTTTATGTGTACCTCAGTTTATAATTGATGCCCCCGGTGGTGGAGGCAAAGTTCCAATTAACCCTCAGTATCTTATCTCTATGAATGATAGAAAAGTTATCCTTCGTAATTATGAAGGGGTTATCGCAACATATACTCAACCTGAAGGTTATTACAGTCTATGTCCTCAGAATTGTGATTACTGTAAAGAATATCCTTATTTGGATGATAAGGTTGGGTTAACCAAACTTTTTGATAAAGATAGGATAGACCTGGTTTTGGAACCAGAAAATTTAGAAAGACACCAGAGGAATTTAAAATAAAATCTTAAAGAAGGATGATTATAATGGGTAGTATTATTTATGATAAATATATTAATCGTAAACGGGTGGAAGAGTTATTAACTGATTTAGTTAAGATATATAGTCCTTTCTTTCATGAAGATGAAATTATGGAGTATGTTTACAGCTGGTTTCAGAAAAGGAATCTTCCGGTTAAGTATCATAAATTTCACGAAACTAAAATTACTAATTTTCAGGGGAAAAATGTTATAGGAAGACTTAAAGGCCAGGATGAAGGTCCTACTGTATTATTGAATGGGCATTTAGATACAGTAGAAATTTGCAAGGGTTGGACAAAAGATCCTCTTGGTGCTGAAATTGAAGGGGACAAGATGTACGGTCTGGGAACCCTTGACATGAAAGGTGGGGTAACCGCTATTATGTTAGCAGTAGAGGCCTTTGCTAATACTGTTGATCGGTTTAATGGAGAAATATTATATACCTTAGTAAGTGATGAGGAAGGGCCCTATGGATTAGGTACTGATGCTCTAATTTTAGATGGTGTAACTAATAATGCTGATGTTGCCGTTGTCACAGAACCGACTGCAGGTTTTGTTGATATAGATTTTCCTTGTCTTTGTTTGGGAGCGCGTGGTGGATGGAAATATACTGTTACTCTAAGAGGAAAAAGTGTTCATGGAGCTAATCCGGAGGAAGGCATTAATGCTATTAGTGAGGCCTCTAAAGTCTTACTTGAATTAGAAAAATCTAATCTGAAATCACATGAAAAATTAGGTAAAGGTTCTATCTGCGTAATAGAAATTGAAGGTGGAGGTGCTCCACTTTCTGTGCCCGATGGGGCATCATTTTCAGTTTTTAGACATGTAACCATTGGTGAAGATAAGAATTATCTTCGAAAAGAAGTCGAAGAAGCGATTAAAAGGGCTAACATAAAAGGCGGTGCTTCTGTTAAATTTAGAGATGCTCCTCATCCGGAATGTGCTGGGTTTCGACCCTATGTAGTGTCAGAAAGTAATCCATACACTAAAGCGATAAAAGAAAGTATATTATCAGCAACTGGTAATAAAGCGAAAATAGCTTATTTTTCAAGTGTAGGAGATTTTAACTATTTAGGTTCAAGAGCTAAGTTACCAACATACATCTTTGGACCTCAGGGTAAAAATTATCATAGTCCTGATGAATATGTAGAATTAAACACCATAGTAAAAACAGCAGAGGTCATTTATGACTTTCTTAAGAAAGTTTTAATTCGCGTAGAGTTTAAAAATGAAGATTAAATTTTTGAAGTATCAAGCTTGCGGAAATGATTTTGTGATAATTGATAAAGAATTTAGTAAAAAAATACTTTTTGAAAAGAGAGGGAAACTAGCAAAGTTTCTCTGTGATAGGCATTTTGGTATTGGAGCTGACGATATATTATATTTAGATTCTTCCTCTAATGCAGATATTAGACTGAAAATATTCGAAGCTCAAGGACCAGAGGCTGATATGTGTGGAAATGGAATAAGGTGTGTGGCAGCATATTTATGCGAAAAGTTAAATAAAACCAATTTTTTTATCGAAACAAATGATGGCATAAAACATACCAAAAAGATCGGAGCTAAATATCAAGTGAATATGGGAAGGCTTAGAGTAAAAATGAAAGATATGAAAAAGTACTTTATTTCTAAGTTCCCAGATGATGAACGACTATTGAATAAAACTATTGATTTTCCAAAAATAGGAGAAATAAAAGTTTCTATAGTCAACTCTAGCGAGCCCCACTGTGTTATTTTTGTAAAAGATGTAGATAAAGAGAATATAAATAAGTATGGTAAAAATATTAGCGAAAATAAACAACTTTTTCCATATGGTATTAATACTAATTTAGTGGAAGTGATTGGAAGCGATTTACTAAAGATTAGAACATATGAACGTGGTGTTTTTTATGAAACTTTAGCTTGTGGTACCGGGGCTACTGCAAGTGCTGCGGTTGCTTCTATTTTAGGAAAAATAAAAGGAAATCATATAGAAGTAGATGTTAAAGGCGGTAAAATAGAAATAGAAATTACTGAGGACGCTTTATATATGACTGGGCCTGCTTTAAAAGTATTTGAGGGAGTTATAAATATCAAAATATAATTTTCTTTTTTGCAAAGATAGACTTATAATATGGTTATCTCCCCAATCAAAGATAAGACTTCTCCTTAAAAAGATTAGATAAAAGGAGTGATTAGAATGAGAAACTATAAAGAAATACCTCTTTGGGCTAATATATCTCCGGAAGAATGGAATGATTGGAAATGGCAACTTGATAATAGAATAATGTCTGTATGTAGAGATTATTCGCATAGGTACTGCTGTTCCGGTAAATTTACCCCAGAGGATAACACCAGAGTTAGTAGAAATGCTAAAAAAATATCAGCCTTTGTATATTAATACCCACTTTAATCATCCTAAAGAGATTACTTCAACTGGTAATAAAGCGAAAATAGCTTATTTTTCAAGTGTAGGAGATTTTAACTATTTGGGTTCAAGAGCTAAGTTACCAACATACATCTTTGGACCTCAGGGTAAAAATTATCATAGTCCTGATGAATATGTAGAATTAAACACCATAGTGAAAACAGCAGAGGTCATTTATGACTTTCTTAAGAAAGTTTTAATTTAGTTAGCTTCTTCGATAAAAAAAGGGGGTGGTCAATGCGTAGAAAGCTAATGAAGTGTATTTAGAATTTATTGTCGTAATGTTAAAAATATTAAGAAAAAACGGAGGAAAAAAATGAATTTTAAGAAAGTATTTTCAATAATCCTAATTTTCACATTACTTTTATTGTTAACGCAACTAAATGTATTTTGTCAAAAAACAGAACCCAATTCTATGAGAATTGGAGTTACAGTTGAACCAGACAGTTTAAGCCCTCTTATTTCTTACTCCCAAGCTGGATACGAAATATTTTCAGTTTTATATGATTCTCTAGTTGTTTTAGATGAGAATTATGAAACAGTTCCAGATTTAGCAAAAGAGTGGACTATAAGTGATGATAAATTGGAATGGATTTTTAAGCTTAGAAATGATGTCAAATGGCATGATGGGGTATTATTTACTTCAGAAGACGTAAAATTTAGCTATGAATTGATGTTAGCGAATCAACTGGGTATGTATGCAGGATATTTAACTGGTATTGACTCTATAGAATGTCCTGACGATTATACAGTTATTATTAAGACACTACAGCCCAAAGCCAATTTATTGGTGCTTTCAGCGCCGATACTACCAAAACATATTTGGAGTAAAGTTAGTGCGGATGAATATGAAATTTGGCCAAATGAGAATCCAGTAGGAACAGGTCCATTTAAATTTGGAGAATTTAAAGCAGGAGAATATATTAAACTTGTAGCGAATGACGATTACTTTGGAGTCAGGCCATATATAGATGAATTGATATATGTTTTTTATGCCAATAGTAACGTTATGGCACTGTCTCTAAAACTAGGGGAGATTGATGCCGCTACAAATTTTAGTGCAAATCAGTTACCATTTTTGAAAAAAAATGCTAATTTAGAGGTTATCTCAGCAGTTGCTCTTGGATTTACAGATATTTCATTTAATTGTTGGCAAGACCCTGCTTCAAAAGGCAATCCTATTTTAATGGATAAAAAAGTAAGACAGGCGATTGAACTTTGCATAGATAAACAAAAAATACTTGATATGGTATATGCAGGGCAAGGGACTGTTGGTACAACATTAGTTCCTCATGAAGGATTTTATCATTATGAACCTACAGGAAACGAGTTAAGAAGCAATAATCTAGAAAGAGCAAAAAAATTACTGGATGATGCTGGATATAAAGACAATGACGGAAATGGAATAAGAGAAGATGTAAATGGAAATGAATTAAACTTTTTTTTCACTCTTCGTGCAGAAAACACTGATGAGATAAAAGCAGGTCAAATGATAACTAGTATGGCAAAAGAAGCTGGAATTAACCTTGAAATAGAAACAGTTGACGATGGTGTTTTAATTGACAAAATTTATTCAGGAGATTTTGATATGTTTATTTGGGGATGGGGAGCTGATTTGGATCCTACAACAATACTTGCAGTTATGAGCACAGATGAAATTGGAAACTTAAGTGACTGTAATTATTCTAACAAGGAATATGATAATTTATTAGTATTGCAGCAGACTAAAATGGATCCTAAAGAAAGGCAACAAGATGTTTGGAAGATGCAAAAAATCTTATATGAAGATGTACCATACATTATCTTATGGTATGATAATAGTTTGCAAGCAGTAAACACTGAAAATTGGACAGGATGGAAAAGAATTCCAGAAGATGGTGCTTTCTTCTTTAATCTGACAACCTATAATTATAAGAATGTTAAACCAGCAGCTGGGAAGGAAAAATAATAAAAAATATTATTAACCGGAAGCAAAGGATAAAATTTGTTTTATCCTTTGCTTCATTTATCAGTTTTAGGCAATGTGGGGAATATAATGAAAAGGCAGTACTTTATAAATAAAATTCTTCAGGCAATGCTCACAATTATTTTTGTATTGATATTCAATTATTTTCTTTTTAGAGTTATGCCCGGGGATCCTTTAGCTATGATTATGAGGAATCCAAAAGCTTCACCTGAAGCAGTTCAAAAAACCATAGAAATGTTTGGACTTGGAAAAGCTTGGTATATTCAATTTGGAATTTATTTCAAAAATTTATTTATAGGAGATTTGGGCATCTCATTTTTATACAAAAGACCTGTTATTGGAATAATAGCAGAAAAAGTTATGCCTACAATAATAATGGTAGGGATTGCTGAGGTATTAGCAATAATAGTTGGTGTATTTCTTGGAGTAGTTGCAGCATGGAAAAGAGGAACAAAAATAGATGTTATTGCTTTAACTTCCTCACTAATTACATATTCCATGCCCACTTTCTGGTTAGGGATCGTTTTAGTTTCTATTTTTAGCGTATTTCTTAGACTTTTTCCAACCAGTGGTATGTTAACGCCTGGCAAAACTTTCTTGTCCTCATGGAGCTTAATTGAAGACAGTATATCCCATTTGTTCTTACCAGTTTTAACATTAAGTCTTGTGCTAATAGGAGAATATGCACTGATTATGAGAAATACATTAATTGATGTTTTAACAGAAGATTATATGGTAACTGCTAAAGCAAAAGGATTTGATCAAAATTATCTTATTAGAAAGCATGCAATACCAAATGCTATGCTTCCCATGATTACAATTATAGCAATAAACCTTGGATTAGTTATAGGTGGTACAATACAGGTAGAAACTATTTTTTCTTGGCCTGGGATAGGGAGATTGATGTATACAGCATTAAAAAACAGGGATTATCCTCTTTTGCAAGGAATATTTTTACTGATTACAGTAGCTGTGATATTTGCAAATCTTATTGCTGATTTGACTTATGGGTATCTTGATCCAAGAGTAAAAGATTAAAAAAGTTGTGAGAAAAATGAGTGATATAAGAAGAGAAATAAGAAAGAAAAAATTGATAGATTTTTTTGAAAATTTTAAAAGTAATAAAATGGGCCTGCTTGGGGGAGTAGTGTTAATATTTTTTATTATTGTTGCTTTAATTGGGCCTGTAATTTTCCCATATGATTCCATGGTGTTTGGTGAGGTTGGTGATGTACTTAATCCACCTAGTAATCAGCACATTTTAGGTACAGATGATTTAGGCAGAGATGTATTTAGAAATCTAATATCAGGCAGCAGGGTGTCTCTTTTTATTGGTATTTTAGCTACTCTAATTTCAATGGTATTAGGAACAGTTTTTGGAATAACCTCAGGATATTACGGGAAAAAAGTAGATATTATTATTATGAGAATAACTGATTTTTTCCTTGTAATTCCATGGCTGCCTTTAGTTCTAGTATTAGCTGCAATCTTGGGCAACAGTATTTGGAATATAATACTTGTTATTGGTCTTACCAGCTGGGCTGGAACTGCCAGAGTAGTAAGATCTCAAACATTGTCAATAAAAGAAAAGCCATTTATAGAAAGAGCTGTTGCAATAGGTTCTAACAGTAGACATATAATGGTAAAACATATTTTACCAAATGTCTTTCCGCTAGTTTTTGCAAATACAGTTTTAATTTCAGCTGTGGCAATTTTATCAGAAACTACCTTAAGTTTTCTGGGATTAGGAGATGCTTCAAGACCCAGCTGGGGGATGATGTTACATTATGCTTTCGAATCGGGAGCTATAAGTATTGGAGCATACTGGTATTTTTTACCTCCAGGAATATGCGTTGTTCTGGTAGTTTTGGCTTTTACTTTTTTAGGATATGCTTTTGATGAAGTTTTGAATCCAAAGCTAAAAAAGAGGTAAAAAATGGAATTATTAAGAATTGAAAATTTAAAAACTTATTTTGAAACAAAGAAGGGTTACGTAAAAGCTGTTGATGATGTAAGTTTCTCACTAAACTATGGAGAATCTATAGGATTGATAGGGGAATCAGGATGTGGCAAAACAACAATTGCTCTTTCTATAACAAAACTGCTTCCAAATGAAGGTAGAATAATTGGCGGCAAGATACTTTTTGAAGGGGAAAATATTTTAGAGTTAAATGATGAAGAAATTAGAAAAAAAAGATGGAAAGATACATCAATTATTTTCCAAGGAGCTATGAATGCTTTAAATCCAGTAATCAAAGTTGGAGATCAAATAGCAGAGGCAATAGTTTTTCATGAAGGAGTTTCCAGGGATAAGGGATTAAAAAGAGTTAAAGAATTATTTGAATTGGTTGAAATGAAATCCAATAGAATTAATGAGTATCCTCACGAATTTAGTGGTGGTATGAAACAAAGAGTCATGATTGCTATGGCATTAGCCTGTAATCCAAAACTTGTAATTGGAGATGAGCCCACAACAGGTTTAGATGTTATGATTCAATCGCAAATATTGAACCTGCTTGATAAATTAAGGAAAGAGTTTAATATGGGATTTATCTTTATTACCCATGATCTTTCAATAATCAGTGAAACCTGTGATAGAATTGCAGTTATGTATGCTGGAAGAATAGTTGAAACTGGAAAAATAGAAAACATTCTCAATAAAGCTATTCATCCATATACAAAGAAACTTCTTTCTGCATTTCCAAACATTAATGGACCTAAAAAAATATCTGAAGCAATACCAGGAACACCGCCAAATCTAATTACTCCTCCTACGGGATGCCGATTTCATCCAAGATGTGAATTTGCTTCAGATATATGTAAAAGCATCCAACCTGAAATGCAAAAAGCAGAAGAAGGGCATTATTTTTCATGTTATCATGGAGATGTATAATATGGAGGAAAAAGTTGTAGCAATAAAGAACCTAAAAGTATATTTTGAATTAAAAAATGGATTTATAAAAGATATTTTTTCAAAAGAAAAGTCAATTGTTAAAGCAGTAGACGGTATAAGCCTGGACATAAAAAAAGGTGAAATTGTTTCGTTGGTTGGGGAAAGTGGAAGTGGCAAGACAACAACGGGCAAAGCAATATTAAATCTTATAGAAAAAACTGATGGTGAAATATTATTTAAAGGACAAAAAATAAATAGTAATAATAAGAAGGAAATTAAAGCTTTTAGACAAAAGGCACAGATAATTTTTCAAGATCCGTATCAATCTTTAAATCCAAGAAATATTATTATGGATATAGTAGCTGAGCCTCTTGAAGTTAATGGGCTGGTAAAAAATTCTGTAGCAAGAAAAGAAAAAGTGATAAACGTTTTAGAATTATCAGGTCTTTCTCCTGGAGAAGATTTTTTATATAGATTTCCACATGAATTAAGTGGAGGGCAAAGACAGAGAGTCGCAATTGCGGGATCTATAATTCTTGAACCTGATTTTATTGTAGCAGACGAACCTATATCTATGCTTGATGCTTCTATTAGAATAGGTGTATTAAACACACTTATGGAGTTAAGAGACAAAAAAAGAATATCATATTTATTTATTACCCATGATTTGTCATTAGCATGGCTCATATCAGATCGAATTGCGATTATGTATCTAGGTAAAATAATGGAAATTGGCGATTCTGATACTATTATTAATAAAAGTATGCACCCATATACGAAGGCTTTAATAAGTGCTATACCTTTACTTGAAGCATCAAGGAATAGAGAAAAAATTATTCTACAAGGAGAAATTCCTAGCCCTACTAAAATTCCAGAAGGCTGCAGATTTCATCCAAGATGCAAATTTGCAGAAAATAGATGCAAAACTAAAGAGCCTGAATTAACAGCCGTAAATAAAGACCATTTTGTAGCTTGCCATCTATTAAATATATGAATTTCAAGGGGGTTTTGATCTTAATGGAAAGTAAATACAGAAATATATTGTCTTTTGTTTCAAAACAAGAACTTTTTGAATTAGCATCTGAACTTGTAAAAATACCAAGCTACAGTGGATTAGAAAAACAGGAAGATGAAATAGCTACTTATATGCATGATTATCTTAAAAAAGAAGGTATAGAAGTTAGTTTGATTGAAGTTATTAAATATAGGCCCAATTTAATTGCTAAAATAAAAGGGCTGAAAGAAAGACCCTCATTAATGCTTACAGGACACAGTGACACCGTTCCTCCTTATGGTATGAATAAAAATTCATTTTCGGGCGAGATTTCTGGTGGTAAACTTTATGGCAGAGGGTCATGTGACATGAAAGGTGCACTAGCGTGTATGATAATGTCACTTGTTTCTATAAAGAGAAGCGGATATAACTTGAAAGGTGATTTATATTTTGCAGCAGTAATTAATGAAGAATTAAAAAGTGAAGGCACAGAACATATAGTCAAAAATGGACCTAAAACTAATACAGCCATTGTGGGCGAACCCACAGCACTGAAAATTGCCGTAGGACATCGAGGTTTAGAATGGATTAAAATAACTGTGATAGGTAAAACTACTCACGGGGGTACTCCTCAATCAGGAGTAAATGCCATATCCAAGGCAGCAAAGTTAATAAATAGAATAGAAGAGGAATTAATACCAAAGTTTAAAGAAAGAAAGCATCCAATCCTTGGTGAACCATCACTTAATTTCGGAGTTATAAAAGGTGGAGATCAACCAAGCAGTGTAGCAGGCAAATGTGTCATACAAATTGACAGAAGATGGATTCCGGGAGAATCCCTTAAACAGGTATATGATGAATTAAATGATTTGATACAAAAAATGAAAAATGAAGATAAAGATTTTAATGCTGAAATTAAACCATATTTTGAAAATTCTAAAATGATGGTTCATAAATATATGGAGATAGATTCTAAACATCTAATAATAAAATGTTTAAGCAGTTCTATAGAAAAAATATTAAATAGAAAAAGTAAAATAGTTTCTTTTCCTGCCTGGACAGATGCTGCTCTACTAAGTAATTATGCTAATATACCAAGCGTTATATTCGGTCCGGGAAATTTAAAAAATGCTCATTCTGAAAATGAATTTATAGAATTGGAACAATTGTATAATGCCTACAAAATTTTTACCCTTACTTCTCTTAAATATTGTGGATGAGGATAGGTAATATGATTAATAAAATAATAGAATTTATTGATTTAAATAAAGAAAATATTATAGCTGAATCAATAAAAATTATAGATTTACCAAGTATTACTAAAAATGAAGATGACGTAAAAAAATGTCTTGAAAGAGTATTAGAATTAGGTAGAGAAAAAGGTTTTAAAAGTTATACGTCATTAAAAAAAGATGTAGGTGTTATCGAATACGGAGATGGAGAAGAAACCATAGGAGTACTGACCCATGTAGACGTAGTAGGGATAGGAGATATCAAAAAATGGAAAACAGATCCTTTTAAAGGTTTATTTGATGGTAGATATATAATTGGCCGAGGAGCTATGGACAATAAAACATTAGTTATAAGCATTTTATATTCTATATTTGCTTTAAAAGAATTAAATATAAAATCAAAAAAGAAAATACAACTAATCATTGGCACAAAAGAAGAAATGGAGTGGAGTGATATGGAAAACTATAAAAAAGAGTTCAAACTCCCAGATTATGGGTTTACTCCTGATGGAAGTTTTCCTATACAAAACAAAGAAAAAGGCTATGCAGATGTAGAATTAGAATTTGAGAAAGATAATTCAGATAATGAAGTAAAGATAATTAATATTAAAAGCGGGGATAGCGTTAATACCATACCATCTTTTGGTAGGGCAGAAATTCATGTTAATGACTTAAGTGATTATAAAGATACAATTGATAAGATTAGCAGTTTAAAAGATACTAAGGTGGAAATGATGGAGAGGAATAATATAAAAATAGAAGTAAAAGGGGTTTCAAGCCATAGCTCTCTTCCTCAAAATGGAGATAACGCAGCTGAAAAACTTATAGATGTGTTATCAATGTTTAAAGGTTTATCTAAGGCCACATTAAATTTTATTAAAATGATTTCTGAAATTTCAAAAGTTAAACATACAGAGGAATTGGGAACTCAAAAAGACTCATGCTATTATAAGGGAGAATATATTGGGTATACTACTACCGTTCCAACAGTCATTAAAAAAAGGCTGCATCATTACATTGTTAATATTAATATAAGGCATAAATATGGCATTACCAGGGAGAAAATAATTTCTTTTTTCGAAAAAAACAGGAGAAAATATAGATATAATTATACAATTAATAACTATCAAGATCCTATTCTTGTAAATAAAAATAAAAAATTTTTAAAACTTATGGCAGAATCTTACGAACTTATAACCGGAGAGAAAAGTAATTTTATTTTAGCAAATGGTACATCTTACGCAAAATCAATGAATAACATTGTTTCCTGGGGACCTGTTTTTCCTGGCGAAAAAGACACCTGTCATCAGGAAAATGAAAAAATAGACATAGATAGTTTAATAAAAGCTACGAAAATATATTCAGTATTTTTATATAAAGCAATTAATCATTTAGAAAATTTATCTTAGATTATTTGTAACAACAAAAAGGCTGACAATAAAAGAGAGGGCCTGCCTTGTAAAAATAATCAATGCCCCGATATATTTTTAGCCTTAGGTAAATATAAAAAATATTAGAGGTGATTATATGAACATAAAATCAAAAGTATTAAAAAAGGGAGATACTATCGGAGTCGTTTCTCCTGCCAGCCCATCTTACAATAAAAGTGATATAGTAAGAGGAAAAAAAACTTTAGAAGAATGGGGATACAAAGTAGTACTTTCAAAACATCTAAATAAGAAAAAAGGATTTGTTGCCGGGTCTGATCAAGAAAGAGCTGAAGATTTGAATGAGATGTTTGCAAGAACGGATATTGATGCTATTTTCGTAACTCAGGGAGGATATGGATCCGCAAGGATATTAAAATATTTAAATTATGAATTAATAAGAAAAAATCCTAAAATATTTATAGGGTATAGCGATATTACCTCTCTACATCTTGCTATTTATAAAAAGACAGGTCTAGTTACTTTTTATGGGCCTGGTGTATCTAGATATAATTCAGAAAATTTAACGGATTATACAAAGGAATATTTATTTAAAGCGCTTACCTCAAAAGATTCTATCGGCAACATACCTATGGCTAATGAAAAGAAATGGATCAATTCTATTAATAGTGGAATTGTGAAAGGTGAAGTTATTGGAGGTAACTTATCACTAATTTGCTCAACATTAGGGACTCCGTATGAAATAGATACCAAAGGGAAAATACTATTTTTTGAAGAATTAGAAACAGAACCATGGATAATAGATCACATGCTTTCACATTTATATAATGCAGGTAAACTTCAAGAAGCTTCTGGAATAATAATTGGAGAATGTGTTGACTGTGTTCCAAGAAAGCTAGTTCCAGGTTACTATGTGGACACAAGTTTAGAAGATATTCTCGACAACTACATTAAACCATTAAAAATTCCTGCTTTATATGGATTCCCCCTTGGCCATACAAAAGATATGGCAACACTTCCCCTTGGAGTTAAATTAAAAGTTGACGCTACAAATAAAAAAATTACCGTTTTAGAAAGCGGAGTTCATTAATAAAATTAAATTTTTATAGAAGGCAAAAATATCAACAAAAAATGAAAAAAATGAAAGAATTAGAAAAAAGAATTATCTTCTATAAAGAAAATATAATTGAGGTTTAATGTAATTAATCGACAAGTTGGTCAATTCAATAATTAGTAGGTTAACGAGCAAGTGGTAAATAGAAAATAAGGGAAGGAAAGAATAAAAATATGAAAGCAATAGTATTAGGTTGTGGTTTGGTAGGTGGATTCATTGCCAAAGATTTGGCAAAAGATAAAGATTTTCAAGTAACTGTAGCGGATATTGATGAGGGAAAATTAAATAAATTAACAAAAGAGACAGGAATACGAGGAATAAAAGCGGATTTATCTGATTCGAGTGATATCAAAAAGATAGTCGTTGATCAAGATATTGTGATTGGTGCTGTCCCCGGTTTTTTAGGATTCAATATGTTGCGGTCGGTTATTGAAGCCGGCAAGAACATAGTTGACATATCGTTTATGGCTGAAGATGCCTTGAGTTTAGATGAACTTGCCAAGAAGAATGGAGTAACTGCAGTGGTTGATATGGGAGTAGCTCCCGGAATGAGCCACATGATTGTAGGTTATGTCGATAGCTTGATGGATGAAACCAAAAGTGCTACTATTTTAGTAGGAGGTCTTCCGGTAATAAGAGAATGGCCCTATGAATATAAGATTGCCTGGTCTCCTAAAGATGTTATAGAAGAATATATAAGACCGGCAAGATTAATAGAATGCGGAAAAATTGTAGAAAAGCCTGCACTTTCTGATCTTGAATTAGTTAATTTACCCCGGATTGGTACTTTAGAAGCTTTTGATACCGATGGACTTCGCAGCTTACTTTATACTATTAAAATTCCTTCTATAAAAGAGAAGACTTTGCGTTATCCGGGTTATGCTGAAAAGATGCGGATGCTAAGAGAGACCGGATTTTTCAGTGATACAACTATAGAAGTAGGAGGAGTAAAAATTAAACCTCTTGAACTTACTTCTAAATTACTCTTTTCTAAATGGGAACTAAAAGAAGACGAAGAAGAGTTAACCGTGATGAGGGTAATTGTTAAAGGTGAAAAAGAAGGAAAAAGACTATGCTACACTTATGATTTATTGGATTATTACGATAAAGCTGAGAAAGTTACTTCTATGTCTCGTGCTACCGGGTTCCCCTGTGCGATTATGACCCGGTTGGTTGCCCAAGGAGAATTTCAATATCCGGGAGTCTGCCCGCCAGAATATATAGGAAGAGAACACAAAATGTATCAGAAAGTAATGAAAGAATTAGAAAAAAGAAATGTTTTTTACAAAGAAAATATCGTTGAGATATAATTTAATTAATTGGCAAATTGGTCAATTGGTGAATTAATAAGGAGGTGGTAATTTAAGAATTTAAGTCTACTAAAGTATTTTTATAAATTAATATTAACTTGCATTTAAAAAATGTGAGGTAGAGGCGCGGATAATAATAAGTAAAGATGA
>Ga0210003_1002157_pt1 | contig 16816 bp, 10 predicted proteins | sample LantaG_FD_182804 | JGI IMG/M metagenome (GOLD analysis project Ga0210003, IMG submission 182804) | Deep subsurface microbial communities from Baltic Sea to uncover new lineages of life (NeLLi) - Landsort_02402 metaG (SPAdes) (version 2) | ecosystem: Environmental > Aquatic > Marine > Oceanic >...
GTGGGAAAGCTAGACGAGAGGCTGCAAGAGAAAAATTTTTGGACGCAGTTAAGTTTCCTACATTTTTTGCTCTAAAAGAACTTGGAAAAGAGAAAACCGCGAAGATATCAAAATGGGATGTTGGTGAAAGACCAGGTGGAAAAGGAAGCGGAGCTGGTGGTTCAAAAACTTTAACTAATATTGATAAAAATATTTCAAGACTTCGAGATATTGCAGATGCTTATGCAAAACAAGAAGGTCTATCTGTAAAATCTCGAAAGGTTGGAGATTTCAAAGGCAGAATTAAAGAACTCACTACTATGGCTGGTGAGAAATTAAGAACTGCAGCAAATGATGTTGCATCAGTATTTAGAGATAATAAAGATCCAACTCTAGAAGTATTAAAAAAGATTTCAAAAACTTTGACAGCGAGTAAAAAAACTCAAGATAATTCTGCTGCTGCTACAATAACTTTGACTAGATTAGAAATAGAGAGTCGACGAGAAAAAAAGAAAAAAGAAGAATCAGAAAAAAGAAAAGAATTCTGGTCTAGTTTGGGTGGTAAAGCTAAAGCAGGTTTTGGCGCTCTTGTTAGTTTACTATCCAAAGTAGGTGGTGCTCTGCTTGCTTTAGGTCCTCTGCTGCTTCTTATGGCTTTAAATCCAAAGAAAACTTTAGCTGCTATGAAATGGTCTATTGAGGCCCCTTCACATTTCTTAAAAATGATGGTTTCATTAGGTAAATTTTCTAAATTAATAAATGTTGTGAAAAAATTGAATCTAAGTGCAGTTTCTAAATTTTTCGGTGGAATTTTTGGATTTATTAGAAGAATTTCAAAAATGGTTGGTAAAAAAGGTCTCTTTGCAGGTATGAAATTAACTGGTAAATTGACTGGTAAAGCAGCAGCAGTTGCCGCCAAAAAAGTTCCATTTCTCGGTGCTATAATAGGATTAATTTTTGGCTTGAATAGAATGAGAAAAGGCGATATAGTTGGCGGTATGGCAGAAATTTCATCAGGTATAGCTTCAATGTTTCCAGGTGTTGGTACCGCTATCAGTTTAGTCATTGATGGTTTGATTATAGCAAGAGATATAAGTAAGGCTAAGGGCAGAGCTAAAGGTAAAGATTCAGTAGGCAACTTCTTCTCGAGACTAGTTGTTACTATTACAGATATAATAATGTCTATTCCAAAAGGTTTATGGAAAATGATCAAAGGACTTGGTAAATTAGGAATCAAATTATTTCAATTTGTGGCAACTAAAGCAATACCTGGTATTTTTAAAGGTTTGATTACTATGGTAAAAAATATAGTAAAACTTGCAATTAAAGTGTTCTTCAAAACAATAACTGCAATATTTATAAAATTACCATTATGGATAGCTAAAATGACAACTAGAGTTGTTGTTGGTTTGATTAAAGGTATATTAGAATTAGGTGTGTGGTTAAAAACTGGTTTACCAAAATTGATAATGAGTGGAGTTTCTACATTGTTTAGCAAAGAATTTTGGATTTCGATGAAAGAATTTGCTAAACAGGGACTTGTAAAATTATATAATTTCTTAAAACAAATTCCAGAAGCTCTTATAGATGGTCTTTCGAAAATAATGTTAACGGTTTGGGATGGTATTAAAGAAGTAGCTTTTCAATTACGTGATAGCGTAAAAGAAATGGGTTTAGCTTTATTTAGAGGAATCGTAGATGTTATTGAAGAAATGTTTCCGGGTAAAGGATTAAAAGAAGCTAAAAGATATGAAAAAGAAACTGGTGCACGAGCTAATGAAATAGAAGGTTTTGTCAGAAGAGTTAAAGAGACAGGCTCAAAAGCTGCAGCTGCTGGAATGTCACCTGAAGATGTTAAACAATTACAATCATTAATAGTTAAAACCAAACGGACAGGATCTGCAGCTCAAGCTGATATGATAATGAGATTGGTTGCTGATGGTGCAACATTAAAAGAAATAAATGAAATGGTTGGTGGCGGCGGTCTAACTGCAGCTGTTGAAGATAATAAACTAAGATCAGTTAAAGGAAAAGATGCTCAAAAAATTAATGCTTTAGCTAGTATTTATGGTATAGATTCAGTATTAACATTGTATAGTGAATTGAAAGATATTGATGCTGTTGAAAAAATACTAAAGAAAGAACATCCAGAAGCATTAAGAAAAAATGAATATGAAAGACTTCTCCTCGCATATCCTCGTGAGAGCGAGAAGATCTTGGCTTTAATGAAAAAGGATGTATCACCTGAAGCAATAAGAAAAACTTTAAACTTAAAACCGGCGGCTATAAGAATACAAGAATTGGGTGGTGATGCTGGTGCGCATGTGGAAGGTGCTATAGCTAAGAAAGAAGCTCGAATAGCGGAACTGGAAGCTAAACCAAATTTAAGTGGATCGGAAGCTAGAGAATTAACAGATCTAAAACGACAAATTAAACAAGGTAGAAGAAAACAAGCTAAGTTTAAAGCAGATGCAGATGCAAAAACAATACCAATTAGAAAAGTTGGTGATGTAAGATTAGGTAGAGGTAAAGCTTTAGGTATTCTTACTAAAGGTTCAAACGGTAACATTGGAGAAATGTTACAAACTGCTTCAAATGACATTGTTACAGCTGCTAGAGATAGGGTTAGTAACGTAGCTAGTGGCGGTTTTGAATCAGTAAGTAATGCACCTGGTAGCTTCTTAAAATCATTAAGTGGCAGTCTTGGTGATATGGATATTGGTGATCTTACTGATGTTATCGAGGGTAAAAAGAAAATTGGTGATGTTCTGGGTAGATCTGTAGATATAGCTAAAAATACTGCAATGTATGATGTTAAAAGTTCGATGAAAAATATTAAGAATCTTCCTAAAGAAGCTAAACAAGGTTTGAAAAATATTCCAAAGCAAATAAAACATGAAATTGATATTAAGAAAAGAAATTTAAAAAGAATGCCAAAAACTGCTAAATTAGATGTTGAAAGACAAATACAGAAGATGAAAAACTTTAATCTTCGTGAACTTGGTGGTAAACTTCTAAGTAATGAACCAGAAGAATCAACAATTAGATCACCACTAGCAGATAATGCTAGACAAAATTCTGTTCAAGAAGAATTAAATAGAGCAAAAGCAACAGTTAAAACATCTGATAAAATAGGAAAATCTATTAAAGAATCAGGTGAAACATCATCTAAAGCAATGACTAATATGATATCGTCTGTAACGAATAATATATCTAATATTAGTGGCGGAGGTGGCGGAGGTGATTCTTCTATGAAACCATCACCATTCTGGAAAGATATTGATCAAATTCTTGCAGGAAACACAATTTAAGGAGAATGAATAATGTCAGTTAGAATACCGCCAATAATAGGATGGCCAGGAGCAGTATTGGGTGATCCATCTAAAGATTATGAAAAGGGACCATTAGATTTAGCTAAAACCGGTACCGGTGAAATGTATAGACATATCCTAAGAACTATGCCTCATTGCTATTTAGAACCCTGTGAAGCAAGAACTACTGGTGGTCAGGAACTTTTTCAAATCCAGAATAAATATGGTGATTGGGTAGAATGGTTAAAGACTGCATGTGGAGTTGAAGCTTTTGATAGACCTATACCAAGACCGAATTCAGTATGTATGATGTATCAAAACCTATCTCCATTATCAGAAACATATAACAGTGAATATTCTGATAGTAGTATTCTTAGTTCGTTTGAAAGTGGTGCTGCATCCCAAGCTATGCAAGAAGTCATGCAATTCTCCGGTAAGACAATGGATGAAATAATGTCAGATTCTAAGAATCCAATGGTAAAGGCATTTAAAGAAAAACAAGAAGAGATGAAAGCACAAGGCGGTATAATGGGGATGGCTGCTGGTATGGCAACTAAAGCAGATCAAAAAATTGATTTTCCTATGATGTGGAGAAGTTCTGGTTTTGAAGCTAGCTATGAATTATCAATAAGATTATATAATCCAAATGCAAATGATGATGATTCATATGGTCGATGGATTGTCGGACCTTTAGCTGCTATTCTATCTTTTGTATTACCAAGAAGTGAAGATCTAGGAACATATAAATGGCCCTTCTTATGTAAATTTTTTGTTCCTGGTCAAGTTAGAATGGACGCTGGAGCTGTAACTAATGTATCAGTAGTTAAAGGTGGCGACCAAAATGATATTGCTTGGAATTTTAGACCAAATCTTATTGATGTCAGATTGACTATTAGATCTTTATATAGCACAATGCTAATGGCAAAAAATGATCCACCAGGTGATTCACCAACAATAGCTAAAGAAGTTGAAGAATTAATGTTGAAAAGAAACACTGAAAAGATTGGTAATCAAAATGCTGAAAATGTAATACCTCCTAAAACCGCACCAGCCGATCTTTCCACACCTCCAGATAGAGCTGTACCTGCAGCAACAGCCGATGCAGCATCAGCCATTAGCAGTTATACATAATTCCTTATAAAAAACGATATATAATATGCTATAAAATTCCTTGATATAGCTTTCGATTGGATAGATAAATTATTATACCATTTTTCTAATTTTAATCTAGATATGATTTTATTATGAATGTCTGTTATAACTTTCTTGAAATAGATTTGTTGTTTCGTAACCTTGATCGACATCAATTTTTGAATATGGTCAAGGAACTTCGTACTTTTGATTACTGAGATATTATTCATATCCTTCAATAATAGATACAAGGCTGTTTCTATCTGTTCTGAAAACTCAGGTCTTGATAGATCTTTAATATATTCTTGAGATAGCTTTTTATTAAATTTCACTAACTTAGATGCTACATCGATAGCATCACCATCAATCTTACCATAAACACACATATCATTTGTTATTTTATTAATGAAATTTCTAAGCTTAGTTTCATGAGCTTGGTCATATTCAACATCTTCTTTAGATTTTGTTTGTTGTTTCTCTTCATTAATATCATAGTATTTATTAAAAAAACTTCTCATAGATTGATTAATTCTGGTTCTCATTGCGAATATCATTTTATGTAATCCAGCTGCATCATCATTCATCAAATCCTTTAAATGTAATTTGAATACGGTTCTGGAATAATACATGATACTATTGGGAATAGTCTTTTGTTTGGAGAACATATGATTTCTAGATAATCTATCTAAAGCTGATTGAAAAACATCTGGCTGACATATATGGGATCGACTTCCTTTAGGTGTTGTGTATCTATGTAATAGATTAGTATAATAACGGAGAGCAAATAAATGGAAGGTTGCTTCTGCACCAGCAAGATCTTTATTCTGTAAAAAATCCTGAGTTATTAATATTAACAAGGTAGTAAAAGGATCATGTAAGAGCTTAAACTGTATCCCTTTATACTTATCCTTGGAATACTTTAACAGTTCTTTTTCCTTACTATTAGTCATGTATAAGAGGTCTTTATAGATTTCAGAGATCTTTGGGTAATAACAATTTTCAACCATATTCGAAAACTCATTACTTATCTTCTTTAGTATGAATTTATGAAGAGCAGAACGATCAATTTTCGAAACCACTTCATTTTTTAGATTGTATATATATCTCATGATTACAGTGTGATATCAATATCAATAGTATCATTTGTGAATCCGATATATTGAGGCGTATAGTCGATCAAATCTTCTTGTTCTAAATCTCTAATATCATAATCAAATCTAATATCAATTTCTGGTTCTGTAAGCTCACAATATTTGACACCCGCTGTCTCTCTCACAACTGTTACTATTTCTGATCTATCAATCTCTTTTTGTATTCCCATCTTTGATGAGAAATGATTGATTAAACTGCGTTTGATATTATCTTTTAATGCATTACTGGACATTGATACTCGCGGATCCATTTCTACTTTTAATTTGATTTGTAATGGTATTTGAAATTCTTGAACATCTTTCCAATTATCACCATCATATACAATAATTTTTTCTCGATCCTGAGAATCTAGTTCATCTTCTACTTTTACGTACATTCCTCTTTTCGGTGGGATGAGATACCATATTCCACCACCACCAGTTCCAGCAGTAGGATACCACTCAGCAATATAATCAATATAACTAGCAAGATCTCTTCCAGCAGCTTCGTAATTAGGAACTTCACCATTTACAATATATCTTGTGATTCCTGATGGGGAAACACCAGCTGAAGATGATGACACTAAATCATTATCTTTGAATGTTATACCAGAAGGTTGTTCCCAGTTGAATGGAGTTCTGAATCTGCTCTCTACTGTATAATCTAAATCATTATAAATAAGATTATTTAATGTTCCATAGGTATCGGGGAATTTAATATTGATAAAATCTGTAAGCATTCTCTTTCCACCAAGATCAATATTTTTCATCATTGCTTGCATTACAGTAACTTCAAAGTTTGGATATTGTAAATTATCAGCTCTATTCAAAACGCCACCATTACTACCATCATCTAAGTAGCTAGATAATATTACAGGTACGTTATGAATATCCCACCTGTAGGAATTAGGATGAACAATACCACCCCAATACGCAGTTTTAGTTAATGTGCTTAACATTACATCACTTAAATCTTTTCTTACAATTACATCAATATAATAGCTAGATATATTCTGCCATCCTAATACTGCACTGGCAGCTGGAACTACTTCACCATCTTCATTAATAAACTGACCCTTGGAATTTCTTAATAAAACATAACCATCAATGAAATATTCAAATCTTTGAACTTCTGATGGTACTGATAAATAATTAGGTATTTCAAATTCAAAATATTCATATACCGTTTCACCTTCTGAATCTAAATGAGTTTTTACGAATGTTTGTTCATACTCTTGGTTATCATCCCATTTAGTAATCATTCTACATCTAAAAGCATCTACCTTATAATCAGAATCTGGTGATGTTGGTAAATGATTTACGTTAACTTTAAATGTTAATGGATATATTGCATTACCTGGAATTACAGATGATGAAGTAGATGATGAAGAATCTACCGGATCATCAGAAATTTCAACATCAATATCTATTCCATTTATAGGAATAAATGAATATTGTCTATACCATGATGGTTCAGCTTCATCATATAATACTGCTGGGCTACCGAATATGTTTTTAATGATATAATCATATCCAGCTGTCATAGTAGATGAATCCATCGTAATATTATATAATGTTTGATAATCTTCACCATCAATGGTTACTTCACTTGTTCTTAGAATTGTATATTTACCTTCTGCATCAAATTCTGGATCATATAATGGGAATTTAGCATTTCTAGTTGGGACTATTTGTGGGAGATAAAATTCATCATGGTAATCTAATCTAATAAATGCCATGATTTCATTGACTTTAATATCACTTCTCTTTAAAATAGGGAAAGCTTCTACTGTAGGAAAAGCGTCACCCATAATTACGTTAATATCATCATAATCCATTTCAGAAACTAATCTCTCTTTAGCTCTTAGATTAATAATAGCATTACGTTTAATTTGTGGAAGTGTTGGAGTATTTGATCCGCCAGCAGAATGTGCAGGATTCATAATACTATAAGCAATAGTATGAAGCTTTGAAGTAAGATCTGAACTAGTTATGTTTCCTTCATCGTCATACACTGGAGTTACAGAATAATTAAGTTTATCACCACTCGTAATTGTATTCGGTATAACGTGTCCTTCTTCACCTTGGGTTATAAATAATTCTATAGTAACAATTGAATTTCTTGCTGGTTGCTTGCCGACAACGCCATTACCAAAGAATATTTCTCCTTTATTAATACCAGATACAAATACATATTCTTCATTATTTGAACCCATTGTATATATACCACCTGGAGATTCAGCCCATAAAATCCATTCATATAAAGGTCCATTTTTCCCTTTAATCGGAATACCTGGATTAAATTCATCACTAGCTGTAGTATCTAAAGCTATTTTATCACCTGGTTGAGGTTCAACAACCCATACTTTTACAGAAGAAATCATTCCTTTATATTCTAATATTTTGGAATAAAATTGATACGGTTGAATATTTTCTGGGATATAAAATTGAGTGACTGTTCTTTGGTGTTGTGTAAAGGGTAATGTAAATGAAGCATTTTTTCCATCAGCACTTACAAATACAGGTCTAAAATAACCGTCACTATCTCTAACACTAATTACAGAACTATTTATTATTCGTCCAGTTGCTGCTGGAAAGTCATCACCAAATTCTGTTTGAAATAATTCTTTATTAAAATTGAAATCTACTGCAGCTATATTCTGTGACACTGAATCAATAGTAAAAACAATATTATTACCTTTTGCTGTAAAGGTATTTGGTATAGTAAATCTTACTTCATTTGATCTAAAAGATAGGGGGATAGTGAATAATAAATCTACTTTGGATGGTGTTGCTTTCGGAACTTCATAACCAATCCATTTTGCTAAATTATATACTGATTCTTGTAATTGTGCATCGATCATAAAAAATTCACGATATATAACAGAATCATAGAATAAATGATTTGCGGAAAGAATGGATAGAGAATCAATAATGTATGAAATTACACTAGTCTTATAAAAATCAACGTCTTGTAAATCCAAATATTGTTTAGCGTTATCAATTAATTGAGATCTGATCCGCTCTCTGGACCCATAGATATTAATTCCTTTACCTACGATTTGGTTAAAATTGTCGAGATTCATATTTATCCTCTATAAAATCTTTTTATATTTGTTCAGTCTCTTCTAAGTATAACCCGACCTTTTCTTTGAAAAAATCATTAACTTTTAATTTTGAATTCTTTACCATTAATTTAGTTAATGCTATTGCGTCGGATGTTTTATAAATTTGTTTTTCATAATCCACAAACGAATAATTTCCACTTAACTGTTTTTCAATTTGAGGTTTTGTTTTAGATGTGGACTTAGCTGTTATTTTCCAAAATGTTAATTCTGTACTTGATTGTTTTTCAACATTAATAACTTCATATAATGGAGTAGATGCCATAAAGGAATCATCACGCCATGCTATTTGATCCCATAAAAAATGATCATGAATCATTGGTCTAAATTCATATATTGAGGGAATAAAAAAGGTTGTAGTTCTATTAGAAAATGCCACGCCAGCTTCATCTGAATTTAAAGTAAATTGTACTTGTTCTATATTATAAACTGGCAGCATTACTATCTTTTTCCATAAATAACCAGATAGGTCACCCATTAATTCATATGAACCGCCAACAAGAACTTCTTTATCAGCTACACTATTTACTAGATCAAGGTTATAATATGTAATAGGAGTATCATGAAGAAAGGGTGCATAGTATTGAAATATCAGCTCGTAATAATCAAGCGGGTATTCATTGATTGAATACCATTTTTGGGTATACATTATTTTAGCCATTAATCTAACCCCGCTGTAATTTCATCCTCTAAGCCAAACATTCTATTTTGCTGTGAAGTGAAAATTGAAACTTTACCTTTTACTCCATCTCTATTTATATGAACATCTACCTGCACACCTTTACCTTCATCAAAAACTATAACATCAACGTTTTCAATTTTTACTCTATCTTCAAATTGTGCAACTCTATCTTTAACTTCAAATAATATCTCATCTCTAGTAATTTGATCAGCTGGTTCAAATAATTTTTTGTATAGTAGAGATCCATATTCTGGATCAAAAGGATAGTGACCAAGTGGTGTCATAAGAAGAGTTCTTATCGCATGGATAGCAGTATCTATACCTTCAATTCTGGTAAGATCTCCTGTTTCTGAAAAAAATGGTAAAAAGTCAAAAATTACATCAGCTTTACCTTTTACCTTATTTTCAAAAAAATGAACTGCATCGGATTCGGCCATTGTCTTTACCTATCTTTTATTTTATGTTCTCTAGACTATCGGCCTTCGCACGTTCTCTATCTTGATCGTACTTTATTTTCCACTCCAAATACTGTTCTAATTTATGGGCAGGCATTTTACAAATATCATAATAACCGAGTTTGCCTAATTCCATAGCGAGAAATACATTTTCTCGCTGTCGTTTAATGAACGAGTCCTGATATGTCTCACTCGTAGATTGAGCGAAAAAACTGACGTACGAGATCTATAGAGATCTCTTCCTCATTTCCGCATTTTTGGCAACGAACAATCGAAGCAATATCAACTCCGTATTTACCAAAATTTTCTTCATAGGCTTTATCAATCATTTTCTTATCAGTGGAAGGCAGTTGCTTATAACCCTTTAAAATATTTTCTCGATCTTCATATGTTATTGGGGTCTTAGCTTCATCTCTTTCTTGTTCAAATCTACTAATTACTAACAATTGCATACTGAGATCTCTAACAGTTTCAGATGCAAAAGCTATTTGCTTAAGTAAATTGAATTCATCTCTTAACATTGGTTGTTTAATTACTGCAGTAATCTTTTCAGCTATTTTGAATTTTACAGGAATTTCTTTTTCGATGATAGACTCATCTTTTTTATCCCATGCAGTAATTTTAAAACTTTTCAGGAAATTTACTTTGACACTATTGACATGATTACAGCTTGCACATGTTACATCATAATTATGAATATCTTTATATGTGACATGATAAAGACCGTACATTAAAGCATCTCTATCTTTAATAGTAATTTGGTTTAGGAAATCATCATATGTTTTAATACTATCTGGTTTTTTAACTATACAAGAAAATATTACTTCATTTAGATGTTCTGCTAACTTATTAGGTGTTAATAAACTACCTTTTAGCTTTTCTTCTTCATCCACTGTAAGTGAACGAATAGTGAACTCTAACATGGTTTGCGGGGTAATAACTGAATACTCTGGATATTTAATTTCAAACCCTGAAAATATTTCCACACCGGCTATATTCTTACTCATAACTTTAACTCCTTTGATTTTTTAGTTATAACTAATTGTAATCTTTTTTATTTGTTCATTCCCCTCTCTTAACTAATCTTTATGTTAAGAGAGGGGTGAACTTTTTATCGCAAAATTCCTAAATGATTTTAACCGTAATTTTTAGCTTCGTCAGTACCATCACCAGACCCTGTTAAGCTACCTCTGTAACCACCCTTAGGATCATTACTTGCGTGAATAGTTTGTGCAAATCCTTGACATGCAGTATGTACCCAATTCTCATGCCAAATCCAATCACAGTTAAATTCAATATCAACTTCTAACTTATCAATAGCTGTTACATCACCAGTATAAAGATCTTGCGGATCTTTCGATGGGAACATACCAGTATAACATGCTGAATATTCTACTGTATAGCCATCAGGCTTTGTTGTCCAATAAAACATTGTTCCAGCATAATTAGATTTTGTATATTCTTCTGCATCACCATTTAATGCTGATACACCAGTTTTATAGTCTCTAATCATTCTTACCCAGCCGCTAATGATAGATAATACTGGTAAATGACTAAATTCTAAGAACTTCACAGTAACACTATTAGTGTAATCAATATTAGTAGGCACTGCCCACTTGATTCCACCAATACCAGTGAACTCAGTTTTATTGAGTGTGCCACCAGGTGATGTTACGGATAACGCAGATGATTCTAAGAATGTTTTAATAGTAGAATCAGTAAGAGATCCGCCAGCTAATTGCCCGTCACCTGTTTTGACAAACTGTACTAAGTTCTTTGGTAAGCCTGTCCATTTAATATAGTGATAACCACTAATATATGGATCAGCTACAATACTAGCACTAGATCCACCAAAGTGTCTATCTCTAGCTTTATTTTCTATAACCGCTTGAAATGCTGATGTTGCCATCTTATACTCCTTTTATTTCTTATAAAAGAAGGGGGAGTATTAGTCCCCCTACTTTAATTATTTTACAAACAAGTTAAGTTCAATCTTCTCAATGATTTTCATTGGCTGAAGAATTACATTTACATGACATATTTTATTTTTGAATTCATATTCGTCAGCGCCTACATCAACTGAGAAATCTACCAAACCTCTACGAGCTTTGATTCTATCTAAGAATGGTATGATTCCGCTTTTGATTTGGTCATGAGTTACATTATCATTGAACTCAAAGATGAAGTATTTACAATACTGTTCTAGAGCTCTCTTGATATAAAGAACAAGTCTCATAACATTCAGATCCTGCAATGAAGTAGGACGTTTCTGAGTTGTTAATTGACCCCAAACTGTGTATCCTTCAGGGAAATGCACAATAGGGTTGACCTGTTTCAGATATAGTTGATCTCTTTCACCAAGTTTTGCACTCCATCTCAGTTCCTTAACAGCACTCAATGTTGCTCTGTTAAAGCCAGCAGGTGCATACCATAGTTCATATAGTCTATCATTCAGAGGAATAATTTGAGCCATATGATAAACTGGTGATAACCAAAGATCTCTACCAGTAAATACATCATAAACTCTACTATATGGTTCGTATCTAGCTGCATATCTTGAATTCCAAGAAATTCCAGTTGGTGCATCTGGATCACCGCCAACATACGTGTTTACATCATCATAGTCAACATTATCCCCACAGTCAGAGATTAACATACAATCTCTTCTGTATACATCGACAAGTGTTTTGGCAGCTTGTTTTACATCATCAACATAACCAGCATCATATACTAATGAGAAATAGATCCAATCTAGATCATATACTTCATCAACAAACAATTTCTTCGGAATTCCACTGGATGGCACTGGTGCATCAGGTTTCTGAAGTAATCCAAGATATGCTTCTACTAATGTTTGAGTTGCTACTTCTGTATCTACTGAAGTTTTACCACTTGATTGATTTTCATATACTAAGGAACCTTCTGAACCTTCTGTTAGTGGCCATGGATCAACAGCAGCTGTTGCTGGTATTGCATCACCAATATCAAATATATCAAGAAGATAAGCATCTTCAAGATTAAGTCTGGCTTCTGAAACCATTAATCTTGCAGCACTCACATCTTCGATAGCTGCAGCAACTGCGGTATTTCTTACAATGATTTCACTAGATGTTGAAGTAGGAAGTGCTCTTGCAGTAGTTAGGTCATCTAATGCTTCATCAAGAACTGAAACAGTATAATCATAATCTAATCTAGCGATTTCAATTACTGTAGCTTTATATCCTAAATCAGTTGCCTGACCATTACCATCTAAGACTGTGTATACTTCAGAAATATCTTCTGGAAGAGTTGGATCATTCTTATAGAATGCCATCATATAGCTTTCGCCACCAGGAGACTGAGGCATAAATAATCTATCTAATGCTGCAGGATTAACTGCGCAACGAAGGTATGATGAGAATTTATTTACAACGTCTTCAATAAATAATGATTCACCAGTATCATCAACCATATCAGGATCAATAGAAACATTAAATGATTCTACAACAATTGAATCACCGTCTGATTGTGTTTCAAATATATCAAGAATATAAACACCAAACAGTTCATTGTTTGAATGAGCTGATAATCTAATAGAGAAGTCATTATAACTATCCCCACGACCAATAGCTCTAAGATATAGTAACCAACCATCAGGCACACCAGTACCACCAGTTACTGCTGGATACATATAATCTAATGGTTCTTGTGGCAATGAAAATCTAGTTTCTAAATCTTGAACAAGATTGACAGTAGGTGCTGTGAATGGATCACCTGATGCATCATCATGTTCTTGACCATCAAAATAGATAGGTTGCATCTTCAGAACGTTTTGGTTAATATTACCAGAGCTACTTGAGAACTCATAATTGATAGCTTCATCAACTATCTGCATACCGATCATGATATGAGCATAAGTCGCATCATTTGGTAATGCACGAAGAACATACAGATGTGAAGATACACCTAAATGCTGATAAGCAACATAGGGTCCTTGACTGTAATATTTACCATAATCTAAAATATTCGGTTCACCGTATGTATTAATGAATTGTTCTTTGCTAGTAACAAACATTAATTTATTATCAGGACCGCGTTTCGATAAAATAGGTAGGAACCCGATTGTGCCAGGAATATCGGCAAGATATTCTGACAGATCAATAATCCTTGTATACACACCGGGTGATATGTTCTGTCCCATTGCCATGATAGTTCTCCTTCTTTATTATTTAAATCTAACTTAAACAATTATTATCGCAAATAATTATCTTTTTAATTTATTCAATCTGTATTTTAAGAAATTTTCGTATAACATTCTTATTCTTAGAAATAAATTTTCCATAAGAATACAATTTCTCTATCTACAGTTTTTCTTATTGAACTGAATGTTACTCTTGAAAACATAGAATATGGAGTAACTAACTTGCTAACAGCATAAGCCGTCATCTGACCTGCAACAATTGGATCTTCATCAACTGCATCAGGTTTTTCTACAACAATATAAGCACTGCGTCCTGTGGCACCATCATATAAATCAACTATCAAAGCTTGAGATGCTTGTGCAATAGTATTAGCAGTACCAGTTACTCTAGTTACATACATATAATCACCAACTGCCACACCAGGCATCTCAGCAACATTTTGTAAATCTGTAGTATTAAGGACATAGATAGCATAATCATTTTCTTTAATAACTTGAATTACAGAAGTGTCACCTATTGCAGTTCCGCCACTTGATGCTGCATAGCCTGGATCTTCTGCTCCACCAGGACCACTTGTATCAGTTGGATCAGCAACAAATAATGCAGCTTCATTCAAATCTTCATAAGCTCCACCATTTGCATCATCACTAGATAATTCAATTCTGATTTCTGCAATCAGTGGTGGATATCTTACAACACCAGAATCATCATATGGATTAGCATGATCTTCTTTCATTACAACACTAGCAAAATGCTTATAATAGCCATGGTCTTGATCTGAATCGGAACCATACATTGTATATCCAACATCACCCACAGTTAAATCACTTCTTAATCTAACTTGCTGTAAAAGGGCTGTGTCAGATCCGTACGTTGCACCAGCTTGTAATGGGTTACCTGGTTCGCCACCACCATTACCAACTGCGAACCACCTTATTACCTTATTATATATATTAGAATCATTGCCATCAATAGATACACCGAAAGCTCTACGAAGAAGCCATTCTCTACCACCATAAACAATTAGATTATGTTTCTCTCTAATTTTGGTAAGAATACCGTCTTTATTTTTTTCAAAAACTTCAACGGCACCACGCATACGGGGTAGACCGGCACTTGCACTCACTTCTTCTTTTAGATTCTTTCTATAAGAATCGTTAATAACTATTCCATCTTTCATTAATCACTCCTTTGAATTTAGTTTTTGTTCTTTTAATCAAAATGAAAATTTATGGTGCTGACGATGACGATGACGATGAAGGTAAGAATGAAGTTCTTCTTTCATAGAAATCAGTCCCATCCCGTTCCCATGTAGCCCCAATTGATATCGGTAAATAATTTTTATAAGTATAATGTTCTAATTCATCTACTGTCCAATTATTAATAGCAAGAATTGCTGCAGTAGGATCGCCATTATGAGTAATAAACCTATGTTCTTTTCTACTATCTGGAGTTACAGGGATAGTAGATTTAATCTTAATATATGCACCAGTCAGTTTTACATCATATTCATAAGTATAATATTCAACGATTTCATTAATTGTGCATTCACATCTGAATTTTTTCAATACCGCCCATATACCTGCAAATGTTTCAAGGTAAGGTACAACATTTCCACAAACATACATTTCATCTTCATCAGCAGGAGTATTAGGGAATGTATCAATATTAGAAACTAATCTGTATGCCCAATTAGTAATATTTAAATTCCACTGGTTAGATGCATAACCACTTAAATCACCAGTTGGTACACTTTGTGTGACTGTTATTCTTATCCAACCTGCATGTTGGGTTGTTGATATGTATAGATACATATAATTATTTCTATAGAAATAACCATAATAGTTATTATCATCACCTGGTCTAATATATGGTTCACTGACAACAGTCCACGTATCATCAGCAGTTATTGATGATCGTTTCCAATTATAAACATGATTTATATAATCTGCCTCAACACAAATATAAACTTTTTGATCAGCGGGATTGTAATTGATCTCACCAAGGTATCCAAATTTAGCTTCATAGAATGGACTGCTAGATGATTTACTATATGTCTCAAGCGGGAATCTAGTCCATGTTGAAGTTTCCATTCTGCCTGTGACCAATACTTGTGCTATATCAGCAACTGATTTACCACCTGGTGATCCTGGAACATATGGAGAGTCATCGATATCATCTCTAACTTCAACAAAATCAGTATCTGGATCAAGAGATGCATCACACCATTTATCTTCAGCAACATCAACATCATTACCATTAAGGAAGTTATTTGGTTCGACATGCCAGTTTCCTATATTCTCATCAATAATATCATCAAGGGTATGAAGTTTTTCTTTTAACTTAGTTCTTAATATTACATCATGACCAGCTGATGAAGATGAAGATGAGTAAGCTCCAGCAATTGCTCTAATTTCCCAGTAATGATATCCGCTTGGTTTATGGAATACATGAACCATTTCATAATCATTATCTGAATCATTAATATAACCAACTGGGAAATCATTATTAGTGGCTCTTGTAATATTTCCAGCTGACCAATTTGTATTAAATGTTGCATCATCAAAGCCAGTTCCGGTTATATTATTGTGATATACTCCAGATAACTTATACTCTTCTGGTATATTAAAGTATGCCACATCAGGTGTAAATAATGGATCATCACAAGGAGTACAGAATGTATCACCTGGATTTATTAATTCACCTGTCCATGATGCTTCTCCACCAATCTGTACACGATGAACTGGATCCCATACGCCACCGTATTTTTCTTGCTCAACCGGATCAGTAATAAATCCTAATACATTATGATAATGAGTATT
>Ga0210003_1002159_pt1 | contig 16812 bp, 37 predicted proteins | sample LantaG_FD_182804 | JGI IMG/M metagenome (GOLD analysis project Ga0210003, IMG submission 182804) | Deep subsurface microbial communities from Baltic Sea to uncover new lineages of life (NeLLi) - Landsort_02402 metaG (SPAdes) (version 2) | ecosystem: Environmental > Aquatic > Marine > Oceanic >...
CATAGCTATACCACTAAATCACATTAATACATTTACTAATACTATAAAAATAGTAGCGATAGTTAAATTACCCATTTATGTACCCCCCGATTTCCAAATTAGGATCATCATACCCAGAAGTAAACTAGGTAACGTAATCCATATAGGAATAAAACCTATATAAGTTAAATAACTCTGTACGAATAAGTTTAAAGCAAAACCAGGGAGGGGCTGCCCTACTAGGCTAGCTATACCTACTATAAAGATAGCTATTAATGTAGCTGTAAATACTCTCTCAAATATCCCCAGGCCAAAAGTTTTATTTTTATTAGCCATAAATGTTAAAGTACCTGTACCGTCTGGTAAAGTTATAGGAAAATAATCCGTAAAATTTCTCCTACCTGCTACAGTAGTAGTATAAAAATAATCTAGTTTAACAGTATCGAAAACAGTAGCGTTAGTAATATTTATTAAAGTTGTTAAAGTCCCTCCTATAGCGTTAGATCCAGTAACGTAACTAGATCCTCCTGGATAAGTTAAATTTACTCCGTAATCTGTAAGAGATCCATAAGGAGAATTTATTAAAAAAGTAAAGGTAGTAGCCTGGGAATTATTAAAAGTTTTAGGCCCGTAAACTATAGCTATGTTATCTAAATTAAAACTATAATTTAATAAAGTATTAAGATCCATTTTTATATTATAGCTCGAGAAAAGTATAGGATTTAAATTAAAAATTAAATCGTCGTAACCGTTCTTACTTAAATAAAATCTATAATTCGTATCTGGAATATAATTTATTTTAGCTTTACCTGTAATATCTGTATACTGACTGGCTACAGTTACCCAGGAGCTATCTATTAATTTAGCTTGAGTAAGTAATACGTCGGATAAAACTCCGTCGGTATTACTATCGCTAATAGTAAATAAAGTACTAGAGGATCCTGTAGGTAAATAAATCGCTAGATTTTGATGTGATCTATTTCCTATAGTTATAATATAAGTACGATTAGCATACCCAGAGGAGAAAGCTGTTACCTGGTACTCCTCCGCTGTAAGGTTAGATAAATATAAAAATCCTGTTGTAGTAGTATTAGTAAACTCGCTAGTACTAGATGTAAATTCTAAAGTTGTAGCTTGAGTACTTAATCTTACTCCTGTATTTTCATTATAAACAGTTATGTTTAAACTGTTTGTATCATAGAGACTAAAATTATAAAAAGAGTTTATAGAGGTTACATTATATAAAAAAGATTTTAATTCATAACCAAAAGCGTCTATACTTATATTTAAAGTTGTACCTCCTGTTAAATTCCCTAAAGTATAATTACCTACTGATGTACTACCGTCTAAAACATTATTTACAGAAATACTAAAAGAGTTTATAGCTGCTCCAGTTATAACAGAGTAAGCGGAGATATTTAAATTACCACTTAATAAAGTAGAGTTAGTACTCGTTAGCTCGTTACCATTTAAGGATTTACAGTTTATCCCCCAGTCTATATCATTATATAACGCTGTAGGAATATTATTAAAATAATTTATACTATTATTTTCTATACTAGTATCTGTAGAGATCTCTAAACCATTAAATAATAAAGTACAGTTTGTTAAAGTAGTCTCTATAGCGGAGACGTTATAACTAAAATTAGTATAACTATATCTTAAAGTACCTGTAGCTGGAGCTAAAATAGTTAAGGATATATTATTAGGACCTATAGGGGCGGTTATATTTGTAGAATATATAGCCCTAATACCATATAAAGACGTACCAGCTCCAGCAAATGTAGAGGGGCAGCTTGAAATATAGACGCCTGTGTCCCAGGTAATATGTTCTCCTATGATTGGATAAGTTACTCCAGCAGCTTGTCTTTTAGCCGTCCAGCTCCCACTATCTGCCCCAGCTGTAATATAATAATATACGTCTTTAGTTAAGTTTACTGAAAAATTAGCCTGTCCGTTTACTAAACTAGCTCTAGCAAATTCTACACCGTCCGCTGCTGTTCTTATTGTAATCTCTGGAGACGTATCTCCTATAGTTACATTAACGGCCGTAACTGTTATATTATAGGTAGGTTTTATAGAAACTCCTCTCCAATAGCAGCTACTAGCTCCCTCGCTGTCAGCCATAGCGTAAGCGTTACTATCCATAACATCTGATAAGACTAAACTACTAACTAAAGAGATCATAATTATATATAAAATTATATGTAATTTATTCATTTAGTCCCCTCCTCCAAAATACATAAAGGCGAGCATACCCAAAACCATTATAATAAAAACCATAAGGTTTAAGTTACTATAGAAAAATATCTCTAAGCCTGTTAAAGTAGCTATATTAGTCGCTATAATTGTAGCTCCGATAGTATTAAGCCACTCCGCTAAAAATACGAGCCATAAAGCTATAAAAAGGAGAAATAAAAATATAGCCCCTATTGGGCCTACAAAACCTTTTTTATTCATAGTCTCCCCTTATTTCTATACTCTATCCACTCGTCTAAATAATTATCCATTTTATTTTTTATAATATTTTGTAACTACCTTTAAAGGTTTACTAGTAACTTTAGGAGCTGGGCTAAAAGGATTAGATGATCCTACTCCAGAGTTAAAGCCAGAGCCTCCTCCGAAAGCGTTAGATTTACTTACTCCTGGATTAAAGCCTGGGCCTGAGCTTTGGCTTTTCATTTGATTTAGTTTAGTCTTTCCCTCGTTCATAAATTTAGCTAAGTTAGTAGCGAAACGTCTCCCCTTACTGTTGTCTCTTATAGTTTGATTAGCGGATCCAATTCTAGCCCTCTCCTGTTGTTTGAGTTTAGATAGTTGAGCTTTACCCTCTCGTCTTATTCTTTCCTCTTTAAGAGCTTGTAATTCCTGGGCTGCCGCTTGATTATGAGCTACTGATCTATCTGTCTGTAATTTTCTAAAGCTTTGTTTTTGTTGTCTGATTAAATTTAAAACTCCCATTTTAAAACATACCTCCTTTTTTATTTTTAGGGGTAGTCTCTAAAAGTAATCCCCCAGCCATAGAAGTACCTAAAGCAGTACCTAGAGGCCCGTCTATTTTGTTAGCTTGATCTATACCTACTCCTCCTATAGTTACTCCAATAGTATTATTTAATATTTTTTTTATCATTTTAAAAGCCTCCGAAAAATCCCTTTTTCTTTTTTTTACCTGTCTTACTGGCGAATATTCCCAGGGCTGTAATCTCTCTTTTTTCTCCCTGTGATTTAATACGTCTCTCTCTTTTCTCTATAAATGTAAGTCCCTCTTTTTTACTCTCGTAAAAATTAGCTCTAGATAATAATCTACTAGCTGCGGATCTTACGCTTTCGTCTGATCTAGATCCTATAGGCCTTACTTTAAAACTAGCTGCGGCTGTTGTCTCTACTCTAAATTTACCAAAAGCTACAGCTCCCTCTGGAGTTTGTCTAGTTGCTACTCTCTTAAATAATCCTCCTCGTCTTACTAATACCTCGTAAGATCCTCCTTTATCATTATCTTTTAATTTAAAGAAAGGAGAAACTTTAGGCGGTACTTTCTCGTCTGGAGGTATAAAATAATTACTAGGGCTACCAGGTTTAGGGCTAGGAGATCCTGGGCCTGGGCTAGGACTTATAGGAGGGCTAGGACTTATAGGACTAGGCGGTACTGGACTAGGGCTAGGACTTATAGGACTAGGGGATCCCCTACTAGGACGAGGAGAAGGGGATCCAGAAGTCGGACTAGGAGAGACTGGGCTAGGACTTTCTAAGATAGGACTTTTAGGAATATCGCTAGGAGATCTAAAACCTATATAGTAAGAGACTGTACTCTGTTCGCTAGGATTTAAAGATAGTAAAGAGGATCTAACATTTACATTTGATGGGCTAGGACTTATAGGCTTTGGGCTATATGTTGTAGTAGATAGTTTACTACTACTAGATATAGGGCTAGGAGAAAAACCTAAATCACTTACTAAAACTCCAGGGGATCCTGGGCTACTTTCTCCTGTTGTGCTAGATGATCCTGTAGGATCTAATTTTACTTTTACTCCCTCGGATCCTGTGATAGTATCTAATTTATTTAATATATCTGTCTGCTGTTCTGGAGTATAACTTTCTAAAAATTGAGATAATTGTTTTTTACCTTTCTGTGCTTTTATTCTTTTAAAAGGATTTTTACTAGCTTGTTGTATTTCTATTATCCCAGCGGATCCCTGGACTGCTCCAGCTGTGTCTTTTAATCCTCTAGGGTTACCCTGTTTACCTAAAACTCCAGGCTCGGAAAAACTAGGCGTTTCTCCTGGCTGTCCGCTAGACATTATAGTAGCTCCAGCTACTTTTCTCTGTAATTGTTCTCCAGCTGTAATACTTTTAGCCTCTCCAAAAGGTACAGTTACTCCAGACTGTCCCGCTTTAATATTAGGAAATTGTATACCTAAAAAGGCAGCTGGGGCCTCGTCTCCTAAACCTGCGTCCTCCTGGTTTATTCCGCTTTTAGCCTCTAGAAATTTCTCTCCCTGTGTAGCTCCTGGCTCTGGTATAAATTCTATTACTGTACCTTTACCTGTAGGGCTTACTCTTACATTTTCTCCCTGGGCTTGTAATTCTTTAGTAGCTTTAGCTATTAATGGTTTAATCTCCTCGACTGTTAAGCCTGGGAATTGAATATCTATATCTCCCTGTTTAAGATTTTGAAAGCTTTTTAATTGTACTGAGTTACCTGTCCTTACGTCTTTAAGATATTCTAAAGTATAAGGGGCTGTTGTCTCTCCTGGTAATTGTTTAGTAGTTAGTGATCCGTAAAGTATACCGTCTCCCTCTATTGCTAAATTTTGTACTATATCTGTAGCTACTTTAGGATTTTTTACTCCCTCTATGTTTATTATAAAATCGTTTACAGGTAGGCCTTTCTCTGTCCCTAAATCATAAGCTAATCTTACTCCACTCTCTACCCTAGTAATTTCTTTAGGACTGTAACCTATTACTCCCTCCCTTATTACTCTCCCTCCTGTTGCGGTTAAAGGTTGAGTAGGAGATCCTACTAAATCGGTAAAAGGTACAGGTTGGCTTAAAGCTCCTGGCCTAGTAGAATAACTTAAAGTATTAGGAGTACCTACGCTATAAACATTATAAGGATCTGTTGTAAATGGTAAATTAGGATTTACTTTAGGGCTTACTGCTGTCCCTGTTGCTGTGTCTATAATGGCTGGGTTTACTGTAGTCTGAGAAACTAAAGGGTAACCTTTATCTCTTATTTTTACTCCAGCGGTTTTAATTGTTACAGTACCTCCTCCCTCTACATTAAATTTATAATTTTCTACCTCGAAACTTACAGGAGCTTTTTTAATAGTATAAGCTACTCCTTTAAAGAGTAATACGTTACCAGCTACCTCCCCTATCGTCCCCTCGGGATTTATAATAAACTCCTGTTTAATACTCTGTACTGTATTATAAGGATCTGTAATTAAACTTTTACCTGTTGAGTAAACTCCTTTTACGAATTTAATAGGGTTTAATATAGGATCTATAAAACCAGCTGCTACTCCAGAGGCTAAAGCTACAGCACTAGCTCCGCTAGGGTTATTAGTTTGTAACTGTTCTGTTCTCCCCCTTTTACCAATATCCCTTAAAACGGTAGGTAACTCTTTAATCTCTTTTAAAGGGTTTTCTCTAAAATCACTCCAGGAAAAAGTAGGCCTTTCATAAGCTACTAAGTCCCCTCCTGTTGCTTGAAATGGAGCTTTACCTATTCCGATATTATTTAAATCTCTTTGTTGTTGTTCTGCTACATCTTTAGGCACTACTGTAAAATTTCCTTTATTAGGGGAATTATCTACTCCTGTAAGTATTATGTTAGGATCTTGTTTTAAAATGGGTTTATTTTGCTCCTGTTGGGCTTTTTTATCTTTTAGGCTCTGTAAGTACCCTGTAGCCTGTTCCTGTTGTTGTAGGGCCTCTGCTTGAGTTTTAGTACCAGGTAAGTAACCTCCAGCAGCTAAATACTCCGCTGTTGTATTTAATCCGTATTTTTTAGCTATTACATTACGGGCCTGTTGTTGTTGTTGTAATCTTTGGGCCTCTGTAGTAGTACCAGGTAAAGAGCCTCCCCGAGCTAAATACTGGGCTACTGTTTGATTTTGAGCCTGGCTAAATTGTTCGGCTTGTTGTTGTTGAGAGCCAGAGCCAGAAATATCTCCTTTCTGAGTAGATGATCCTCCAGTATAACCAGCCTCTCCTGGTAATTTCCCTCCCTGTTCTACGTAATCTTTTACAGTACTGCCTCCTCCAGAGCTACTAGATCCTCCTCCGCCTCCTCCTCCGCTTTTAACAGAGCCAGAGCCAGAAATATCTCCTTTCTGAGTAGATGATCCTCCAGTATAACCTTTAGATCCTGGAGTTTTACCTCCTCTACTTACATAGCCTCCAATAGTACCGATTTTAATTACCCCCTCTATATTTCTTTTTAATCTCTTTAAATATATTCTCTAAGTCGTCTAGCTCGTTACTCCTACCTCTAGCTATAACTCTCTCGTCGTCTTTGATTTTTATTTTAAACATTTTAAAAGGCCTCCTTTGGTTTTAATCCAATTATCACTCCTAAAAATCCTATAACAGAAATAACAGCGAGCCAGTAACCGAAAATATGAGAAAGGTTACCACCTAAATCTATATTTTCGTAAGTATTAACAGAAGTTATATTTTTATGAACTAGTAAAGCGTCCTCTAAATTAGTTATATCTTTACTAAAAGTACCGTCATAGTCTATATGATAAGAGCCAGTACTTAAATTTAAAGCATAAATATAAGCCTCCTCTATATCGTAACCGCTTTTAATTTGAATATCATTAGCGATAAGTACTATAGAAAGTAAGAAAAGAAATACAAAACCTATTAAAGCTAGCTCGCTATGTTCGGTTTTAATTAAGCCCAGGATTATTAGTAAAAAACTAAGCAGTAGAAAAATTACGAATAGTATTAAGTCCATTTGTTTTTATTGTCTCCATTTTTTATTTAAAAAAGAGAGGGCCTAGGGATTTCTCCCAGCCTCTTAAAGCTGGTTATGATCTTAAGATCAAGCCATACCAAATACAGACATTACTCCGTAAAGTATACCAGCTATACCGATTAAGGATAGTAATCCCCATAGAGCTATCTCGCTGGCCTCCCAGCCACAAACGTAACTAGATCCATTAGCCATATAACACGTACTACCATTTGCGGTATTAGTGTTTTTTACGGTAACGATAAAGACGTTAGCTAGAACGACTACTCCAATAGTTAGGGAAATTATACCCGATATAAAATTAGCCATATTTTTTATTTCCTCCTGTTTTTATATTAAAGAGAGGGACTAGGGCGTTAGCCCAGCCTCTTATATAGGGAAAGATCTAGGGATCTCACGCCATACCAAATACAGACATTACTCCGTAAATGATACCAGCAATACCTATTAATGATAGTAATCCCCATAGAGCTATCTCGGAACTGTCCCAGCCTGTAGTATTTGTACCTTTGATAGTTACAATAAATACGTTAGCAAGAACTACTACTCCAATAGTTAAGGAAATTATACCAGCGATAAAGTTAGCCATTTTTAAATATCACACTCCATAAAATAGCTTAAAATAAAACTCCTTTATAAATACTTTCCGAAATCTATATAAAGGAGTAATTTAAGAAAGTTTTTTTATTTTTTTTATTTATGAATATATAAATAAATAAATATGTAAATATGTATTTATGTGATACAAAAAGTCATAATATTAATTTAATAATTGTTAAAAAAAAAAAATAAAAAAAAACTTTATTAAATATATTCTGTAACACACAAAACTTTATATACTAATTGTGTTACATTAATACATTAAAGACGAGGTGATTAAAATTATAGGAGACTACTACCAAAAAAAAACACAAGCTTATAGGTTTATCGACGAGCTTGTAGGGAAAGGTTTATCTTTCGACGTAATTCTTTATAAAGTACAGACGCAATTCGGATTTTCTGAGAAATTTGTTAAAGCTAGGATAGATCTAATAGACAAAGTTACAGGCGGTAAAAAATGATATTTCTAAGCGAAACTAAGCACGTAAGACTAACTAAAGAGGTAGCGGATCATATTAAATATTTAATGGATCACTATCCAGAGGAGTATAGAACTATCTCAGACGTTTTAAGAGCTGGGCCTATAGCTTTAAGACGCTGGAAAGACAAATACGAAAAAGAACAGGAGGCTATACAATGAGTTATACAAATATTACTTTAATTACTTTAGGAGGGGTAAACGCTTTTTTAAATGTAATGGTATTTACTACTTTAATAATCGTCTGGAGAGTTAAAGCCAGAATAGAGAGGGAAACTAGTTTAATTAAAGAAGTAGGCCCTTTACCACAGCCAGTAAATTTTTCAAGAGTATTAGATCCAGTACCTCAACCAATAGAGGAGAAAGTAGAAGTTAAAGAGGAGGCTAAAGATTTAAAGCTAAATCCAAAAACTAAAAAACAAATAGATCTATTAACTAAAGAGCTAGACAGACTAAAAGCTTTATAAAATGGACGACGATAAAATAATTAATTTAAATGATATTAATTTAAAAGATACTAAAAAAAATATCTTTAAATATATTAACTCAGATCGTTATAAAGTTTTTAGAGGATATAAACTAGATAAATTTATTTTTCAGTTTATAATGTTCTCTATTTTTGGTTTAATGTTTTTTATAGCTTACTCTAATAATTTCGAGCTAAATTATTTTAACTGCCCTAGTAATCCTACAGTTAATATTTTTAATATGGATAGCTCTAATAATTGTATAAATCCTTTTTATGAGCCTAGCGACTGGACTAACGAGAAAACTCTACCGCCTGGAGAGTACGGTTTTATACCAGGGCCTTTATTTAATAATTTAGGCACTACAGTATTTATTTTATTTACTATAGGTTTATTACTTAATCATCTAATTTATAATAAAAATTATTTTAAAAAAGGAGGTTTTAATAATGGAGATAAGGATAAAAAGTTTAACTAGTATAGGAGTAGCAGCTCTTAAACAACATATTAAAGAGACTAAAAAAATAAAGTTAAGAGATAGATTAATTTTTAAAACAGCTGGCTATAAACAGGAGATCATAAGCGAGGAGGATCCTGTAGAAATTCTTTTAAATTGTAATAACAGATATGTTAAATATAATCCTATGTATTTACCTATGTTACTCTGTGAGATAGAGAGAGCTTTAAAAGATAATGGAGCGGATAAGGATAAGGATTATAAAATAACTACTAGAGACGAAACTAAGGGGCTAGAAAATGAGTAAAAAACATAGAAATAGTAGGAAAGATAGCCCTAAAAAAAAAGTAGAAGTTATAGAGGTTAAATGTAATTATTGTAATCATAATAGAGCCTGGTTACATAGTGGTAAGTGTACGAGGTGTAAAAAATGAAATTTAAATTTAAAATTATTTTAGGATATTTATTAATTGTAACAGCTTGGAATTTTTGGAATTTATACGACGCTTTTATTTTAATGTTTAATATATCTCCAGTTTTTGCTTTTACAGGTATAGGATTAAATTTATTAATATTTGAAATACCTTTTTATATAATTATATTTTATTTATTTAAAAGGGGGCTAGACTAATGGACGAGGAAAATAGAAATTTACCGCAAAATGATTTAGATTTTAATTTAATGCTTACTGATAGCGTCTGGGGTAAAAAAGAAGTAGGCCAGGAATTAAAAAATAAACTTAATAAAATTTATTTAGATAGGGACGAAAAAGGTAAACCTGTTTTAGTTGTTGATAAAGAGGGAAATACTGTACCTTTAGGAGAAAAATATAGTATGTGGAGTTTACTCTCTTTCTTTACTCGAGATATGAGGCTAGGCAACCTCTCAGAGTGGAGCGGAGAACTACAGGCCTGTAGGTATATGATCGAGTTATCTAATGATCTTTTAGTTACAGATATGAAAACTAGTTTTTCTGTAGCTCTGTCTCGAGTAGCTACCATATTAGAAACCTCTCAGAGTAAAAACGGATTTTTAAGGCGTAGTATGAATACATTAAGACAGGAACATATAAGGCAAGAAATGGAGGCCCCGAAAAAATCTTTTTTCGGAGGATCTAAAAAAGAAACAGGAGGAAATTATTAAAATGGTACACCCAGTTATAACACAGACAATATATTACGCTATAGTTATGGCTCTCTCTATAGGAGCAGCTAGTATGATATTAAAAGGTTTTTTTTGGAAATATGTAAAAGTAAGGTTAAGTTTTGGAAAGTATATACTCGTAAAAGTTAGATCTCCTTTAAGGGATTATTTTAGTATAGGTAGAGTAGAGGATAGTTTTTTAGTTTTTAAGAGGAGAAAAAACGATATAAGGATTTTAATTACAGATAATATTTTTTATAGATCTTTAGCGGTTACCTGGGTAGATGTAGACGAGGAAATAAACGCAGCTTGTACCGTAGACTATAAAGGGGTTACTGGTTACGACGCAGAGAAGTACGACGATCTACTTACTAGGGCTTTAATGAAACCAGCTATAAAATCCAATTTCGAGAAAATAGTAATAGGTATGTTACTTTTAATAGGAGTACTAGCTTTAGCCTCTGTTTATTTAAGTTATATTGGATATGATAAGATAATAACTTTACAGCCAGCTATAAATAGTTTAACTAATACAGTAGCGTCTAATACTCAGACTATCGCAGCTAGTACGGGGCTTTAAATAATGGCTATCTTTGGCGTAGTAGTAGAGGATAACGAAATACCTAAAACCTTTTTTAAAGAGGTTAAGGAAAGGATTAGCCAGGGGGATTTAGCGAGATCTCCTTTTAATGGGGGCGTAGTCTCCTTTATAAGTTTAAGGAGAGTTGGGGGTAGTAATGTGGTAGATAGGGGCTATACTATTAAAATGTCTCCTATCTACTTTAATTTTACCTGGTTAGGGGCTGGGTTTTGTTTATTATCTTATTTTTTATTTACTAGGTTATGGTTACTTATACCTGTAGCTATATTTTTATTATTAGGTTTAGTATGGAGTAGCGGATTTTATTATTTTATGCTTAAATTAGGACTAAAGAAAAAGGGCTATAATGGTTATATTAAATATTTAAGGCCCTCGCAAATAATAGAGGAGGTTTATTTTAATGGGAATAAATAACGTATTAGAGGTATTACAGGAGCTAGAGAAGTCTAGGCCTAACGAGTGGTTTACAGTAGCAGACGTAAAAGAGGAGTTACACAGTAAAGGCTTTAGTAATGGATCAGTCCAGAAAACATTTAGCCATTTACTAAAGCTAACTATGTTTAATATGGTAGATATGAAAGGACAGGGTTTAGTACACCATATAAAACTATTTAAATTACATAAAAGGGGCAAATCTGTAAATTAGTATATATATAGGTATACTAGCATATAAATATATCTATTAATACTCAAAAATTCGGAAGTTTAAAAAAAAGCCAAATAATAAAAGACTATGGTAGATTTCAACAACGAGACAACGGTAAGCAGCCCAGCGGCTAATATTGTTAAGCTGCTAGTAGTTGAGGCCCGTTATAATTCATTTTTAGCAGTAGAGGAATATAATAATAAGATCTCTAGCTCTGTAAACTATAACCAGGGGAGACTAAGGGCTAGATTAGGTACCTGGTTTTTAGAACACCAGGCTTATTTAGATAGGACGTTTACTAAAGCGGAGGATATTAAAGAGATCCTGGAAGTTAAGAAAGATTTATTTTTTAATAAAAAGGATTTAGAGTATAGTAGGATTATGGAGATTATAATCTTTCTAAATAATGTTATCGATAAGTTAAAGATAACTAAACTAGATACTAGACAGCAGTACGATACTACAGATATAGAGGAGGATAATAAAGCTAATGAGTACTCGTAAATTACTTTACTCTAATGGGTTACCTTTTACAGATCCTTTAGCTATAAATATAGATAGACAAATGGATAGGATAGCTAATAGAAAAGCCTCCTGTATTATCATAGACGGATCTATAGGTATGGGGAAAACTACTATGGCTAAACATATAATGGATTATATAAATAAAAAATATAATGGCCCTCCTGTAGATCTAAGTATTAAACACCACCCACAGCTAAGCCTAGGAGGTAAAGAGTTTACGGGCTGTTTTAGAGTTACCCATAAAGAGGGCCTTAAAGTAATTACTTACGACGAGGCTGGAGACTTTAATAGGAGGGGAGCTATTAGATCATTTAACCAAATGATAAACAGATTATTCGAAACTTATAGGGGCTTTCAGATCCTAGTTATAATCTGTCTCCCTACATTTCATATATTAGATAGCCAGCTCTTTACTAATAATATCCCTCGTATGTTAATTCATATTACTAACAGATCTAATAAGTACGCTACGTTTAAAGCTTATAGTCTATCAGGTATGAACTGGATTAGGTACTGGTACGATAAGCTACCTAAAGGGGCCTCCCATAAATGTTACGGTAAAGTACAGCCTAATTTTTACGGTAAGTTTTATAATCTATCCGCAACAGACGAGAAAGCTCTAGACGTATTAAGTACCCACGGTAAAAAGAATTTATTAAAAAATTCAGAGAAAGAATTAAAGGGCTTAATGAGTTACTCAGAGATAGCGGAGAAGTTAGGTAAGTCTGTAATATGGACTAAAAAAACTGTACTTAAATTAAAGATAAAACATAATACTATTATAGATCAAAAGAAATATTTTTTAAAAGAAATAGTAGATAGATTAATCGATTACCAGGACGAGAGTAAACAGGAGAAAAAAATTAAAATAGATATAGGAGGGACTAGAAAAAATGAGGGAGATAATTAAAACACTAGCAAAAAGTAAACTAAGCGGATATATAGCAGCTTTATTTTATTTAGGATTTGTAGGAGGGGCTTTTATAAACGAGTGGTTAGCTATAGTATTTTTATGTTTAAGCATTATAGCTGTTATAGTAAGTTTATATTTTGAGATCGCTTTTACCTGGAGGGCTTTAAAAAATGAGTGATAGTACTATAGATACTCTAGCTAAGCTAGAACAGGAACAGGCTTACTTAATAAAAAAATCTGAGGAGATAGCGGAACAAATAGAGAGAAACGAAAAAAAGTTTATAACATTAAAACAGGAGTTAAGAGGATAAAATGGGACTGGACGAAATAAAAGAGATTAAGCAGACTACAGAGGATAGCGTAGTTAATGAATATTTAAAGAAAGGTTTTAAATTAATTAAAATCTTTTCTAGTACTATTATGGTAGATAACCACGAGCTAAAACAACCAGTTTATATATTAGCTCTACAAGACGAGGAGGTTTATTAAAATGGCTGTTAAGGTTATTTATGGACTAGACGAGGATAGAAAGCCAGAGCTAAACGGTAACGTCTGTAAGGCTCGGTTTTATATCCCCCATATTATGAGAATTAATTTTATAGACGATAGGACTGGTACGGTTATGTTTACTTATGTACCTAAATTAGAGGACGAGAAAACTCTAGTAAACGCTTTCGATTTATTAAAAGAGTATGATAAAAAACGTATGGAGCTTTACGAGTTTATTAAAGCCCACGAGTTGAAAAAATGAGTAAAGAAACTTATAACTATCTTGAGCTTTTATATGTATGGATTATTTCTGAAAGTATTAAATCTTATATGCTAGATTATTTACCTATGTTAGATGATCAAGAAAAAAGAAGTATTTTAATGGGAGAATTAAATAGGAGGTTTTTATAATGAAAATACTTAATTTATACGCTGGGATAGGAGGAAATAGGAAACTCTGGGGAGACGATCACGAGGTTACAGCGGTAGAGTATAATCCAGAGATAGCTAATATATATAAGGATTTTTTTCCTAAAGATAAAGTTATAGTAACTGACGCCCATAAATATTTATTAGAACATTTTAAGGAGTATGATTTTATCTGGGCCTCTCCTCCCTGCCCTACTCACTCAAAAATTAGGAAAGTTTTTACTAACCAAAATGGGCCGATTTATCCAGATATGAAACTATACGAGGAGATACTACTACTAAAAGGATATTTTAAAGGTAAGTGGGTAGTAGAGAATGTTATAAGCTGGTATGATCCATTAATAAAACCTTTTTTATATAGACAACATTATTATTGGGCTAATTTTGTTATAAGTGGGAAAGATACAGAATTTAGAGGACACTTTGAAAGTATAGAAAATTTAGAGAAAATTAAAGGTTTTAATCTAGATAAGTATACTAATATAGATAAGAATAAGATCCTCCGTAATTGTGTAGAGCCAGAGGCTGGGCTATCTATTTTTAACGCAGCTTTTAAATCTAAACAGGTAACTTTATTATAATGGCTAGAGAAAAAAGATTTAATAAAAAATATGCTATAGATGAAAACGAGTACCTGGTAGAGGTTACGGAGGAGACTGTTAAAAATGAAACAGCTAAGGCTAAACGAAAAAGAAAGAGTTAAATATACTACAGGGCCTTATAATAAATTTAATAATGAGGAGCAATATATAAGGATTACAGACGGCTGCCCCCATAATTGCCCTTACTGTTATGCTCCTAATAAATTAGAATATTATGGGATCCCTAAAATAGTAAGAAATAAAGTAAAAATTCTAGATATGAATTTATTAGCAAATCCTAAAGCTTATAATATAATAACAAAACTAGGCCTTACTTTAGTAAATAAAAAATTTGTTTATTATGAGTTAGTTTGCGGAGTTGATTATAGATTTATAACTTTAGAGATAGCAGCTGCTTTAAAGGTATTTAGATTTAAAAATATTCGTATAGCCTGGGACTGGTTTTATAAGGATCAATTAAATATAAAAAAATGTATAGATCTATTAATAAAAACAGGATATAAAAGCGAGGATCTTACTATTTTTATGATATGTAACTGGAAAATATCTTTTAAAGAGTGTTGTAATAAACTAGATCTATGTAAAATATGGGGCGTAAAGGTAGCAGACTGTTACTATAATAACCAGCTACCCCCTAATATAATACCTATAGACTGGACTAGAGAACAAATAAAAGAGTTTAGGGCTAAAGTTAGAACACATAACCAGCTAGTAAACTTTAAAATTGATCCAGAGATACTATAATGGCCGATCGAGAACTAATACAGCTAAGCGTAAGGGTAGATAAGAAAACTCTCCAGGAGATTAGTAAGGCCCTAGGGGTAGATGATAGTAAGGCGATTAGGGCCTCTATGAATTGCTGCCGAAATGTATTACTTAATACTTTTGGCGGAGAAATAGGTAATATTTTTAAGCGTAAACGAGATAATGAGGAGCTTAATTTATATGAAAATCCCTAAAATAAATACCTTTTTGTATTACTTTTATGGCTTAAATGTAATACCGATTACTCTTTTAGCAATATATTTTTTATTTAAGCTAACTCTATGATTTTTAAGGCCCTATTTTACTAAAATAGCCTGGGATATTTCTTAAATAGGTATACTAAAACCAATACATTTATATACTAGTATGTATTTACTAGTGTATATACGGAGGTATTAATTAAAATGGTTATAGAAATAGGAGACAATAATATTAAGGGGATCTGTAAAGTAAAGGATCTCAGAGAGAAAGGACTAATAAAAGCGAGCATAGAGGACGAGAGAGGTTTTTCAAATGATTAAAGTAATACAGTATAAGGATAAAATGAAAGAATTAGAGGACTGGCTAGCTTATAATTATCCAGGAGTATATAGAAATTGGAAAGATCATAATACTAATGAGGAAAGAGTACAGACTATGCTTAATAATCAAATTAAAATATTTAGGAGGTAAAAATGGAAATAGATAAAGAAAAAATTATTAAAAGAGAAGTTGATCCAAATAAATTAAAAAATGTAAATTTAACTATAAGGATCTCTAAAGATATTAGTAAATATCTAAAGGATAATAAAATAAGCCCTACAGGTTTGTTTTATGAGGCTCTTAAAGTAATAGGGTATAAGTAAATATGTTGTATGAATTTATAATGGAATTACCATATTTTACTAAAGTATGTATAGTTATTATATGTTTACTTTCAATGTATTTAACTATACAATACTTATTTTTAACAGGAGAGCCTATTATCTAAAGATCCAATTTTTAGCCAGTATAGTACTTAAATAAACTATGATCGTAACTACTGGGCCTACAAATTCAGAATAATAAGCGGCTACTGATATACAAAAAGGTAGCAGTATTACCCCAGCAAATTCTACAGGTATAGTAAACATTATACACAGTACAAATAAAATTATTAAAAATAATAATAAGGTAGCTGTTAAGTTACCTGTTAGTGTTGTAGTACCCCTAGTTAAAATACTAGCGATTTCTCCAGTACTATTAATAAACATTAATCCCGCCCCCATATAAAGGCTATAAGGGTTAAAAAACTTACTAAGTACCATAGAGTACCTAAACCTACTATAAACTGATTAGGTAAGCTAGTACACTTTAATATATTATAAGGAGCAGCTACTACCCCATAAACGTACTTAATCCCTGGAGCGGATTTAAACCAGTTTAATATATTCTTAAATACGTCTGTGATTATTACCCCGCTCTCTCCTGTCTCTACTACTCCCTCCCCACTAGGTAGCTGGCTTAAAGCGTCGTTATTTAATACAGCTCCGTCTCCAGCTCCGTCTATACTCTCCCCTATAATACTACCCTCTGTAGAGTAACAGATAGATCCGCTAGGATTTACGTCTAGCATAGCTATACCACTAAACCACATTAATACATTTACTAATACTATAAAAATAGTAGCGATAGTTAAATTACCCATTTATGTACCCCCCGATTTCCAAATTAGGATCATCATACCCAGAAGTAAACTAGGTAACGTAATCCATATA